>JAEIGA010015202.1_pt1 | contig 11720 bp, 12 predicted proteins | sample 9270691 | NCBI WGS metagenome assembly JAEIGA01 (sample SAMN17057246, study PRJNA624740) | gut metagenome | biome: biome; isolation source: fecal sample | host: Bos grunniens | place: China: Xizang | collected 2019
ATATTGAAGTCAGACGTCGGGCTACATTGCCACCAAACGAAAGAGAGGTCCACGCAATGAGCGAGAAACGTAATTTACAAGTAATGACAGTTAATGGAGTTAATGAGGTAGTAACAACTACACAGGAACACGCACAGGATTTAGTTAATAGCTTTTTTGAAAATGGTAAAAAAGGCTTAGAACTGTTTTTACATAACTGTGAGACATTAGCTGAACTTAGAGCTACTAAGGGCTATTTGCTTTTAGGTTATAACTCATTTTATAGTGATGAGGGTAAAGCTGACACGCCGTTATTATCTGCACTTTTTGGGGCTGAAAATAGCAGTGACACAGAGGCAAAAAACATGTGCCTAATTGCAACTAAGTTTGGCGTAAAGCAGTATGATGAGGACAATAACTCATTAGATAGATGGGTTATTAGCGAGAGAGACATGAAAATCATGTGTCAACTCTCTAAGGGCGTTTTGTACGAACTCCCTGCGTTAAAGGAGAGTGGCGAGGGTTCTGCCTCTATTGAAGAGGTATTGAAAGCCATTGGAATAGTTATCGAGGATGATAAAGATGGAAATCCTATTGTTAAATCTAAGTTAACAGTAGGCATACTCCGTGATGTTAAGAAGCTAGAAAGACAACATAAAGTTTGTTATCTTGAGGCACTTGACAAACAGAAAGAACTTGAAGAGGCTGCCAAGAAAGTAGCTGAATTAAAGAGTAGTGAAGCTGAGGACACAGAGCCTACTGACACAGAGCCTACTGACACAGAGCCTACTGACACAGAGCCTACTGACACAGAGCCTACTGACACAGAGCCTACTGACACAGAGCCTACTGACACAGAGCCTACTGCTATAGTATTCACAGAGCCTACTGAAGTAAAAACAGTTAGCTTGAAAGAAGCAAAGCAGATGTTAAAACAGGGTATGCAGTTCGCTATAGTAACTGAGCACGGTATAGCCACAATTTATGAAATCAATTAATTAATCAGTACGGCAATGTAGTCCGACGTCTGACTTCAAACATTCACGAAAATTCGAATTATTCGAATTATTTGAATTGTTTGAAAAATTGACACAATTCACTAAATTGTCAGAAAATTCTGAATATTGAGTTATGCCACACTTTCTGAAAATTGGGTATTGACATCCTATATAGGGTGTGATATAATATAATTAGGGTAACACATACCCTAGTCCAACACAAATGTCCGACGTCTGACTGAGATTAGATTAGATTAGATTAGATTAACCTCAGTCAGATTAGGATTAAACAGAACAGAACAAAACAGAAAAGGAGATTAAGAAAATGACAGAACAAACATTTCCAGTATTTCACGAGTTCGAGCCATCATGCTACACTCCTGAACTACTAGAGGAGCACTTATTAGGTGCAAACAACGCATTATGCACAATGACAGAAGAGATTATGCCGGACTTGAAGAATGAGGCTCTCGCCCTTATGTCAGAATATGGTTATGACACAGTTCAGATTATTGACCACATATTTAGCAGTCTTGAGGCATGGTCTATTCAACATTTAAATTATCTATACGATGAAGCAGAATGGGCAGAAACACAGATTTTAAATAAGATGGAATGCCATGAAGCTTCAAAGCACTTCGAGGATTACATGAACCCACCGATAGATTGTCCGATGTCTGACGAGGACGAGATTACAATTTGCTTAAAGGCACATGAAGTACCAAACGGAGATTGTGTAGATTGTACAGAGCCTTGTTGCCCACAATCATTTTATGGAACACCATAGAAAGGAGCGGCATATGTTAAAATTAATTTGTATAGTTGCTTCATATGTAGCAACATTTCTATTAGGATTATGGGCAGGTGGTAAGGATGATAACTAGAGATAAGATAAACGAAGATTTAGACAGAGCAACAAAAAATGGATTAATGGAACGAGATTATGTTCGTCACCATTTTACATTAAGAAAAGATTATATATACATCCATGTATCAATACATCGTTCTTGGTATGAATGGTCAAAAGGACTACATACAGATAGATTTAGTACAAGCATAAGAATACCTACAGAAGAATATAGTTATAGAAGATTAGCTAATGCACTAAGAAAAGCTAAGAAAGAACATGAGGCAAAGCATGGATAAATTCACACGTATGATTATGGGTGCAAAAAGAGCAGATGTTGACTCTATCCGAGAACTTAAAAACTACATCTACGAGGAGTCCGGGGTGGCTAACAAGTCACTCCGAGCACTTGAACGTATAGGATATACAGAGGGAGCATATGGAAAGGCAATGGAGTTCCTAACAACGAACTATCAATCGATTAAGTTCCCTCAAGCGGTTGCCAAACGTCCGACGTCTGACCTAATCAATCAAGCATTATTCCTACATCGTTTCATGGATATGCCTACACGTAAGGTCAAAGAGGCACGTAGAGCACAAGCGGCAGTAGAGCGAGGATTAAACCTACTTAGGGAACTAGGTTATAACATCCCTACAGATAAGGAGAGATTATCCCGAATATTTAAGATTATAGATAAAACAGGAGCAGATATCACAGGTGACGAAAAGTATCAATTCATAGAGTATCTTGACCAAGCTTTCGACAATGGATGGACTGAGGAAGAGATTGAGATGAACATTCTCAGATGGCAGTCTGACGATATAGTATATAGTGAGATGACATCCCTTTTTAAGGAAAGGAGAAATATTTAATGCTATTCACAGAACAGAAAGACCCAGTACTAGAATACAGAGATATAGACCAAACATATTTATACAGAAAGTTCCTTAGATTATCAGAGAAAGGAACAGCTAGGCAACACAAAACAACATACTACAAAGATTTCATAACAATGGATATAGAGACATCTGTTTACGGCAGAAATACAGATAATCCGGTAGCTTTTACCTATTCTGTTGCTACGTACATAGATGGAGATTGTATTCTATGCCGTACATTTGATGAATGGAAAAAATTAATCCGTCAGATGTCGGACATGTTCCTACTAAGCAGAAATAACAGACTAGTTTGCTACATTCATAATTTACCATATGAATTTCAGTTCATGAGGAATTTCTTTCATATTGAACAAGTTTTCGCCTCAGCACCACGTAAAGTAATAAAGTGCTATTCATTGGGAATAGAATTTAGATGCAGTTACAAGCTTACTAACATGGGATTAGATAGATTTACAAAGTCTATGAAAGTAAAGCATGGAAAGCTATCTGGCGAGGAATTTGATTATAGTAAACTTAGGTTACCCAACACACCTCTATCCTCAAGAGAATTGCAATACATCTACAATGACGTAGCCGGTTTGTATGAAGCTATTTCACTGAAAATGGAAAAAGATGGACATACTGTAGCCACCATACCGCTTACATCAACTGGTTACGTCAGACGAGAATTAAGACAAGCCATGACAGTAAATCCTAAGAACAGAAAGAAATTCATTGAAACCCGATTAAATGGGTATACGTATGGATTACTTAGAGATTGCCGTCGTGGTGGGAACACACACTGTGTACCTGCATATGCTAATTGTGAATGGGATGATATACTATCTATGGATATGTCCTCAGCCTATCCAGCAGTTATGGTACAGTGTAAGTTCCCTATGAGTCCATTTTACAGTATCCGTCAGACGTCGGACTTTGAAAAGTACGTTTACAGCGGTAAATGGGCTTGTCTTATAGATATAGAACTTGCAGAGTTTAAGCTAAAAGATTTGAACAAAAAAGAAAAGGGCATGGGAATGTATACAGTCCCTTATATGCCAGTATCTAAATGTACACACGTTGAAGCAGATGATAACCTATTAGGAGATAACGGAAGATTAATAAGAGCAACAAAAGTTTCTATGGTTATTACAGATATTGACTATAAGATACTAAAAGAGCAGTACGATTTCAAAATAATAAAAGTATATGACTGTCAGGTTTCTGAATACGATTACTTACCGGATGAAATGCGAGACAAGATTTTGGAACTTTACTATCAAAAGACTACACTAAAAGATGGCGACGAGTACTTCTACATGAAATTTAAGAACTTACTCAATGCATGTTTTGGTTGTATGCTTACAGATATATGTCAGACAGAAACTATATATAGAGAGCATAGTTTAGACCCATATACAACTGACATGGCTGGAAAGTCAAAGGAAGAGAAAGTTGCTATATTCCAATCAAAGCTAGATAAGTATTATAACTCACGTAATTCATTCTTATCATATCAGCACGGAGTTTGGGTTACAGCACACTGCCGTAACCGTTTACAAAAAGCAATAAAGGCTCTTGGCGAGGAAATGATTTATTGCGATACAGACTCATGTAAGTTCTTTAACACACCGGAAAGTAGTAGACTTTTTGACAAACTCAATGCAGAGATTGAAGAAGAGATACTACTATCCGGAAAGAACTGCACAGTCCACTATGATGGAAAAGATTACACACTTGGCTTATGGGACAATGATGGACACTACAAGCACTTCAAGTCAATGGGAGCGAAGAAATATTGTTATGTAGATAACTATGAAATTAGAAATGGCAAGAAAGTCAAAGTTGATTATGATGTATTCCACATCACAGTAGCAGGATTATCAAAGTCAAAGGCTTGTAAGTGGTTAGAAGAACATGGTGGAGCAGAGGCTTTCACAAGAGGAACAATAGTACCAAAAGAGTTTAGCGGAAGAACAACAGCAACATACAATGACTATGATGAAGTCCGACGTCTGACATTACCAGATGGAGAGGAATTACGTATAGGTTCAAACCTAGTACTATCAGATACAACTTATGAATTCACACTAGAAAAAGACTATGCAAAACTATTACAGAACTTAGTGAAAGGAGTAATACTATGATATTCAGCAAAGCAGGAGCAGTAGGATTTGAAGGAGACTATCCAACTTTATTAACAGACCTATTATTAATTATGGATGAATTTACAGAAATGACAAATGATTTAGAAGAACAGGATGACAGAATAGAACCAATGATAAGGGATGCTTTTGAGACATTTCCTACAACAATAACAAACTTTACTAAGATATTCGTTAAAGCAACACACTAGGGCATATCGGTCCGATGTCTGACCGATTATAATAAAGTAACTATTAACCAAAGGTATCTGTTCCGTTACCGGAACAATCCCGAAATCCCCTCGGGACACCCAGCAGTACAGAATTAGAACAAAAGGAGACAAACAAAATGGAAAAAGTAATGACAAGTAAATTCACAACAAAGGACTTATTTAATGCTTCATCAGCTACACCTATTAAGGACGTAGAAAATCAGGTATTAGAAATCGAGGCAGTAGCCATCAAGGAAAAGATTGATGGTCAGCCATGCGGTTACCTCAAGGCAACAGACGGAAAGATTTACGCAACAATCTCAGCAACAGTTCTCGAACAGCTCACAACTCTTGCAGACCTTGTAGAGGAGATGGGAACACTTCAGGTTAAGGTAGTAGCTAAAACATCAAATGGTAATAGAACATACTATATGCTCGAACTCTTATAGTCCGACGTCGGACCATAGCTTCGGGAGAAAGGAAAGGACACTTATGGATACTTCAATATTCTATGACATCAGAAAATGTAAAAGCGATATGCCAATCAAAATTATAATCGGACCTAGAGGTTGCGGTAAAACCTACAGTGTCCTTGACTATATGCAGGAGCAGTCCTCAGAAAGTTCAAAGTTCATCTACATGAGACGTGATGGAACAGAAATTGACTCTTGTTCGACTGAGTATGGAAATCCATACAAGAAGTTAAATGCTGATAAACATTACGATATTCATCCATTTCAGATTTCAAAATTTAATGGATTTGGTATTGCTCGTGATGATGACATGAACGTAATAGGTTACGGAGTTGCCCTGTCAACATTCGCAAGTATGAGGTCACAGGACTTCTCTGATGTCGACAGAATTTTCTTCGAGGAGTTTATTCCGGAGAAACACAAACGAAAGATAAAGGGCGAGGGACAGGCACTCCTAAACTTATATGAGACTGTAAACAGAAACCGAGAGTTAGTTGGCGAAAAGCCTGTTGAATTAATTATGTGTGCTAACGGTATAGACCTAGCAAACCCAATATTATTAGAATTAGGTGCTACTTCCTTAATCGGTAAGATGTTAATGAATAACCAAAGAAGATTAACAGTACCGGAAAAGAGTCTATACATTGAAATTATACCACGAACCGCTGTATCAGATTTGAAAGAAGATACAGTTCTATACCGATTAGCTAGTAAAGAATTTGCTATCGATGCACTTGATACAAAGTTCCGAGGAGCAGACCTCGAATTCGTTAAAAAGAATGTGAATGTACGTTCTTATAGAACAGAATTCAGCTTCGGAGACTATGTATTCTTCAGTAACAATGGAAACTATTACATAGCAAGGTCAACAATTCCATGCAAGATAGCAATACCTGAACGAGAGTTAGGTAGGTTACAGGCAATATTCGCACCACGATATAGATTATTACGTGCAAAGGGTTGCATATTCTTTGACGATTTTGTAACTCTAGCCATGTTTGATAGACTCCTCAATTATGAGGTAATAGTTTAGATTTGAACTCGATGGATAAATGCTACTAGGTCAACCACCAGAAGTGGATGTAGCTGTGCTGACCACACCGAAATCGGGTTTGAATAACAGTCCGACGTCTGACCAAAACCTGAGTCTACGGACGTTGATGGTGGCGGTCAGATGGAAGATTGATTGAAAGGAGACAGTAATGAAATATAAATATAATCTGCAATTCTTTGCAGACGGGGGTAGCAATAATGATGATAATGCTAACGGCAATACTGATAATGGTGGGGGAGATGATAATAATAGTGGCTCTGATGGAGATGAAAATGAGGGCATAGACTATAAGGCATTTGCCGATTTAATATCGGAAAAAGATAAAGAACTCGAACAGCTCAGAACAGAAGTAGACAAGCTAAAGAAATCCAATGCAGAACTTATCGTCAAGGTTAATGCTGGAGCAAAACATTCAGAGAAAACATTTGAAGATAATTTATTAGGATTAGTCGGTGCTAAACCGAGAAAGGAGTAATATGGATACTACTCAGCTTTACGGTATTGTTAATGAAGTAGCTGCTGAAACAATGGGTTCAACAGACATCGACGTTATCGATACTAATTCGTTAGTTGCATTAGGAGACTCCGTATTATCAAGTCAGAGTAATACAGAGAACTTCCTTAATACTCTCGTTCAGAGAATTGGAAAGACAATCATCTCTTATCGTCCTTATACCTCTCAGCTTACATTACTTGATGTGGGTGACATGGAGTTCGGACAGATAATGCAGAAAATTAAGACAAAGATGCCTGTAGCTATTGAAGATGACACTTACAACCTTGAGGATGGAGAGTCAATTGACATGTACAAAGTTACAAAGCCTGTTTCCGGACAGAAGCTTTTCGTAAAACGTACACCAGTAGCTTACAAGATTTCTACTCAGAGAAAACAGCTTAAAGAGGCTTTCCTTTCAGCTGATGCCCTCGGTGGCTATATCTCTTCTGTATTCGGAGAAGTACGTAACGCAATCGAACTTACACAGGAGAACCTTGGTAGACTTACAATGGCTAACTACATGGCTAATGCTAAGTCAAATCAGGTTATCAACCTTGTAACAGAGTGGAACACACTTCATCCGGATGATGAAATCGAGTCAGCACAGGCAGCTTACTACCATGAGGCTTTCCTTAGATATGCAATTGGTAGAATTAAGAACATCTCTACAAAGATGGCTACAATGTCAGTCCTTTACAATGGAGAAGAGGAACAGAGACATACACCATTCGAGATGCAGAGATTTGTTTACCTTGTTGATTTCATGACAGCACTTGAGACACAGGTACAGTACGCAGCTTTCCATGATGATTATGTAAAGACAGCAACAGGTATTGCAGTTCCTTACTGGCAGTCAGCACAGGATGACTCTTACATCATGGTTAAGGACGAGGATGACCAGCAGAAGATTATGACAAACGTTGTGGCTTTCATCCATGACAGAGATGCACTCGGCACATACAGAAAGGAAGAGGAAGCTCTTACCACACCTGTAAATGCAGCCGCTAGATACTACAACACATTCTGGCATCTTGATAACCTTTACTTCAATGATATGTCAGAGAACGGTATCGTATTCACATTGAACTAGTTATTTTGTCCGACGTCGGACTAATTACCTCTCGGTCAGACGTCGGACGAGATATTGGTTAAAGGAGTAAATATGCAAGTAGAATTATATAAAGGATTTATAAAACGAAAGAATTCCACAAAGCAACCTACTGGGCTTACTCCTGCAGTAAAGGATGTTAAGTTAAAAGGAGAGTGCTCGGTATTAAACCCTAGTTTCTTCTTAGCAGACGCAGACAGTTATACATATTTAAAGGCATGGGGTAATTACTACTTCATAGACCGAGTAGCATACGACATCAATGGAGCACAATACATAAATTGTTCTATTGATGTTTTAGCATCTTACAAAGCTGCTATACAAGGTACAAGTGCTTTCGTTGTGTACAGTTCTACCGACTTTTCTTTATTACTACATGACAACAGAGTTGGTATGTTAGCAGATACTAGAGTAGACCATGTGTTAGAACCAAGTGATGTATTCATTGCATACGATAACTATGTAATGTCGTTCATGTCATCGCTAACAGGTATGAGCCATGTTCTATTTGACAAAGAAGAATTTGATGAAGTAGTAGAGGCTTTACTCTCAGCTGGAATGGGAGTTTGGGGAAGTCTAGTTTTGCAATTTAGTGATGCTATAGGTTCTATAATAGGTGCAAGACGTATGCCAGTTAGTGCTGAGTATGCAGAACCAGCAGCCGCTATGGTATTAGGAGATTATAACGTTTCAGATGACACAGGCAAATTATACAATTTCATTGAACAACCTCACGTAACAGAAACTAAAGAACTTACCATTCCGTGGAGATATACCGACTTTAGAAGATTAGAACCTTTTACTACATTGAAGATAGGTTTACCTTTTGTTGGTATAGTAGATTTAGCTGTATCCGACTTTATAGACCAAGAAAGCGGTATTATATCTGACAGAGTTCAAATAAAAATGGATTTAGATTTAATAAGTGGTGTTGTTACCTACATGATTTACAATACATTAGTGTCTGAACCTGTTGGAATGTACTCCGGACAATGTGGCGGAGAAGTAGCTGTAGGTAATATGCAAAGAAGTGCAGCACAGTCAATAATTAATAACGGAATGGGAACGGGACTAAACGTTTACTCAGCTGCATTAGAGGGTGGTATTGCAACCGCAGAAGCTTTAGGTGGAGCAGCATTACCTGTTGCAAGCATGTTTATAGCTTCACACAAAGTATCAACATCTGTAGTAGGTTCTTTCAATGGTGGCTATACAGAATATGCTTTAAGCGATTATCTAGTAATACTAACTACTCATTCATCAAGAATAGAACCATCTAATCTAACAGACTTATATGGAAATCCATGCGGTAAAGTAACATCTTTAAGTAACCTTACAGGATTTGTGCAGACAAGCGGTTTCTCAATAGCTATTGAAGCAATAGCAGAAGTAAGAGACTTAATCAACTCAGCAATGGACAGAGGAGTTTATATTGAATAGTCCGACGTCGGACGGAGAGGAGTTATATGGCAAATAGAAAAGGCAAATCAGCCAACAATAATAATCCAAAGCAATTGTCATTACGTGATACAATACTTGCCTACCAAAAGGCATATGGTACTAACCCAACTAGGGTTAAAGGAATAATAAATGCACGTACTGATTTCTATGCTACACAGCTAGAGAAATTAGCATTTGCTATAATCGACATCGACTATAACAAAGAAAGTTTTCGATGGGATAAGGATTATATGAAAGAGGGTATCCTTTTAAAGGGACTCTTATCAGTCACTAATGACGATAATGGTATAACTCTACCACTTAAATGTGGTGTTGAGGGTGTAAACCTCTTCAACAGACCAACAGGGATTATTATAGCAAATCCGGTAGTAGGTTCATTCCAACGTACTATTGGAGTAGACTGCGAGATAATATACTTGCAGAGCAAACAGGGCGGTAGATACCGTTCACTCAGACCAATCATTGATGTATTTGCTCAGAAGTTAGCTAACTGCGATGCAGCTATTGACATTAACTTGTTTAATAGTAGAACACCAATGATTTTCAGAGCACCTAATAACAACGTAGCAGAGTCATACAAAGCAATGTACGACGAGATAGCAGAGGGTAATCCTGCGGTATTCGTTGATGAAGAGATGGGAAATCTTCTCACAAGCGGCGGTAAGGACACTAACCTCTACATGATTAAAGCTAAAGAGAACTACATAGCAAGTGACGTACAGGCAGAGAAATTACAGATTATCAACGAGTTCCTTACAATGATAGGAATTAACACAAGCAATACAACCAAGAGAGAAAGAATGGTAACTGACGAAGTCAACTCTAATAACATTGAAGTCCAGTGCAATATCAAGTTATGGAAAGAAAATGTTGAAGAGTGCGTTGAACGTGTAAACAAGATGTTCCCAGACGTCAACCTTAAAATTACTTTCCCTTACTACGAGGCAATGGAAAAAATGGATGATGCTAGTCAGACGTCGGACGAGCCTGACAGAAAGGGGGATGACGATGAACCTGATAGATAGTTTAGATTTATATGCACAATTACACGATAGTGATGATTTGTTTCTTATGTTACAGGATTATACGCTTGACAGTCGCATAAATAGGGAGATGTTAAATAAAATTATCATAAAGGATTTGGGTAATGCTAGACCATTCACAACCAATACCAAGATACTTAAATTTGGCATAGACGAATTCTTCGATAAATATAATTACAATATCAGTAGACTGTTAGATACTATGTATCTTGAGTATGACCCTCTTACAAATAAGAATGTATTTGAAGAGGACCACAGAAAATCAGTCGGAGATATTGATAATACAGACCAGTACACAACAACAACAGGAGTAGACACAGAAGTACAAGTATCTGCATATGATGTATCAACTTATCAACCTAAACAGAAAGATGAGCAGGATGGGGTTACAGAACACTACGGAGCTACATCTTCTGACATCGAGTCAACTGTAGATGCAGCTAAGACAGTGAAAGGTAAAGATGGTCCTGACTCATACCAGTCACTTATTGAACAGGAACGAAGAACAGCCGAGTTCAACATCTTTAGATGGATAATCGGGCAAATGCGTAGAGAACTATTTTTGTTAGTTTATTAAGGTCAGACGTCTGACCAGAAAGGAGAGTCTATGGGTTTTTCTTTCGAGGAGTTTCCCAATAGTGATTACTATAACTCCGACTTACGTGAAATACTCAAATACATTCGAGAAGTAAATGCCTACATAAAAACATGGGATGAAACTGTGGCAGAACTAAAAGAAGCTATCGCTAACCTTGACCAATACGACAAGGATATTGAAGCTTTGAAACTTGCTGTTAAGCGTATAGACGATGACATATCAGACATCGAAACAACGCTTACTAAGATAAAAAGTGATGTACGGTTCATCATGCAGAACCTCACAGAGATAAATGACTGGCGAGAAATTACAGATGGTAAGCTCAGAATTTTGGGCACACGCATCAGTAATCTCAAAATATATGTAGATGACATGGACAACGTGCTCATGGCAGACTACAACCAAAAGTTCACTATCTTTAATTTAAA
>JAEIGA010015203.1_pt1 | contig 11720 bp, 9 predicted proteins | sample 9270691 | NCBI WGS metagenome assembly JAEIGA01 (sample SAMN17057246, study PRJNA624740) | gut metagenome | biome: biome; isolation source: fecal sample | host: Bos grunniens | place: China: Xizang | collected 2019
CAGTAGGATACGGTATGACAGAGGCTGCCCCTCTCATGGCATATGAGGACTGGTGGGACTTCGCTCCAAAGTCATGCGGAAAGGCAATCGACACAATCGAGGTCCGTATCGACTCTGAGGATCCATACAACAAGGTCGGAGAGATCCAGGCACGCGGTATGAACGTAATGAGCGGTTACTTCAAGAACGAGGAGGCAACAAATGCTGCATTCACAGAAGACGGTTGGATGCGTACAGGCGACCTCGGAGTAATCGACAAGAAGGGCAACATCTTCATCAAGGGCCGCAGCAAGAACATGATCCTTTCTGCAAACGGACAGAACATCTACCCTGAGGAGATTGAGGCAGTGGTAAACAACCAGCCATACGTAATCGAGTCAGTCGTGATCAACAGAGGTGCAAGCCTTGTAGCTCTCGTATTCACCGACAGCGACAAGATTAAGGCTGAGGGCATTGACACCGAGACATTCAAGAAGACCATCATGGTCGAGGTGAACAAGTCCATGCCTGCATACAGCAAGATCAACACAGTGGAGATCATGGACCAGCCGTTCGAGAAGACTCCAAAGATGAGCATCAAGAGATTCATGTACAAGTAACAGATACTGAATCATTATCATAAAGCCGCACCTGCAGTGCGGCTTTTTTATTGTCCCATGCAACGAATCAGAGCATGACTGCATCTATAGGGAGTAAACAACTAAACACACCTATTATGAAAAAGATTCTGATTCCCCTGATGATTCTTTTCCTGAGCCTCCCCCTTGCAGCACAGGAAAGATTCGAAGTCAGGATTGGATGGGGAGGCTACCCACTCATGGACGAAAGCAGTTTTACAGACGGCTACAGCAAGTACCCCTATGGCCCCATCTACATAGGCCTAGGTGACCTGGAGGCCATATACATGCCTCAGAAGGACGCCGTCTACATGACAGGCCAGATCTTTGGCGAATTCACATGGCATGTCAGAAAGAAATTAAGCATTTCAGGCGGCCTTTACTTCAACGGTATATATGGCGACATCGTAGACCCTGACACCAACACCCCCATCCGCAGGGCACGTGGACTATCGGCGACAATTCTGCCTGACATCTACTGGTATTGGGCAAGCTATCCTAAATGCAGATTCTATTCTGGAATCGGACTTGGGCTCCATGTGGGCGCATATGACGGAGAAAGCCTTGTAAATCCGGCATTCCAGCTTACGCCTATCGGTTTCACGGCCGGCAAGAAGTTCTTCTTCTTTGCTGAATATGGCATAGGCACCGTCTGCATGGGCGGAAAGGCAGGATTCGGTTACAGATTCTAAAAACGTAAACACCATGAAAAAGATATATGCATTTCTGGCAATATTGCCGATTGTAACGGCGTGCGAAGTAAGCATGTCACAAGTAAGTCCAGTGACGTCGCACACACTTGAAACCTATGCAAAGAAAAAGTTGGTCGAGCATGTTGCAATGCCGGCTGAGGCGTTGGAATTCGCCATTGAGTTCGATGCATACCTGAAATTGTCAGACCTTGAACAGGAGGCCGACTACAGGTTCTTTGCAAACACGAAGGAGATTGAGCCCGGAGTATATGAAGTCAGCTACCAGTCAATGTTATACAGCAGGAACATCTACTTTACCGTCGACACTCAGGGAACATCCATAACGGAAGAGGGTTCTGTCTGGAAAATGAGGAGTTTCAGCTATTACGGCAGTGAATTCATATATCACAGCAACTGGGAATCGAGCTTCAAGCTTGCGGATGATTCCGAGATCATGATGCTATCTTCAGCAGACAGCACATGGGCAGTGAAGATAGGAGAAACAGGTTCTGCCAAACTCAAGATGCACCCGATGCGTAACAGGCTTTACGAATGGACAGTAGAATCGAGAGGCACAGAGGAAACCGGCATAGACATAATGAGCGAATTCGGAACGACTGGTCCTTTTACGCTGAGGGAAAGATATCTCGAGAGCGGAGAGACATCCAATGTATATTCAGGCAACTTCAACGTAGACATCTACCGTAACGGGGAGCCGCTCGACTACTGCCACCTGAACTGCGCCAAGGGCATGCAGATAAACGTCAAGACAAGCAGATAGAAGCATTGGCAGAAAATGCTGACTATTTGTCAGTATTTTGGCATTGGAACATAATTTGACTATATGGAGTCGTCCGTTTGGACGGCTCTTTTTTCATGTAAATAATTAAGATATCATATTATGGCAACAACAGGCACAATTGGAGTTACTACCGAGAACATCTTCCCGGTGATCAAGAAGTTTCTTTATTCCGACCACGAGATCTTCCTCAGGGAGCTTGTGGCAAATGCAGTGGATGCGACACAGAAGATGAAGGCTCTTGCCGCTTCAGGCGAATTCAGCGGAGAACTGGGCGAGCCGGCTGTCCGCATCGAACTTGACGAGTCAGCAAAGACCCTCAAGGTAATCGACAGCGGTATCGGAATGACAGCGGAGGAAGTCGACAGATACATCAACCAGATCGCATTCTCAAGCGCAGGAGAGTTCCTCGAGAAGTACAAGGACCAGCTTAGCAGCATCATCGGTCACTTCGGACTCGGATTCTACTCTGCATTCATGGTTGCCGAGAAGGTTACCATCGAGACGCTTTCATGGAAGGAAGGTGCAAAGGCAGTGAAATGGACATGCGACGGCTCTCCTGAATATGAAATGAGCGAGTGCGAAAAGGCTGACAGAGGTACAGTCATCACCCTTTACATCGCAGATGACGAGAAGGAATTTGCAGTCAAGAACCGCATCACAGGCCTTCTGAACAAGTACTGCAAGTTCATGCCGGTACCTGTCATCTTCGGAGAGGACGAGGTCATCAACAAGACCGAGCCACTCTGGACACGCAAGCCTGCAGACCTCAAGGATGAAGACTACAACGAGTTCTACAAGGCCCTCTACCCTATTGCGGAGGATCCGCTTTTCCACATCCACCTCAACGTGGACTATCCTTTCAACCTTACAGGTATCCTCTACTTCCCTAAGATCAAGAACAATGTCGAGATTTCGCGCAACAAGATCCAGCTCTACTGCAACCAGATGTTCGTGACAGATTCAGTGGACAACATCGTCCCTGACTTCCTCACCCTTCTGCACGGAGTGATCGACTCGCCGGACATTCCTCTCAATGTATCTAGAAGCTACCTCCAGAGCGATGCAAACGTGAAGAAGATCTCCACCTACATCACAAAGAAGGTAGCAGACCGTCTTGATGAGATCTTCAGGAACGAGCGTCCTCAGCTCGAAGAGAAGTGGGACAACCTCAAGATCTTCATCGAATACGGAATGCTTTCTGACGAGAAGTTCTGCGACAGGGCAATGAAGTTCTGCCTCCTGAAGAACACTGAGGGAAAGTATTTCAGCATAGATGAATACAAGCTGGCGACCGGAGAAGGTCAGACAGACAAGGATGGCAAGGTCGTAATGCTCTATGCAACAGACGTTGAAGGCCAGTACACATTCATCGAGGCAGCAAAGTCGAAGGGATATGACGTACTTGTAATGGACTGCCAGCTTGACAGCCATTTCGTCAACCTTCTCGAGACAAAGGTAGAGAACGTAAGGTTCGCACGAGTGGATTCAGACAGCATCGACAACCTCATCCCGAAGGAAGAAAAGGCAAAGCCGGAACTCTCGGAGGCTGAGCAGGAAGACCTTTCCGTAATCTTCCAGGCAGTCCTTCCAAAGGAGAATCAGTATTTCGTTCAGGCTGAGAACCTCGGAGCTGATGCGGCACCTATCCTCATCACACAGAGCGAGTTCATGCGCAGATACCGTGAGATGTCGGCAATGGGCGGCGGAATGAACTTCTATGGCGAGATGCCGGCAATGTACAACATCACTGTCAACATGGAGAACCCGATCATCGCCAGGATCATGGAGGCCAAGGCTGCCGATGTTGCACCATCTGAGGATCAGAAGGCCCACAAGGCGGACCTTGAGGCATTTGCCGCGGACAATGACATCATCAAGCAGATCACCGACCTCGCACTGCTCGCCAACGGAATGCTTAAAGGAAAAGACCTCAGCGACTTCATTGCAAGAAGTGCCAAGGTCGTAGAGAACGCTTATCTTAAATAACAGGAAATCCCCGGTTGATCCGGGGATTACTTTATAAGATTAAGGAATTCGTTACGTGTACGCTCGTCGCGGAGGAAGATACCGCTGAAAGCTGATGTCGTTGTGACCGCATTTGCCTTCTGTACGCCTCTAAGGGTCATGCATGTATGCGATGCCTCGATTACCACAGCGACTCCAAGAGGCTGGAGGGTATCCTGGATACAGTCACGTATCTGAGTGGTGAGCCTTTCCTGCACCTGGAGACGACGGGAAAATGTCTCGACAACGCGGGCGATCTTGCTCAGACCCGTAATCGTTCCATTAGGAATATATGCGACATGCGCCTTGCCGATGAACGGCATTACATGATGTTCACAAGTGGAATAAAGCTCGATGTCCTTTACAAGTACCATCTGCTGATATTCCTCCTTGAACATGGCACTGCGAAGTATCTGCGAGCCATCCTGATTCATGCCATGGGTAAGGAACTGAAGGGCCTTTGCGACTCTCTCCGGAGTCTTCACAAGTCCCTCTCTTTCAGGGTCTTCACCTAAGAGTCTAAGGATTTCCCTATAGTGCGCGGCGATAGCCTCGGTAATTTCCTTGTCGTATGTTTCTTCTTTGAAATATGCCATTTTGCAGGGTTTTTGTAAAGGCTGTTTGAATTTTGTGCAAAAATAGCAAAAAGAACATCATAATTTCTTTTTTTTGTCTATATTTGCGCCCCCTCAAAGGGGAATAGATATTAAAATTATTGATTATTAATAATTTAAACTTATAGAACTATGTATTGGACACTTGAACTTGCATCAAAGCTTGAGGATGCACCATGGCCAGCAACAAAAGAGGAGCTGATCGACTACGCGACTCGCTCTGGAGCTTGGGCTGAGGTTGTAGAGAACCTCGAGGAGCTCGAGGACGATGGCGAAATCTACGAGAGCATCGAAGACATCTGGCCAGATTATCCTACAAAGGACGATTTCTTCTTTAACGAAGAGGAGTATTAATAAACAAAGACGCTGACTAAGTTAACTTAGCCAGCGTCTTGTTTTATGTATCTATACGATTAGTCGATAAGAGCGTTCTTCTCGATTGTCCAGTCGTCGCGGAGAGCAAGGCCGCAAGGGTCACCCTTGAACATCTTTGCTGCCTCCTCATCACCCTTGAGCTGCCACTGGAGCCATGCAAGAGCAGGAACAGAGAACTCACCACCGTTTGGCTGTCTGTATGTACCGCCGTGGCCTACAGGATAGTTAGCTACGAATGCAGGGACATTTGTAATGCGGTAGAAGTCATCCATACCGTTAGCATAAGCGATATCCTCCGGTCCACCGAGTACATAAAGGATAGGAACCTGGATCTTCTGGAGCTTCTCCTTCTCAGGCATAGGCATACCTGGAACCGCACCTGCCGGATTCACGAACAGACCGCTGTTCATGATCATGAGGGTCTTGAAACGTGGGTCAGCAGAGTTGTCGAGAGTCTGGAGTCCGCCACATGACATACCTGCCGCTGCGATTGCATCTACATCAATACGTCCATAGAACGGGCTGTTCTTGTCTGCATTCTGAGCGATTGCCCAATCAACAGACTCGAGCTGCTGAGCTGAAGTCGACTGAGGTCCGCGATATGGAACTTCCTCCATAGGAATGTATCCGGTTGCGACTACGAGGAAACCGTAAGAAGCGATTTCATTGAGGAACTTATAATGTTCCCAAGGTGAGTTGGTACATGCACCGTTACCCCAAACGAGGACTGGGAGAGGATTCTTCTTGTTGAACTTTGAAAGGTCCTGAGGAGCGAATACCGTATGAGCCTCAAATGCCGGAGCCTCAAACATGATGGCCTTGTATGGGCCGGATCCGCCTTCATCTACTATCTTTGACTGAACTGTCTCAGGAGCCACCGGTCCTGATGCACATGCAGCGAAGAATACAGCTGCACAAACGAAGGAAAACAATCTTTTCATGGTAGTGTTATTTTATGTAGGATAAAGGTAGGAAAAATTATCTAGAAACTGTCAAAGCTTCCGTAAAATGTGTGTCAGAACATCTTCCCAGACCGTTTCCTTGCCGATTTCATTCAAGACTTCATGCCTCATTCCCGAATAGATGGCTGATGTGACATCCTTATATCCAAGGTCAGCCATATGCTGGACTGAAGCATGGAAATCCGCTTCTGTCCTCATGCATGGGTCATCAGAACCAGAAATGAAATAGACCGGAACCGATGGATTCGACACTTTCCATCCGTCTGACGAGTATGTTTCCTTCATCATGCTCATCAATGCAAGAAGGGCGTTGGAAGTAAAGTCGAATGCAGATTCCGGGTCAGAGCCAAACTCCTTCTGCTCGAGAGGATCCGAACTCAGCCAAGCATATTTTCCTTCTGAAGAAAACCTTCTGTTATATATCCACGAAATCAGGTCCTGAACCATCCTGGGACGCTTCCTGCCCTGTCCGATGACATTCATCGCGGCAAACACATGCAATGCGACCGGAAAGGCTGGAGGAGCACTCGGACTGCCGCACAATATGACACCGTCAACACTGTCATCGTGAGTCTTGAGATACGTCCTGACCGCAAGAGAACCCATGCTGTGCCCAAGAAGAAACACCGGCTTTTCGGGAAAGCGGCGATGGATCCATTCATTCACCATCCTGATATCGTCGACAAGTGCCGGATAACCTCCTTGATACATATACCCACGGTCTTCAACAACCCTCACGCTGTCCCCATGGCCACGATGGTCATTCGCCACGCACACAACCCCGTTTCCTGACAGATACTCCATCAATGGGGCAAAACGTTCCTTATGTCCCCTCATACCATGAGCGAGCTGGAGCACCGCCAAAGGCTCCCCTTCCGGCAAGGTCATCATCACGCTTATACCCAACCCGTCATATCCCGACCTCAATGTAAAATTCTCTTTCATGACTCCACGATTCTACCGCACATAAGGCAAATACCATGCATCGGGAAGGATAAAGACAAAAAAGGCAGTTCATTTCTGAACTGCCTTCGTGCTCCCCCAGGGGGCATAGTATGACTTGTAACTCATTGATTTTCAAACACGGTCTCGAAAATGAACAACAGATTAACAAACAGTTATCCTCGATTACCGTTTTATAGTCCTTTAGGGTCTATTAGAGTTCGATTATCAACGTTAGTTTTTCAGCGGCTCTGAGTTATAGTTTGATAGAGTTTAATACAGTTTCAGCATCAAACCTAACCAGCTTTTATTTTAAAGAACGTAAATTCCCGTTGGGTCTACAAAAGTATATATCTTCTTATAAAAACACAAGTACCATCTACTGATATTTGAATTCCATTGAGAAATAATCTCATTCTGCCAACACTTTTGAACTGCATCACGCAAATCTTTGAAGCAAGGCATAGCCAGGAAATCTCAGCATTATGTAAAGACTCCTTCTATTAACCACATATCCTTATCTTTAGGCTTGCATAAAAACCGATCATAAAGATGATATTTTAGTCTGGTTAATTCTCAAATATTCCGTTGAAAGCTTCAACTTCTTTTTACCGACACAACCTAACACATCTTACTTTGATTCACTATTAGCTTTTCTTTGCTGATATTTGTGCTCGCGCTATTCGAGGATTATTTATCAGTTTGAGATTACATATCTGTCCTATTTGTTGACGAGTAGGCACATCAATATGATTATGATATACATATCTAATAACCCTTGCCTTAATTATTTCCAAAACAACAGGATTACCCTTAAACTCTTCAACTAATGCTTTCAAGTCCGATAGTTTCATCTTATTATAATACGACTTAATAGTAAACGAAACGACTTTTGCTGCAGGAGAACCGATACGTTTTGCAACCTCATCAAATATCTCTCCCATGCCTGAATTACCCACTGCGAATGACAAGTTAGAAAACGTTGACAAACAATTACGATAAAGCATTAGTTGTAGTAATTTATGTACCTTCTGCTCAAGTTCATGATCGTCAAACTTTTTATACTTTTGATTCTCCTCAATAAAAAACCTTACAATATCCTCCTTATTATCATCTATCATATGAGTAAAAAAGCCAATCGTCCTAAACCCTGCCTTATACGCTTCTTCTATGATACTTATCAAGCGTTCTTTTTCAAAAGAAGTACTTTGGTTCTTTACTATTTGTCCTAGAATGCGAATAATCTTGAATACATTATTGAGGTCACGAATCTCCTTGCTTTCTTCTACTTCAGCCAAATCGTATCGTTTCTCTGATTGTCTTTGTATATCATCTGACTCCTTTAACACCTTTTCCCTTTCTTCCTTAGCATCTGTATTCTCGATTAGAACCTCTGCCTTAATTTCATCAACAAGTCCTGTCAAATCCCTAAATAACGGATCATCCACCTCCAAAGTCGCTAAAGCAGAATTTTCAAAGGGTAACATACTTGTAAGCAACAAGTTATCAATTACATCTTTACTTCCCGTATGATGAATCAAAAATATCATGATATTTGCGCTTTGTTCCTCATGAATATTCTCACACAAGTCTGAAACAATGGAATCTAAAACCTTTTTATCATCCAAAACTGCAAGTTTCCTGGCAATTAAGTAATACAAAATATACCTATAAGAAAACACGATTTGAGCATCTTCATCTTCCTTTAAAATGTTAGAGTCAATAAGGATATCCAGTAATTTATCTGAAGAGAAAATTGCGATATATTTCTTTGAATAGTTCTCATAAAAATCATCAAAATCCTTCCTGGTAAAGGACAATGTTTTATTCAGATACATAGAGTAGGCGAATTCTTTAAGAACATTGATAACACCCTCAAGTTTATCATGGGCTACTCCACTACGCCACAAAGTAGCAATAATCAAAGACTTATAACAAAACGCATATGAAGTCTGTGTGATGTCATATTGTTGAAAAGATTGATTCAAACTCTGTAACAATGACAACACAAAGATTGGATAAGACGGAACAAGTTGCTCACCCAAAAGGTTCGTAACCTGATCAAAAGTCAACTTCACTTCTTGCTCAATTGAAAATTCATCAACCGTATATAAATCTCTTCCTAGTTTAATCCATTTTTCAATTAACAAATTCCTTTTGTGATATCCTAAGCTTGACAAACGATAACGTTTAATGTCACATTTGTTACTATTGCTCATTAGGAAACTATTTACATCATTTTGAATTGACGACACAAATACAACAGTACTAAACACTGCAAGTAAGTTCTCGAACAACTTTGATTTTCCCTCAAGATTAAGATTACATTTGTTAAAATCGTCAATTAATAGAACTTTCTTTTCTCGTTCTAATTGTTCATACTTATCATATGGGTATTTTTCATGCTGATACTGCTGCTTGAATTTTTTCTTTAACAACTCTGCCACATTTGGATGCGAAAGCTCATTGCCACTCAAAAGTATTGGCAGAACTCCCTTATTTATCATAGTGGTATATGACATATTCAGCAAAGACGTCTTACCAGATTGGCTCTCACCTTCAATATAAATAATACCTCCCGATGATTTAGTAATAACATCTTGAGCATCAATATATTGAATACAATGATCTTCAGTTTCATTCATTGTCTCCAAATCTTGCCACACAAAAATATCGCCCAACTTCAAGTCTTTAACAATAGGATGCTTTATCGGTATGTCAATTTTATTCAGTTTATCAGCAAAAGAGTCTCTTAAAAAGCCTATCTCCCCTCTGCTCTTTATAACAATCTCTCTATTTGCTATCTCAGAATAGTAATCCTTAGTTAAAGCATAATCTTTTATGCCCCACACATTATCATCCGTATCGTAGGTATATACAGAAAATCCAGATTCTTCTCTATTTTGCAATGCCGCCCCCTCAAAATATGCAACCTCATCATTCGAAGATATATCTGATATTGATTTTTGGTTAGCACTATGTTCATGACCGCACATAATGACGTTAGATGTTTGAAGTATGTGCTGCTCAAACTTTTTCTTATTATTGTTTTTTGTATTCGGTGAAAGCCATCCAGTATTATGATGAAATAACGACACCACAATGTCATCAGCCTTGCTAATAACAGGCAATCCGAGAAAACAGTTCTCAGGAATAATCAGTGCTCCAACCGTTTCATGAAGTTCAGAAATAAAACTACTATTATAGCAATTAAAATGTATAGACTTTGTGCTTGTTAATAAAACAGTGTGAGATAACGATATTGTTGGCTCAATTTCTTCACCACGAAGTTTTCCATAAAAACTCCAAAATTCGTTTTGTGTAACAAGACAGTGTGAAATGACTTTCACATCTTCTACTACATCATTTTTCTTTACAGACTCACGTACAATATTAGCAATAGAGTCTAATTTACTAAAATCACAATCGTGATTTCCAGGAACAATTACATACTCATACTTATTTATATATATGCTCTCTTTCTTTATTACCGCCTCAATATATTTTAAGAAATCAAATGCCACTTGATATTCTTCTGCTATTCCAGAATTAGCGACATCTCCAGTAATAACAACTACAACTCTGGTGCAATCAGATACAGCAGCCTTGCATGCCTTTGCCACCGCTTCTTTATTTGCGATAATAAAATCAAGTTCCGAATTGATATGAATATCAGAAAAATGAATGAGACCTATTTTCATAATTACGCATAAATTACCATACAAATCTAACTAAAAACATTGAGGTTATAGTCATATTAGAGGACATTTTTGAGTTATGCAAATTGAAGTCAGTCGCGATAGTCACTCATAACTATTTTGAAATTCACATTCTAATGGAAAATCCTCTTGATTCCTGAAGCATTTCGCTGAGATCTTTGTGCTTCTGATAGAGGTGCGACATATTGGTAATCTGCTTGCCGGGGAGCATGGTTTTGATGGTAGCAAATGCCTTTTGTCCTGCCATATCATTGTCGAGGAAACAGATGATCTTGTCGTGGAGCCTGAGGTAGTCGGATGCTCTGTTCAGATTGCTTACAGAGTTCAGTACAACGATATCACATGAGGGGCACAAGGATGACTGCATAACCTGCCAAGACAGAAAGTCAAAGAAGCCTTCAAAGACCAGAACGGACTGGGCTGACGGTATGTCCGTGCGTACTCCTTTATTGTTTATAGTAGTGATACCGGCTGCGGTTGATGACTTGTATCCAGATGGAGATTTGAGGGCATAGCCTCCGGCATTGTTCTCAAAGCCTATCAATGTGAATGTCTGATGTCTTTGCTTGTTCCTTATTATGATTTCCTTGCAATATTTCTTGGCGAGATCTTCCGGTATCTTCCTCGATTCGAAATAGTTCAGAAGATAGTCACTCTGTATATCCCTGACCGTACGAATCACATTTGTTCCGGTCGTACATGATGTCTTTGCAGCTTCGGAAGGGGCCAAAGTAGGGTCAAGTCCAGCTATAAACCTGTATGCATCCTTCACACTGCAATTCTTAGCAAGCATAACAAGTTGTACGTTGGTCCCACCAACACTTGCACCATGGTCATACCAGACATTCTTAACTCGATCCACATGTAAAGATGCCGTTTTCTCATCCCTGAATGGAGAAAAGTACATATCCTTACCGCCTTTCTTGCATCCCAAAGCTTCAAGCACACTCTCAATAGGAAAGTTAAATAAGGGGTTCTCGAACATATTTCAAA
>JAEIGA010015204.1_pt1 | contig 11719 bp, 7 predicted proteins | sample 9270691 | NCBI WGS metagenome assembly JAEIGA01 (sample SAMN17057246, study PRJNA624740) | gut metagenome | biome: biome; isolation source: fecal sample | host: Bos grunniens | place: China: Xizang | collected 2019
AAAAAATACATAGAAGAAAATAAAGTTTGTTCGGATTTGATATTTAGAAACTGGAGCGAGTTTGTAGAATTGCTTTTTGAGTGTGGAGGTTTTGTAAACGAGATCCTCTGGTTTGAATACGTCTTGATAGACAAGCAAAAGGATTCATTAGGTGGCGGAGGATACGGTGATAAAGAAAATCCCGAATATATGTGGGCTGAAACAATGATATATGACAGAAATATGAAACATTGTTCTTTAGAAGAAATCAGAGCCCATATTGTAGAAACTATTGATAAGTATAAGCCGCATCATTTAGTTCCTTGCTTTTTTGATATTGGCTAATAAATTTGACCCCGACAGATATCAAAAAATCTGTCGGGGTTACTTATTTGTTTATAGCGGAGCAATTATTAAACAACTGACTATAAACTCTCCGCTAAATGTGCAGGCCTTTCTCTCTGCCATTTTTATTATTAAACAAGATCAAATTTTGCAAAGGGTGCGCAGGTGGAATCCTTACCGATAAACACCTCAAATTCGCCCTTTTCGGACACGTGCTCAAGCTTTTGTGTCCAAAAACGGAGCATTGGCTCGGTAATTTCAAAGGAAACGGTCTTTTCCTCACCAATATCAAGCTCGATCTTTTCAAAGCCCTTAAGCTCCTTGACAGGACGCACGCAGGATCCCTTTACGTCTCTTATGTAAAGCTGAACTGCCTCCTTGCCGCGGAAGTTACCTGTGTTTTTGATCTTCGCGCTTGCAACTATCTTGCCGTCCTTGGTCATTGTGTCGGCGCTTAATTTAAGGTCGCTGTACTCGAATGTGGTGTAGGACAAGCCGTAGCCGAAGGGGTAGAGAGGACTGTTGGGAACGTCAATATAGGATGATGTGAAAAGAACACGGTTGAAATCATCCTTGTCAAGCTTGGGTCTGCCCGTTGTGTAGTGGTTGTAGTAAATGGGGCACTGACCGAGGGCGCGGGGGAAGGACATAGTTATCTTACCGCTTGGTACTGCGTTACCGAAAAGAAGGTTGGCGCAGGCATTACCGCCCTCAGTACCGGGCATCCACATATTGAGAATAGCGGGAGCGGTCTTATCAAGCCTTGTAATAGCCAAGGGTCTGCCTGTAAAGAGGGCAACCGCTACGTTTTTATTTACCTCAAGTATCTTGTCAAGTAATTTGTACTGTATCTCGGGAAGCTCAATATCAGCGCGGCAATTTGCCTCACCCGAGTAGTCCTGATGCTCGCCTAAGCAAAGCACAACGCACTCGCTGTTTTTAGCAAGCTCTATTGCCTCGTCAAAGAGGGAGGTATCCTCTGCGTAGTATTCAATGGGGCAGCCCTGCGCGTATTTAACTTTATCTCCAAGGAGATTTGTAAGTCCTTCATAAACGCTGATGGTCTCCTCGGCTCTGCCTCCGCAATGCCAGCTACCGTGGATCTTACCCGTGGAAGCAAGAGGACCGATCAATGCAACGCTTGATACGTCCTTGCTAAAGGGAAGAATGCTTTCGTTTTTAAGAAGCACCGCGCTTTGCTCTGCGCCTCTGCGCGCCTTTTCACGATGCTCGGGAGAGAGCTGTACCGCCTTTGACTCCTCTACGTTTACGCTTCTGTATGGCTTATCAAGAATACCGAGGGATTCCTTAAGGTCAAGAATTCTTAATACGGACTTGTCAATTTGCTCCTCCGTAACCTTGCCCTCCTCAATAAGGGTAGCAAGATGCTCCGCGTAGCAGCTTGACATCATTTCAATGTCACATTCCGCCTCGATAGCGCGAAGAGCAGCCTCTTTTTTATCCTCCGCCGCACCGTGAACTACCATTTCCTGAACTGCGCCGTAGTCACTTATTACAACACCGTCAAAGCCCCATTCATCTCTTAAAATATCCTTCATAAGGTGCTTATTTCCTACACAGGGTACGCCATCCACAATATTGAACGCCGCCATAAGCATTTTTACTCCCGCATCAACGGCAGCCTTATAGGCGGGGAGATAATATTCACGCAAGGTACGTTCACTCATATCGACGGTATTATAGTCACGTCCTGCTTCGGCTGCACCGTAGGCTGCAAAATGCTTTACACAGGCGGCAAGATTGTACTTGCCCATATCTCCCTGATAGCCCTCAACAGTAGCCTTTGCCATTTCGGAGTTTAAGTAGGGGTCCTCACCGCTTGATTCCATAACTCGTCCCCAACGAGGATCGCGAACCAGATCCACCATAGGAGCAAAGGTAACGCTTACACCGTCAAGGCTTGCTTCCTTCGCCGCCATAGCCGCAAGCTCCTTTGCAAGGTCACGGTCAAAGGACGCCGCAACCGCCAGATTTATGGGATAAAGAGTACGGTGGCCGTGGATAACGTCCTGCATAAATACAGGGGGACGCTTGAATTTACTCTTGTTAAGATAGTTAGAAAGTGCGTCTATCATAGTTTCCGCGCCTACAAGATTAAGTGATGTACCAACATCAAATATCATATCCTTATCAAGCTTCACTTTACTGTTAGGACCTGTTATTATTTCGTATGTGCTCCATTTTGTAAGATATGTAGCCGTAGTTATCTGCTCAAGATGATATATTTTTACCTTAAGGGACATGCTCTTAAGGATTTCTTCTGTTCTTTTACTCATTGTATTCCTCCGTATTTTTGATTTTTATATTTTTCTATCAAAATATGGGATATCCCGCTTTTTCGTGAGCCTCAAAAAGCTCATCGCAAAGGGCGACTATTTCATCTGTGGAAAGCTGAGCCCCTGTGTGGGGGTCCATCATTGCCGCCTGATAAATTTTCTTTTTGTCCATTGTGTGTGCCGCCTCAATAGTCAGCATCTGAACGTAGATGTTGGAGCTGTTCATAGCTGCAAGCTGAAGGGGAAGCTCACCAACGTAGGTGGGATGTATGCCCTCACCGTCTACAAGACAGGGCACCTCAACACAGGCGTCGTAGGGTAAATTGGAGATAACTCCGCGGTTAAGCACGTTTCCACCTATCTTATAGGGCTTATTTGTGTAAATTGCTTCCATAATATGGGATGCGTACTCATGAGAGCGGGTATGCTCGATCTTGCCCCCTGCCATAAGCTCCTCATACTGCTTTTGCCAGCCCGCTATCTGATTTATACAACGGCGTGGATATTCGTCAAGGGGAATATTGAATTTTTCAATAAGGTCCTCACGTCCCGCCTTTAAGTAGAAGGGATTGTATTCTGAGTTATGCTCGCTTGACTCCGTGCAGTAATAACCCAACTTGTCAATGTAGTCATAACGTACCATATCCCAATGCTTTTCACCTGCATTTTTTTCCTTGGCGCGCTTTTTGATCTCGGGGTAAAGGTCGTTTCCGTCTTTGTCCTTAATTTCAAGAAGCCAAGCCATATGGTTGATTCCCGCTATCTTTTCATGTCTGCCCTCAAGCTTATCCTTCATATCAAGGGAGCTTAACAGTCCCTCGGAGCATACCTGCACGCTGTGGCAAAGACCAACCGTCTTGACCTTAGTGTAACGAAGCATATATCCCGTAAGCATAGCCATGGGGTTAGTGTAGTTAAGGAACCACGCGTTCGGACAAACCTCTTCAATATCTTTTGCAAATCCCTTTAAAACGTGGATAGTACGCAGGGCGCGGAAAATACCGCCGATACCGAGTGTGTCACCAATAGTCTGGCGAAGACCGTACTTTTTCGGTATTTCAAAATCTATTATTGTACAGGGATCGTAAAGTCCCACCTGAATGGCGTTCACTACAAAATCCGCATTTCTTAAAGCGTCCTTTCTTTCATCGACGCCGAGATATTTTTTAACCGTAGCGCGACCTTCGTTAATACATTCGTTCATTTTTGAAATAAGAAGAAATGATTCGTCAAGTCTGCTGGCGTCAATGTCGTAAAGGGCGATCTCCATATCGTGAAACTTATCACAAAGCATGGTGTCACCAAGCACGTTTTTTGAAAATACGGTGCTTCCTGCACCCATAAAGGTTACCTTCATAAAATACTCCTTAGGCTTTTTTATTTATTCTATCATTTATATTAAAAAAAGTAAATACAAAAAGAGGTTTTTATTATACGAAAATAATAATCGACAATAATTGACAAATATACATATGTATGATAGAATGAAATTGATACATATATTCGTTTTAAAAATAGAGTAAGTAATTTTTAAAATATGTCAGAGGAAGCAATCATGAAAGAATTTTTAGGAATCGGCGGATATCAAAGAGAGCCTGAGGGCTATATGTCCTGGCAGCACCTCACATTTGTTTCCGTAATTCTTGTAATTATGGCAATATCTGCAATATACTTGGGCTTAAGGAACAGAAACTTTGATTATAAGAGAAAAAACAGGACTCTTATGATATCGTCAATAGCTATAAACGTGGTTGAACTGATAAAAATAGTTTTTATTTGTATAAGGAGTAATGACATCCTTGCTTTTCTTCTGGAGCTTCCCTTGTTTCTTTGCAGTATTCAGCTTATTACGATACCTCTTGCTGCATTTTCACACGGCAGAGTAAAAGAAGCGGCTCTTGACAACGTATTTATGTTTGGACTTCTTGGCGCAATCATGGGTACGTATTTTGCAGGTAATAATTATGGCACTTATCCTGTTTTGTCCATTGATAATGTATCGTCGGGCATAACTCATGCTATATCGGGCTTCGCGGCAATATACATTGGTGTTTCGGGCTTGATAAGTATGAAGAAAAAGAATATATATCTTAACTTCTCCATAATTTCCATATTCTGCGTTATGGCATACGTTGTAAACCGTATAATAGATTATAACTATATGTTCTTAATGCGAGGAGATGGAACTCCCTATGACCTGATCTATAACCTTGTAAACGGAAATAAGGTCTTGTATCCCTTGATCGTTGCGGGACTTTTCTTAGTTTACATCTTTGTGTTCTATTACGTATTTTTCGGAATAGTGGAAAAGATGGGAAAGAAAAAGAAGCAAAAGGATTCTGTACACAAGGAAGAGACCTGTCCTGTTTAATTGCTATCAAAATAATAAAACACGGCTATATCCAAGCGGATAGCCGTGTTTTTGCGTATTAAAGGTGGGTTTTTGTATCAATTAAAGAATTTTAGCTTTTTCATAGTGTTGTAAAGATTTACGGCAAGGCGCTCGCTTCCGTATGCGTTTGGGTGTATTCCGTCACTGAAGCATTGGTCCACGTTAGGTATGAGGGTAAAGCCGTCAATTACGGTAACCGTGGGATAGCTTTTACACGCATCCTTGATGGTGTTTATGCACCACAAAAAGCGATTCCAATCATCGGCGTTGCTTCTCCAGGTGGGGGTTACAGACAAAATGGGTATATTGGGATAAAGCTCTGTCAGGCGCTTATAGTATTCGTTTACCGCCCACTTGTAGTCATAACGTTCAATGGGGGTGTCGTAATAGTTGGTGCCGAGGAAAACCACTATTTTGTCGGGCTCAAAGCCGTCTATTTTCATAAGGTCGCAGGGCTCGTAGCGGTATCCGCCCACACCTTGACAAAGAGCGGAAAATTCTGCCTTTCTTGAAAGAGAGTTATAGTATGATGCGCTTCCTATCTGGGGCCCCGCGCCTTGAGTTATGGAATCCCCGAGGAAAAGTATCTTGGGTCCCTTATCCTTAACTGCCTTGTATCCACCGTTTATTGTAAAATTCTTTATTTTCGATATACTTTCGCAGGGGAAATATACGGTTACTTTTTTGTTTCCCTCGGGCAGATCAAAGGAAATATGCCCCTTTAAATTTTCACCGATGCTGTACACGGAGGTAAGCACGCTGTCCACGTAGAGATCGTAGGTGTTGGCTCTTTCGTGACTGCAGTTAGCGGTATAATCAAAGGACAGAGAGGTAGCGTCGGTTATAAGCTCCATTCTGATGCCGCCCGATATTTTTGCTCTCCATCTCCAACCGTGATCGTAGGATGGGTCAGCCATATAGTCGATTTGCGCCTTGGAATATTTATAGGGGATAAGGTATCCCTTTTCCTCCTCAAAATAAACCGCGCCCTTTATAAATTTTTTTACCGTTTTGTTTGAAAGCTTCATTTTTTCTCCTTATAGAATAGAGACAAATTAAATTATAGTTTTTATAAAGGAATATTCTTGGGTTAAGTACTTGCTCTTTCCGTTGTCCCACGAACCAAAGCGTTCAAAGGTGTCGGGCCCTACGAATTTGGGGTCCTGCCATATGGTATGGAACGGACCGAAAAGGTTTCTGTTGCTAACGGTAAGAGTAAGCTCTATTTCGTTTTTACCAACCTTAAGATATTTGGAAATATCAAGCCTGTCTGAAAACATCATTCGTCCCGCGTAAGCGCCGTTTACCCTTACGTCAATAAGCTGAAAGCTACCGTCAAAGACAAGCTCCTTATTAATTTCATCCACGTCTACCGTCTTTTTTAAGGTAATATCCCCTGCAAAAAAGGGGAAGCCGTCCTCGATAAGGGAGGAGATCTCGGACCTTTGCTCTCCTATTACAAAATTATTACCCAAAAGAATATAGTCGGAATGACCCATAGTAAACTCACCGTAAACACCGAAATCACCCATAAGATACACAGGCTCAATATTAGTATCGTAGGCAAGACAGTTTTTTAAGCTTTCCGTTACGTTTTCTCCAAAGAGAGCGTAGTACACGTCCTCGGACTGATAGTAATCAAGCTCTATTACGATCTCGTTTACGCCCGTCCTTATATAAGGCGCAATATCGTACTTAAATGTGCTTCTTTCATACTCCCAAACGCCAAAAATGTCCACAGGAGTGTCGTTTATTTTTACCAAAGGATGCTTTTCCTCTGCAAAAAGGATGCATTTTTCAGGTACTGCGCTTACGTTAAACTCGTATTTAAGATACAGCTTGCCCTCGTATTTTTCCTTTAAGAGTATATCGAAAATACCCATATGATGTATCGGCTCAGAGTAATTTACCCCATCCTTGGAAAATCTTATCATATCAAGAGTAAGATAATTGTCTGTCTTTTCCTTGATTTCAAAGGGTGCGGACAGCTTTAAAGGAGAAAGAACGGGGAATGTGGACGGACATTTGTCCGAAACGTACAAAATTTTTGACTCGTCCTTATCAAAATGCACCGTAAGTCCTACGGTTGAATACTCGTCCTTTAAAATGTCGTATGCTTCAAAGGAGCATCCGTTTTTAAGGGTAAAGGTAACGTCGGCAACATCATCTCCCAAATTTACCGCATAGATAAACTCCTTGCCGCTCTCGTCACGTCTGTATGCCGTGCGCACTCCGTCCCCAACCGTTTTTGTAAAGGGTTGATCCTTGATTATTTCGTCAAAGGTCACGTTTGACTCAAGATAGTCGTAATCGTATTTTTCTCCCTCTAAATATTCGGGCTTTTTATCGTATAAAAGCACACGTCCGCCATCATTTACGAATTTGTGTAAAATAGCCTCCGTGCTTTTATCCATTGTGAAAATAGTGGGGATTATTATGTATTTATAGGCGCAATTTCCTAAAATTATGGACCCGTCTTCCGCTTTTCCGTACTTTTCAAGCAAAGTTTCATCAATAAAATGATGGGGAACACCATTTTCAAGCAGCATATTGGTAAGGCTTACAAAGGGCTTTTCAAGTATATCACCAAGACCGTGCCAATTTTCACTTGGGGAGAATTTATAGTCAAAGTAGGCAGAGCGGATAGGGTGCAAAACACCTACGTTTACTATCTCATCACTCTCTGCAAGGAGCTTACCAAGGTAGGAAAAATAATCGTTGAATTCCTTGAAATTCTTTCTTACCCAAGGGTTTATATCGGAGTAGTGGGCGGGATAGTCGCGCTTTCTCTGTCCGTACTCGGAGTAGGGAAGAAGATGCTGACACATAAGATTAACTCCCGACACGTACTGGCCCTCCGCTATTCTTTTAAGGTCCTTGGGGCTTACGTCCCAACCGCAGCAGCCGTAGGTCTCCGTAATTACCTGCCGTTTACCAAGCTGAGCGGCAACGCTGGAAACCTGCTTAGGCCCTATCTCTCCGTCGATCATGCTGCCAAGGTAGTCAATACCCGGAATATGCTCGTATTCGTAAAATGGCATTATCCCCGCACAGCATTCCATCTGCCCGCAAAGGCAATTTTCCTCTATATAGTGTCCTGTCAGCTTGTATCCGTTTTTGTCGCACCATTCGTAGGTCATTTTTGCAAAGGCGTTAAGCATCAGCGCCTGCATTGATTTCCAATATTTATAACGGAAGTCGCGATAACCCTCCTTTTCCACAAACAAAAGACCGAGCCTGTCAAGAATATCCTCGTTATACGTGGAAAGAAAGTAATCGGGCAGTACCTTTGTGTAGGGGTGTCCCCAACGGTGATACTGTGGCTCATCGGTAAAGAAGCCCTTAAGCTCGTAGGTATCCCTCTTTTTGTACTCCTCGTGAGTCATATCAAGAAACTTTTTCACCACCTCGGGATTCAATATGTCCGCAGTAGAGGTGGAGTAGTGCTGATATACGTTTAGGCACTCTTTTTGATAGGAAAAAATACGGCAAAGAGCATTTCCGCTTACATCATAGGAGGCAATGGCGCTTTCGTCATACTCACCTATGGTGTATGTAAGGTATCTGTCGCGGTTTTCCATATCCTCAAGCAGCTTCCCGCCAACAAAACCGCTTGGCCATCCGTTTTCGTCATAGGCGTAAGCCTCCATACCAAGCTCCTTGGCTCTTTTTCCGCAGGCGTCAATACATTCAAACCATTTTTCGCTTAAATATCCTGTCTTAAGACCGCCGCGGGCGTGCATAAAGAATCCGCCGATACCGTTTTCGTTCATCCATTCCACCTGTTTTACAAGCTTTTCCTTATCAAGCTCGTCATTCCAGGACCAAAAGGGCAAGGATCTGTACTTTTTTTCTACCTCTTTCATACGTAGACCTCCGTAAAATATCTTCACCTTGATTTTATCACATATAAAGAACAAATGCAATAAAACTATTGTTTTTAAATACGGGCTATGATAAAATTATTTCAAAGGATCTGATTTTATTTTATGAAAGGGTGAAAAAATGAGCGTTGTAATTAACGAATTCGGGGAAATAACGGACACAAGAAATACGGTTATACCCGTGCTTATGGGTGACGGCATAAGCATAGCTTATACTCTTATGTCGGACGATATTACAAAGGGCGAAAAGCCTTCCTGCACACCCTACCTCGACAGAACGGATAGCCTTGAGTGGAAAAACGGAGCAGGCTACGGTAATGACACGAAAACCGTAATTAAAACAGACACTATTCTTGACGGTATTATAATTGAGGCAAGCACCTGTGCCGAGGGTATTTCCGAATACGGTATAAATCTGCCCTTTAATTTTATGGGAAAAATAAACGGCGGAGGCTGGAAAAACCAATATCTTTTTAATTCTCCGTATACGTCCCCCGACAAAAGCGTTATTTACGCTTATCTTACCTCAAACAGCGGACGGAATTTAGTCGTTGCCGTCTTAAGCTCTTCCGATGGATGGAAAATGGACTATTCCCCTTATTCCTTCGGCCATTATTTTATAAACTTAAAGCTCCTTGCAAATTATGACAAGGTATATGGTACTCCCGACAGACAAAAGTATATTAAAATTGCGATTTTGCCCGTTTCAAGCTTTGAAGACTGCCTTGAAAAGCTGAGCCGAGTGTATAATAAGCCCTTTTTGTATGCGGATTTATTGGGCGGTAAGGTGGGAGAAGCGTTAAGCTTAAGCGCATACGGAGAGCCCGATACCATTATAGAAAAACGAAACGGCGGGGAGCGTGTTTGTAATTACACGGATGCCTACGTAATAAACGCCGAGGGAGAAACGGAGCTTATCCCCGTAAAGGACGGTAAACGAGGTGCGCCAATTACCGTATACGGATACGGTGACCTTGTGTCCCTATACAAAAAATCAATGGATAGCGCCGATCCCGAGATCGTTGCAAAATATACGGACAGAAACCTTTGTGAGCATCAATGCTGGGCATCAGCAATGCTTCGCTTCTTGAAAAAATATTCGGACAGGCTTACAAATGAAGAAAAAACCACCTACGAAAAGAAGGTAAGATCGCTTTTGGACGAAATTACGGAGCAAGATATAAATAAAGCAACGCCAAGGGTGACTATCTTTAATCAGCCTCACGATGGGTTTCACGCTTACAACGTGTTCAAATCAAGGCGCGTACAGGAGCTTGCACACGGAATAACCATTCTTGCGGATGCTTATCTCTATTTCGGTGACGAAAGGTATTATGAGTATGCAAAGGGGGCGACAAAATGCCTTATCTCACACTATCAGGCAGAGAACGGACGAATCGAGATCGATTGGGGAGATAAAAAAGAGGACTACACAACGGTGTGCTGTCCTATGATACCGATTTCCGACATGGCGCGGATCTTATCCACACGTGATAAGGAATTTTCTGATTTTTGCTATAGATCCGCTGATAAAATGGCGGAGTATTTGTATAATCGAGGAACTAAATTCCCGACGGAGGGTGTAATTTCGTCAAATGCTGAGGAGGAAATGGAGGACGGCTCAATTTCCTGTACCGCCCTTGCCCTTTTGTACTATTGTAAAAACGTACGTAAGGACGAAAAATATTTGCAAAAGGCAAAGGAAATACTTGACCTGCACGAAATATGGGTAATAAATACCCCCGTGTGCCAGATGAAGGGTTCAACTCTTCGCTGGTGGGAGACCCAATGGGAGGGAGATGCGGACGGCCCTGCAATTTGCGCAGGACACGCCTGGACTATATGGCGCGCCGAGGCAGACCATCTGTATTATCAACTTACGGGGGATACGAAGTATCTTAAAAAAGCGAAGAACGGCTTTATGACCAACCTGTCAAAGATACAAAAGGACGGCACCACCTATTCCGTTTACAATCCTGATGAAATAAACGGAGGCGGCTTTGACGGCATTTTAAATTCCGTACGATACCGTGTGGCAAAGCGCTTTTCCGACAGGGAGGATTGTGGAATTTCCCGCTATGTGTGGATAAGAATAAATGATACATTTCTTAAGTGCGCCCATCTTGACGGCGGAGATACATTGTGATATAATATAACAAAACAAACGATTTTTAAGAGGTATGTATGAAAAAACTTATTGCTATTTTACTTATTTTGATCTTTGCTCTTTCCTTTGCATCCTGTGCAAGCGCTTATGATGACGTTACAAAGCAGCTTAAGGAATTACACCGTTCTGCATATTTTTACACCGAAGCACAGATAGAAAGTCTTAAGGCTGAATACAAAATTGTGGAGGAAATAACCGCATTCGGTAACTACTCCTACGTTGATGATAATGGCGGTGAGATCTATTTGTACGTTGTTGAGCTTGGAACTGAGGAAGAAGCAAAATCCTATTTGGAGAAGCACGCAAAATTCTGGAAATACGGTTACACCAGCGGAAACGTAGTTGTATACGGTAATGACAGCATCATAAACGATTTGGATCTTTAATCCTTGACACAAAAAATCAAGTGTGTTATACTGAAAATTGATAAAAGATATATTTAAGGAGAATAACTATGAACAATATCCCTAAGATCAAGCTTGGCTTGGTTGCGGTTTCTCGTGACTGCTTCCCCGAAAGCTTGTCCGTAAACAGAAGAAAAGCGCTTGTTAAGGCTTATGAGGATAAGTACGGCAAGGGTGACATCTACGAGTGCCCTATTTGTATCGTTGAAAGCGAAATACATATGATGCAGGCTCTTGAGGACGTAAAGAAT
>JAEIGA010015205.1_pt1 | contig 11718 bp, 13 predicted proteins | sample 9270691 | NCBI WGS metagenome assembly JAEIGA01 (sample SAMN17057246, study PRJNA624740) | gut metagenome | biome: biome; isolation source: fecal sample | host: Bos grunniens | place: China: Xizang | collected 2019
CAAAATGATATATATTGAAATTGTAAATTTAGAGTTAAATATATTTAAATATCTGATAACATAAACGAATATTTACCAAAAGAAACAAATGCGATAACTAAATTAATCGGTAATCTAAAAAAAGCAATATCAAACCTCGAAAACATTCTGAGAGATGGGAAAATTTATTAAATGTTGCTATTAAGTTGGGAGTAACATGAAAACTATTCTTACTGATGAAAAAGATGAAAGATTCCTAGAGCTTGTAGATGAACTTGATAGAGGATATTATGAACGTATCGGTGATGAATTATCAAAATATGATAACTACAATGAATTCAAAAATCCTCATGTTGTGATATTAGCTCTTGATAATAATAATGCGATTGCATGTGCCAGCTATAGAATTTTTGATAACGACTCAGTCGAATTTAAAAGAGTCTATGTTAAAAAAGAGTATAGAAAACTGGGAATAGCATACAATCTCATAAAACAATTAGAACAATTAGTAGTCAGAAATAATTTCAAACATTCCTACATAGTTACTGGTAAAAACAATCATGCTGCAATAAGATTATATGAAAAATTAGATTATGAACCAATAGCTAATTTCGGACAATTTATAGATGATGATGTAGTTATTTGCATGAAAAAAGAATTTTAACTTGGTATAAAATAATAATGTTTATGAATTGCATTGCGATTATCTTTATTCTTTAAATGCAATATTTTCTAATTTTAGCAATTCCAATTTTTTATCGATTCCGCCAGCATATCCTGTCAATTTTCCATTAGAACCTAAAACTCTATGGCAGGGAATTAAAATAGAAATTGGATTATGCCCTACTGCACCTCCAACTGCCTGAGCAGACATCGTTGGAGATATCCTTGATGCAATTTCACCATAAGTCAACGTTTCACCATAATCTATTTCAGATAAGATCTTCCAGACCTTTTGTCTGAACTCACTACCTTGAGGATTAAGCTTAAAATTAATTTTTGGATTTAAACCATGGAAATAATCATCAAACCAATCTTTAACATCACTAAAAATAGTTAAGTCATCTTCTTGGACTAAATTTTCAAATGATGGGAAATGTTTTTGGCCGTAAAACCAAACTCCACAAATAGCCTCTCCATCACTTATTATTAACATCTCACCTATTGGCGAGGTATAATCTGTTGCATACATTTTTTACAAATAAGATTTAAAGAATTCTTCAAATTCTTCATCACTCATAGGCTCCAGTGTTGAGACATATTCATTAGCCATAATGCTTGAAGCAAGGTCTCGGTATTCTTGTGCTTCATCACTTTCAGGGTATTTTTCTACAACGGTTTTTGCATCTAATTCCGCATCTTGAATTAAATTACTTCTATGAATTGTTCCAACTACATGTGTTCCTATCTTTTTTGCAAAGTCATTGACAATTTGCTCTTCATTGTCAACATTTCTGCAGTTGCATACAATACCGCTTAAGTTCCCTTTAAGTTTTTTAACACCACGGACAATATTGTTTGCTGCATAAAGTGACATGTATTCTCCGGAAGTTATAATTAAAACCTCATCAGCATATTTTTCACGAAGCGGTACTGAAAATCCTCCACAGACTACATCACCCAGTACATCATAAATGACAACATCCAAATCATCATTGAAAATATCAAGCTTTTCAAGTCTTTTCATAGCTACAATAACACCACGTCCAGCACAACCAACACCAGGTTCCGGACCTCCGCTTTCAACGCACTGAATGCCTTTAAAACCAGTGAAAACCAAATCTTCTTTTTCGGGATTTCTATTTTCCTTTAAAGTGTGAACTACCGTAGGAATTCTTGAACCATATAATGTACGTGTTGTGTCTGCCTTTGGATCACAACCTATTACAATACAGCTTAAACCATCACTACCCCATACAGCAGACAAATTGGCCACTGTAGTACTTTTTCCTATTCCGCCTTTTCCATAGATAGCAATTTTTTTAATCATTTGAATTCCTCTCAACTAGCTTATAAACAAAATCATTTTTTCTAACTTTCGTAGGTATTAAAATAGCAACATTAGTATTTTTATCAACATTTTCAACTGATTCGCCTTCAATTTGCATAGACTCAATTGTATGAGTTATCGAACCTGTTGTTTGGCCCTGAATGATGATTTTATCTCCAATTTTTAAATCATCCCATACTCTTAACTCAGCGGCCCCTACCTTATTGTAGTAATTTACAACCTGTCCAATGTCTTTTTTAATGTATTTTGATTGATTATCTTCACTTACTTCAAATGGAGTGTTAAAGTAAAAGTTGGTATCGAAACCACGATTGAACACACTTGTAAGTTCTTCCATCCATTCCGGACGAACCTTATATTCCAGAGGATTACTTTCATAACTGTCAATAGCTTCACGATAGATTCCAGTAACCATTGCCCCATAATCTGGACTTCTGGCTCTTCCTTCTATTTTAAATGATGCCACACCACTTTTCATCAGTTCCGGAATATATTCAATCATGCACATGTCTTTTGGTGAGAAAAAGTTTGTTCTGTAGCTTCCATCATCACTACCGGTAACAATAAATGTCTCATCTTCAACATCGGAAAAGTTAATGACATTGTCTTCGCCTTCTTCATATGTTAATGTCCAGTTTTTACGACACGGCTGCAGGCAATCACCACAGTTTGCACTTCTTCCATATAACCCATAGCTTAAAAAACATCTTCCTGAAATTGCCATGCAAATTGCACCATGAATAAATATTTCAGTTTCAATAGGTGATCTTTTAGTTAATTCAGTGATTTCCCTTAAAGATAGCTCACGTGATAAGATAGCTCTTTTAGCACCTAATTTCTTAAGGGTTTTTAATGTATAGGAGTTTGTGACATTTTCCTGAACGCTGATGTGTGCTTCAAGACCATGTGCTACAGTATCCTCTATCAATCCAATGTCAGATAAAATAAGTCCATCAATTTCGGATGATGAGATTGCTTCTAAGTTTGATTCCAATTCGGAAGCTCTTTTTTCATTTAGAATAATATTAGTACATAAATAGGTTTTAGCTCCATATTCGCCGGCAATTTTAGATACTTGGCTTAAGTCATCCAAAGAAAAGTTTTTTGCATTGGCCCTCATGTTATAATCATCAAGGCCAAAGTAAACTGCATCTGCACCATTTTCTAAAACGGCGCGAAGTGATATGAAATTTCCTGCTGGAGCTAATAATTCAACCATAATTATCTAAGGTTTGTAGTAGGTTTCAGCTTCGAGTCCTTCAGGAATTTCAGTAGGATACTCTTCATTTACACAACCTAAACATAAATCCTCTTTATCCATTCCAATTGCTTTGACTAAAGCTGGAAGAGTAATGTATCCTAAAGAGTCAATGTCAAGTTGTTTTTGTATTTCTTCAACAGAATTATTGGCAGCAATTAATTCTTTTTTAGTTGCCATCGCTACACCATAATAACATGGTGCAATTACAGGAGGACAACCCACTAAAAAGTGAATTTCTGCAGGTTCTGCTTCTTTTACAAGATTTAACAATTGTTTTGAAGTAGTTCCCCTTACAATACTGTCATCAATTAAAACAATCTTTTTGCCTTTAATGGCTTTTTTAATAGGATTTAATTTAACTCTAACTGCAAGTTCCCTTTCCTCTTGAGTCGGCATGATAAATGTTCTTCCAACATACCTATTTTTGATTAAACCTTCACCATATGGGATTCCAGATGCTCTAGAATAACCAATAGCCGCTGGAATTGATGAATCAGGAACTGGTATTACTAAATCAGCATCAATAGGATATAATTCATGTAATTGACGGCCTATATTCATCCTTGTCTCATAAACATTAACACCATCAATTGTACTGTCAGGTCTTGCAAAGTAAACATATTCAAACATACAATGTGAAAGTTTGCATTTTCCTGCACTTTCTAACATATGGGAGCAAATTTCATTGTTTTTAAAGTAAACGACTTCACCAGGAACAATGTCTCTAATGTATTCTGCATTAATTACATCAAAGGCAACAGTTTCTGATGCTAAAATAAACTCATCATCTCTTTTTGCAATAGCAAGAGGTTTTATTCCCATCGGATCTCTTACCGCATATAATTCACCATCAATTAAAATTGTCAATGCATATGACCCTACAAGTCTTTTACAAACAGATTCAATAGCTTCTAAAACATCTTTATTGTTATCATAATGTGCTTTTTTAAGCATGTAACAGATTACTTCTGAATCACAATCAGATTTAAAATAGAACCCTTCATCAATAAGTTCTTTTTTCAATTCTTCGGAGTTGACAATATCTCCATTATGAGCCATTGCAATAAATCCGTCTCCAAAATCAGTAACAAAAGGTTGTGAATTTTCCAATTTTGATTGACCTGTAGTGGAATATCTTACATGCCCAATCGCTCGGCTTCCTATTAAACTATGGATTTCATAATCCCTAAATACATCAGTTATCAAACCCATTCCACAATAATAACTCAAACCTTTTTCTGGATTAAAAGTAGCTATTCCTGCTGATTCTTGACCTCTGTGCTGTAAAGCATACAAACAATAATAAACAAAGGATGCGACATTTTTGGATTCATCTGCACAATGAATTCCAACAATACCACACTTATCTTCCATCTCACCTTGCATTTATAAACTCCCTATAAAATAGTATAATTATAATTATCTAAAAACTAGTATAAAATTATAATGTTTTACGACTAATCCCAAAAATTCTCAAAAGAATTTGGAATATCATAATCATCTCTAACTTCAGGGATTTTTTCTTCTTCTTTAGTTGAGCTTAATTCCTTTTTTAAATCATCAGCATTATCATCTAAAAATATTAAAGCAGTTCTAACAATATTTAACCATTCTACAGCTTTTGATTTTGATTCAGCTGCAATATAATTTTGGCCAACAATGATGTTTTCAGGCCTGAACTTATTTGTAGCAATTACAATTCTGTCTTCATCGACCAAATCCTGCCTGAATGTCTCTTGCCAAAGCTCTTCTAAATTAAAGATTTCCAATATATCCTTAGAATAAATATCTTCATAGCGCAATTTAAAAGCAGAAAAGTCGGATTTAATCTCATCAATATCCTCTATCAATTCCTTATTCTGTTGAGATAAAATCTCACTTTCTTTAATTAGTTGATTATAGTCATCCAATAAGTTATTATAATTGTGAGTTACTTTCATTAATTTATTTTCCAAAGAGTGAATGTTTATTAGATTTAGAGAATAGGATAATGTTGATCTTATTATTGAATTAAAGATCTCCTTTTCGGCAAGTTCAAAATCCATTGATTCATCCTCAATAATGATGTTATTGTAATCAAATAACCCAACATTATTAAAATCAGTTTTTAATTCATTGAATAGAACATTATATGTTTCATCATGACCATATCCGCCAATTAACAATATATCGGCACCACTAGCTACTTTTTTAACAATGCTTAGTTCTGTGGTTGGAATTATTGATGAAACAATGATATTATAATCTCGCTCAAGTTGAATATTGTTAACAGCTTTTGACACAATCTGTGCTATATCCAAACCCTGAACAATAATTCTAACATCAATCTTTGATTCGTGGTTTTCATTTGCCATGAAAATTACCTAAATTTTATTAATTTTCTCATGCCATTTCCAAGCAGACTCAACAATTTGTTCCAAGTCATATTGAGGAGTCCAACCTAGTTTTTCATGAATTTTGGTTGAATCAGCTATTAATATAGCCGGATCACCTTCACGGCGTTCATCTATTTTGACTTCAAAATCACGTCCTGTGACTTTTTTACACATTTCAATTACTTCACGAACTGAATAACCTTCACCATTTCCTAAGTTAAAGATATTGGATTCATTTTCATTGCATAAGTATTCATATGCCTTAATATGTGCATCTGCCAAGTCATTGACATGAATGTAATCACGGATACAGGTTCCGTCCGGAGTATCGTAATCATCACCAAAAATAGATATACTATCCCTTTTTCCGATAGCTGCATCCAGTATCAAAGGGATTAAGTGAGTTTCAGGGTCGTGAAATTCCCCTATCTCACAATCAAAATCAGCTCCTGCTGCATTAAAGTATCTTAAAGATACATAATTGAAATCACCTTTATCAGCTTCTCTTTCAAGTGCTTTTTCTGTGATAAATTTGGAGTGTCCATAAGGATTGATTGGTTTTAAGTCAGTATCTTCAGTGATTGGAATCTGTGTGGGATTTCCATATACTGCAGCAGTTGATGACAAAATAAATTTGTCAACACCAAATTCTCTCATGATTTTTAAAAGATTTAAGGTGTTTTTATAATTGTTTTTAAAGTATTTTTGAGGCATTTCAACGGATTCCGCTACTGATGAAAAAGCAGCAAAATGGATTACTCCCTCGATGTCATAGTTCTTAAAGACTTCTCTTAAATCACGACTACCAAAGTCACAATCTTCAAAAAATCCCCATTTTACAAAATTTTCATAACCTTTGCAAAGATTATCGACTACAACTGTGTCATATCCTGCTGCATGAAGTGCTTTGTTTGTATGGGAACCTATATATCCTGCTCCACCAGTAACCAAAATCATGTAAAACACCTATACAAATTTACCTAATTTGATAAAAGCTTTTGGAGATATTTTAATTAATTTTTTAACAATTTCAGTGGTTGAAATCTTTTCAAAGCTTTCTCCTTCGAAAGCATGTCCTAGTTCATCCAATTCTTCATCAGATAAGGTAAGTAAGTATTCTTGTACTTTTTTGTATCTTTTGATTTCATGGTCTAATTCTTCATGAGCCATTTTATCATATAATTTTAAGAATTTTTTAGAGCAATCTTCTTTAATAGCCTGTGCAGCTACTTGACCGGCACACATTCCACCGGTCATACCTGAGATGATTCCTCCACCGGTCAATGGGTTTACTTGACCTGCTGCATCTCCAACAACCATAATGTTATCAGCATATAATTTTTTGGTCATTCCACCAACAGGGTCTCCACCTACATTTAATTCAACAGCTTGAGCATTTTTTAAGTAAGGGGAATTTGCTACGAAATCATCTAAGTATTCTTTAGCTGTTTTTTCAGCTTTGTGAGGTAATATTGCTAAACCTACATTTGCAATGTCATCACCTTTAGGGAAAATCCATACATAACCACCTGGAGCGCATGAACCTAAGTAAAATTCAATGACAGCAGGTTTTTCAAATTCCACATTACACATTTCGTATTGTACACCGGATTCCATTTCTTTTGCTTTTGCTGCTGGTCTTAATCCTGCCCATCTTGCAATGTGACCTTCAGGACCGTCAGCGGCAATTAGGATTTTACATTTGAAATCTTCTTTTTTACCCATTGATTCAGTTTCAACAATGTAACCATCGTCGATTTTTTCAATACCGGTTACTAATGTTTTAATTCTGATTTCAGCACCCGCTCTTGCAGCATCCATTGCCATATGTTTATCGAATACTTTTCTCTCTAAGATGTAACCTGCTTCAGGGATTTTTACTTGGTCTTCGGTTAACCAAATATCAGTACCGTCAGGTGTTTGTATTCTTACACCTTCAATTTTTTGAGTAATCCAGCGAGGAGATGGTTCAATTCCTAATTTTTCAAGACCTTGAATTGAAACTCCTTCTGCACATCTTTTTGGTGATCCAATTTCAGATTTTTTATCCATTAAAATTACTTTTGCTCCACCTAATGCAGCATGTTTTGCTGCACTGGAACCTGCAGGTCCAGAACCAACTACTATTACATCAGTTTCAATCATATAATCATTCCTCTCCTTCTAAAGAATTAATTGGACATGCTTTAATGCATGTATCACAATCTTTACAGTCATCATCATTAAATACTAAAGCATATTCTCTAACTTGTATTAAATTTCTTGGACAAACTCCAGCACATTCTCCGCAGAATGAGCACCAATCTTTAACAATCATAAAATATCTCCTTATATTAAACAGTTTAGTTATAAATACTAAGTTTTTTATTATATTTAAAAGTATAGGAAAAAATAGATATTATTTGAACAAAAAAAAGAAAATAAAAAGTTTTTAAGTATTATTTGATTAATAATACTGGGACTTCACAAGTCCTTAAAAGTCTTTCTGAAACAGAACCGATTTGAGTATCGGAGACGTCATTCTCATCAAATGAAACAAATCTGTTATTATTTGACCCATGAGCATGAATAACAACCAAATCTGCACGAGTTTGGTCTACAATAAACTTCATATCCCTTAATGGATCCGCTGTAAGCAAATGTTCCACGACTTCTACACCGACTTCACTAGCTTTTCTTGTAATCTTTGCTAAAATTTCATCACCGGAATCCTCTTCAGAATCATAGCTACTAAGTGAAAATTCTTCCAGAACATGAACTGCAGCTATTTTTGATGAAAATTTCTTGGCTATTTCAATTGCAACATCTGCTGCTTCATAGCCATAATCAGACCCATCAACAGGAACCATTATAACATCAAACATCTAATAGTCCCCTTTTAGGTAATCAGCATGGCAGAAATCAATGAAATTATCTACAATTTCCTCAATGTTTTCACTATCATCAATGATTTTACCGTCATCCATGAAGATTGCCCTGTTACTCAACTCTTTGATAAAGTCAGTATTGTGGGAAATCATTACAATGGTAATTCCATATTCTTTAGAAATCTTTTTAAGTGAATTTGTTACATCTCTTAAAGTAACTGGATCCAAATCACCGAATGGTTCATCTAGAAGTAAGAATTTAGGTCTTGAAATTAAGATTAATGCAAGCATTACACGTACTTGTTGACCGCCAGATAATTCATAGGATCTTCTAGGCAATATGTCCAAATCCAAATCAAGATTATCAAAAATATCCGCTACAGCCTCTCTAGTTGCACTTTCAGGGAACCTTGGGAATAAGTCATTTAAAATTTCAGCATCCAAACCAATCTGTTCTAAACGACGTTTAGCTTCAGTTTCCGGCAAATCAGTTAATAGATAAAATGAATCTAATAATTCCTCACCGATACCAATTTTTCTAGCCCTTTCTTGTGCATCTTTAACAATGTCTTGGTTTTTATATCCTAATCTTGTAGCTAATTGGCTTAAAACAGTTGCATAATGAACAAGTGAGAATTCCTGATGCATAAATCCTAATTTAGAACGTATCTTCATACGGCTTATACCTGGAATTTCAATGTCTCTCCATTCATCGTCAACATAATACAATACATCACCATCATCCGGATCTTCGAGTCCTCCCAACATTCTTAAAAGAACAGTTTTACCTGCTCCACTTGGACCAATGATGCTTAATATATTTTCATTTTGAACATTGAAGTTAATGTCTTCCATCTCAAGAACTTCACCACCAGTCAACAGGTAGAATCGTTTTTTAAGATCCTTAGCTTGAATAACATCTTCATCAGTTGCAATATTTTGAATATCTACAACAGGTTGCATGTCTTCCATGAATTTATCGCACATTTCCTCAGGATCACCTTCATCAACAATTTCGCCATCTTCAAGTAAAATTACTCTATCTGCTAAGTATTTTTGAACATCAGGTAAATGAGATACAAGAATAACAGTTATATTTAATTCCTTATTAATCTTTTTAACTGCATCCAATATTTCTTGTTTAGTTTTAGGGCATGCCATAGTAGCAGGTTCATCAAGAAGTAAAGCTTTAGGTTGTTTAGCAAGCTGACGAGCCATGATGAGTCTTTGTTTTTCACCACCACTTAAAACAGATGCATAATGGTCTTTTTTGTGAGTAAGTGAAACCAACTCGAGAAGTTCATCAGCCTCATCACCGAATTCACTATCTGCAGTTTCAAAATTAGTATCACTTTCATCAAAGTAATTTCTAGCATATAATTTTCTCAATACATTTTCACGTACTGTATCTGGCCATAAACCAAAAGACCTTTGAAGATGTATTGCAGTTTCTTTTTTAAGGTTATTGTAATAAAATTGAGATTGACCTGCTTTAACAGTAACATCACCAACAGTAATACTGCCGGTGTCAATATGTTCAACACCTCTAAGTGCTCTTAAAAGTGTAGTTTTGCCGGAACCACTTCTTCCCATGATTCCTAAAATTTCACCTTCTTTAACTTCAAAACTAACATCCTTAAGTGCAGTTATCTTAGTTCCATTGTCTAATTCATAATCTTTACTTACATTTTCAACTTTTATCATATACATGCCCCTTTATGATAATATCATTATATTTGTGAAACTATTTATATTTTATTTGTATATATTTAAAAACAAGTGATAAAAATGGCAAGTGACAATAAAATTCAAGAATATTTAGATAGCTTAGAACAAGAAAAAATAATGATTGAAACACATTTTGCTAATATGGAAAGAATATTAAATGACAATCCCAAATTAGACCAGCAAAAAGCATTTGCACTACTGTCTAACTTCAATACCTTAAATATTCAATACGACCAGTTATGTAATGACATGATAACCTTTATCAAAATATTTAAGGAAAACGATGAGCAAGAAATTAGACTCTACAAAACAGAAGAACTAATAGAGTTATTGGAAAATGCAGTTAATCAAGTTTAACTGTCAAAATATAAACTAACACTTTCTGTACCATTTGTAGTTGAATTTTCAGCTACAACTTTACCATTTCTTAAAAGTTGAATTTGAAGTTCACCTTCACCACCTGCTTTTTGCGCATCTATCTCAACATCATCCCAAGCAGCACAATCTAGTGAAAATGATCTTGTACCTGAACTGGATTTTTCAACAAGATAATTAGGATTACCCATTTTAGCGGTCCAATCACCGTTATATTTAATTACAGCTTTGAATGGATAAGAAGAAGATTGATGTTGACTTCCGTCATCATAGAAAACATTTAATGTTTCATTATCGGAAGGTTGGGAATTATTATTAACAAAAGAAAACAATAACAATATAATAACAATTAAACCCAAAAGAATAATGATTTTTCTAGCCATATTCATGTCCCATCTCTTACTACTTTTAGACTTATTTATTGTAGCACGGTTATCTTGAGAAAGAACATACATACAGTTTACACAATACGTGGATGAAGATGCATTTTCATACCCGCATCTTGGACATTTAACCATAAATTTAATTCCTTTATTTTTATATTAAAAAGTTTTAAAAATTCATATATTTAAATTTAATGTAAAATCAGTTGTTTTTTCTAAAAATTGATAAGAAATTAGTGATAATAATTATAAACATTTTCAGCCGTTTTTTGATTCATGCCCTCTATTTTAGCCAATTCGTCGACTGATGCTTTTTTGATGTTATCAATTGTTTGAAATTCTTTTAAAAGATTAACCTTTCGTTTTTTACCAATTCCAGGAATATCATCGAGTGAAGAAGCAGATATATTCTTACTGCGGAGTTTTCTATGATATGTTATCGCAAAACGATGTGATTCATCACGCACTTGTTGAAGTAAGTGCAAAGCTTGATTGTTTTTAGGAATAATAATTGGGCGAGATGAATTTGGAATGAATATCTCTTCAAATTCTTTAGCAAGACCAATAATAGGAATATGTGTGAGATTTAACTCTTCCAAAACACCACATGCCATACCCAGCTGTCCCTTACCTCCATCAATTACTATCAAGTCTGGTTCCGGATCTCTATCCACCATTTTTAACCTGCGGGTCAACAATTCTTCCATCATGGCAAAATCGTTTGGTCCAGGAGTTTCCA
>JAEIGA010015206.1_pt1 | contig 11718 bp, 3 predicted proteins | sample 9270691 | NCBI WGS metagenome assembly JAEIGA01 (sample SAMN17057246, study PRJNA624740) | gut metagenome | biome: biome; isolation source: fecal sample | host: Bos grunniens | place: China: Xizang | collected 2019
TGCCTGCCCAAGATGTGGCCGAATTGAAAACCCTACTAGGCCGGGCCGCCGACAACTGGCGCTACAGCTATTTTTCAAAGTTCCAGCAGTGGCTGTTTGTTGCCGTAGCGGTAGCCGCCGTGGCATGGGCTGTGTATAAGCGTTTCCGCAAGCGGAAAACAGTTTCGGCCGAGGGTGAAAAGCCTGCCGACACGTCGCTGTGGATATTGGTAGGCGGGTATATGGTGGGCTGTGCCATGTTTGCCATAGCCATGGCAAAGCAGGCTCCGGACCACGACTACTACTTTATCGACACCCTGCTGCTGCCCACCCTCCTGGCCTTGACCCTTACGCTTAAGGTCTTGCCCAAGCCCAACGGACGCATTGCCACCCTTGTGGCAATAATAATAGTGGGTGTGGTGGGTGCCAAAATGCTGGTGGATACAAGCAAAGACATGAAACAACGACGCAACAACGACAACCGTGCATACATTACAGCCCAAGCCTTTGAAGGCTCCGAGGCGTGGCTCGACAGCATTGGCGTAGGCCCGGAGGCAAAAATTATGGCGATGTATGCCTATCCGCAAAACGCCCCCTTTATACTTATGAACCGCCGTGGATATACCATGATGTGGTATGACGACGACATTGTAAGCGCCGGCATGAAATTCCCATACGACTATATTGTGATAGAAAACAGGCGTTTCCGCAACGATTTTCCCTACCACAGCAAGTACCTGGGGCACCTGCAACCCTTGGCTACCAACGGCAAAATAACCCTCTGCCACTACTCCGACAGCGTGGTAATACACCGTGTGGAAGATTTTGAGATAGCCGCAAAATAACACCCTTTCGGGGAAAACAGCCACATACATAGGCCGTAATAGGGGGCAAAGCCTTGGCATATAACCCCCACTCCCACCCTTTCGGGAAACGACGGTTGGGCGCCGGAAAAACCGCACCCGAGTGCAACGCGGCTCCCACTCGGGTGCCGGTATATGCCGCAGTCGGGTAAGAGGTTGATGGCACTCGGGTGAGAGATTGGTCTGAGTCGGGTGGAATTTTTGCCACACCCGGGTGCCAACATAGCCCCACCCCACTACCCTGCCGGCTTTTGCCGAAAAGGCATTATCCGCAAGCCGACAACATTATGTTTCACAACCAATTATACTAAAAAGAAAACAGACGTTGGGAAATACTGTTCCCTACGTCTGTTGGCCATTATGGAGCACCGCCATCGGTTTTAGAACGAGAATCGGGCCGTAAGTCCGCCGCGAGTGGTAGAATTGGGATAGCTGTTGGAGATAAACGGCGTATTGATGGTCGATTCAAAAAAGGCGCGCAATGTAAGATTGGTAGTAAGCGAATACTCGGCCGAAACGCCGATTGTCCACACCTCGCTACCCGACGATACTTGGCTTACGTTCTGATCAACTTGGCGTAACATAGTGCGGTTGACGTTGCGGGTTATGTCGGCTCGCACCACCACATCACTCTTGAGGTTGATGGTACGCTCCGCAGTCTTAATCGAGAAAGCCACGTCCTTAAACCTGTAACCAAGGCCCAGCACCAACGCGTCGCGTGTGGTTTCGGTAAGCTGGTTGTTGGCAAAACTCATCGAAAGGGTGCGGTTTTTGCGTATCTCAAAGTTGGCCTGAATATTGTTCACTGTCGTAACATCTATTTTCACCAGTGGGCTGAATTGCTCCGACAGCTGCACCTGCTCTATCGACTCCTTGGGGATAAAGTTTCCGCTTATGTCGTTGAGAATGTATTCAATGCCGTAGTCGTAGCCTGCGGCGTTGGCAATACGCACGTCGGTGTAGTAGTTGCCGATGCTGTATGTAGAGGCATAGCGGTGGCTCATGGCAATGTTGCTCACCCACTTCTGCAGCCATTTAATCTTGTTCAGCCCGTTGTAGGTTATAGACCAGTTGGGCAACGGGAAGCGGAAGAAAGGCGACAGGCCGATATCCTTGGCGTCGGTGCCTGTGTATGTGGCCAAGAAAGCCGATAGCAATACCTGCTGCGAACTGGCATTGTAGCCAAACGGGAAGTAGGCGTTGGCCATGGTGTCATATACCAACTCGTCGGTGCGCGGGTCGGGGTTGGCGTTGGCAAAACGTTGCGCCATTATGTTACGGTTTTCCACAAACTTGGCAAACAGCTCCTCGCTATCGGTAAATGCTGTTGAGAACATCCATACCGTAGAAGTGTATGAGCCGTTGGTCATAGGCGTAATAGGGCCGTCCACATATCCCAGTGCCGGGTTGTACTTATAGTAGAAACTCGAGTTGGAGGCACGGTTCTGAGCAAAGGTAAGGTCAATTTTCATGTCGCGTATAGGCTCCAACGACGCCTGAATGGCCAATATCGTATTGGTCTTTTGCTCATGCGGCGTGTTCATCAGCGAGTCTTTCGACAAGTAATCGTTCTGCAACAGGAAGTCGATAACATCGCCCTGCGCCCCCAGCACGAATGGCAGTCCCGGTGCCCACTTGTTTGAGTTGTCCATACCAAAAATGGTAGCCTCGGGCATAAAGCCGGGTATAAGCGTACCTGCCGAGCTTGTGTATTGGATAGATATTGTTTTCAAGCCGGTCATGAATCGGATACCGAAGTAGCCAATTTCTCGCAGCACCTTTTTGTAAGCAGCCTCGGTGGAGTCTTGGTCGTCGCTCTTCTTCTGCACCTGTCTGTTTATTCCGCCCTTTGTTCCACCCGGAATGTTGCGTACACTTTTTCCGACAGGCTCGGGGCGTGGCTCTTCGTAGGCCTTCTTTATCCACTTGAAGCGTTTGTAGAAAGTTTCCATCATAGCGTCGGCACGTGCGTTGAAGGTATTGGAGTTTTCCACAATGCTACCCATACGAGCCAAAGCGGCGGTAGTACCCATGTAGGTATATTGGGTTCGGTAGCTTATGGGCATACGCAAAAAGTCAAGATACGGCAGTTTGCTTATAGGCAGATCCCAGCTGGCGTTGATGCTCTGGCTGAAGTTTTGCATAGTTCCCATGCCTCCTATACTTTCCCAAATAGAGTCGCGAGCCGTCCGCGTGTCTATCTTGCCAATAGGTTCGTCGATACGGGCGTTGGCCGTAGCGTCGTAGGTAAAGCGTATGCTCTTGCTCAAATCGTACTGCACGTTGTATATGCGGTCCCAAGTAAACTGCTTGTAGTAGGTTGGGCGTATGATGATGTTGCCCATACTCTTGTTTCGTATTTTGGTCTCTTCGTAGTTGCGGAACATTTCTGTTCGGAACATCACGTTCTTCAACTGGTAGTATAGGTTAAAATCTTTCAGTATTTTCCAGTTGTTGCCTTGGAACAACTTCACCTTCTCAAAGGGTTTCCACGGCTTGGGCGTTGTGGAATATGTATAACCGAACCCGCCTCGGTGTTGAGTTTTGTTGTAGTATTCCACGTCTATATCTTGCGAACTTTCGGCCGAATAGGCGTATGAGAAGTTGAAGTTCTCAATGTCGTAAAAATGTCGTTCGTCCTTAGCATCACCCCCTGCCGACGGCTTAGCCACACGTTCCTTACGCACATTCATAAAGTTGATGTTGGTTCTCGATAAGCGTTCTTGCGTCATAGCCTTTATCGAGTCGCGCTGCTGTTTGGTGGCGTAGGTGTTCAAATCGTCCCTCAGCAGCACATCAGGGTCTAGCGGATTGTACTCCGGACTACCAATCTGATTCGAGTAGTCGAAGTGCATCGGCACCTTCAAGCCCCAGTTGTCGGGCAGGAACTTGCCCAGCTCGAGGTTGAGTGCCATTTCGATATCGGTGCGGTTCACGTTGTCCAAATCGCCAAAGCTCTGACTCAGCGACCCGAAGCCAGCCGAGGTGTAAGCCCCGTAGATAGAGAAGTCGCCCAAGTCGGCCAAATTGGTACGAGCCAAAGCTGTTGCAGCCCAACCGCCCTTGCTGGAATAGTCCGACAGGCGTAGCTCGTTTATCCACACTATCACAGATTTTGGCAGCATGTTGTTGCCGTCCATCAGCGACTCCTTTCGTGGATTACGCACACCCACCATTATTACACGCACGCTGCCTATGTTGGGCGTACCCAGCACGGTATATTTGCGGTTGCCCACATACTCGGAATAGAGCATGGTGTTGGTATATTGGGTATTACCGGCACGTATGGCACGGTTTCGGTTCTCCTTAACTTCCACCAGGCGTTCAAGGTCGATAATCACATTGTTGTCCTCCGGCCAAATAGCATAGGCATCGGAGGCTCCCGTACCCCATGGTGTAAGCTTGAGAGGCACCTCATATTCGTAGTAGTTGCTCGTAAAGTCGGTACCTATACGCACAAAGAGCGAAAGGTCGCCGTCGTTCAAATTGTCGGTATCGTACAGCTTTTCGGCGTGTACAAACATCTTCAGATTCTTGAAATACCTGAAGTCGAAGTCGGTATTCTTGTAGATAGCCCTTGCGTCACCGGCAGGCAGGTTCTGCACTTGCAGCTGTATCGATTGTTCGTTTAGTTGGTACGACGATGTGCTGCTGTACCAGCTTTCACGTTCAATACCCGGGGGCAATACATAAGGCACAGGCTCGCGCGAGCCGTTCTCCTCAATGTTTACTGTTGAAAGGATAAGGTCGGTATTCTCAACCACGCCGGTTGGATAGTCGCCGGGTTGCAACAAATCTTCGTCGTACTTCCGCCATGTTCCATACACCAGCTCGAGAGTGGCAAAGCGCAGGATTATGGGCGAGTCGAATTCCTTCATGAACATACGCATAAACCTAATCGACTGAAATCCCTCTATCGACCCTACTTTGCGTTCGGGGTTGCGGATAGGAATTTTGAACTGGTACCACTTGCACGATGTTATTTCGCCGTTTGGCAGCTTCACATTGTTCGCCACCTGTATATCGGTGATGTAGTTCTCGCCTATCACCATCTTGGACGGTGTGAGGTCTATACTATACTCATAATAGTTCTCAGCCTCGCTCAGTGTGTTGTCGCGATTGATGTCTTCAACGTTTGGGTTGCTGGTGGCAGCAGTAGTATAGCCCTCTGTGTTGTCGGCCGAAACCGGCGAGTTTCCTTCCGGGTTGTTGAAGAACTTATAGCGGTCGTTGATCTTCACATCGTTGTTGTCCCAATTGGTGCTACGGAAATATATGTAGTCGTCGTTAGCCGGATCCGATAGTGCGGCTTGGTAGGCCGGCGATTGTGTGCCGTGTACGGCGGCCAAGTCGGCCAAGTAAGTCTCGAAAAAGGTTACCTCATCTTCACTTGTAAGACCGTCGTAGCCTATGTCCTGATATTTTCGTGCGGCCTCGTCGTTGTCAAAAGCGTTGACCAATGCTTGCAGCGTAGGCACTCGTCCCCATATAGTTGTGTCGATATTGTTGGCCTCGCCATTAGTGGGGAATCCGTTTTCGTAGCTCTTACGGCCGTCGCGCAATATGTCTTCCGATATATCTCCGAGGTTGAAGTAAAGTTTACCACCGGTGTGGTTGGGCTCTTCGATAAAGGGGTCCATCAGCCAAAACTCTATGGTTTCGATATTCTGGGTCTCGAAGTCGGTATAGTCCAGCTTCCGCATAATACCCCCCCAACGCGATGCCGGGTTGTTCAACGACCCGTCGGCAGCAATACCGGCACTGAAGGCCGAAGGTGCCACATCGTAGTTGTATGGTCCACGTTCGGACGGGTAGTAGGCAAGGTTCAGTTCATATATATTGGTAGTTTGTCCGGCTGCCAACTCCTTGTTGGGAAACACCTCTTGTTCTGTTATACGGCGTGCATATGGTCGCGAGCGGTCGTCGGCAGTAATATTGCTCGGCGAGTTGCTACCATAAAATATGTCGTCGATACGGTACCAAGCCAGTTTGGCTCTGTTGAACCCATATGCCAATCCCGAGCCTGCTTCGGTTTCGGGAAACAGAGGCATCGACGAATTAACGTCTTGCGGTGTGCTGGCTAGGAACCAATAGGCCATACCCATAAGGTCTATACTCGACTTGGCACCCTCAAAGTCGTCGATATATGATACCCCTTTCTCGTCGCCGGTATTGGCAATACCCGGCAGGAAGTGGGCAAACTCGGCATTCAGCGTAAGCACCGAAGCCTCCTTGGTTTGTATTCCCGGCAGCCAATCCACCATTTTGGTTATGAACGGAACCTCGTGCTCGTAGTTCAAGTCCATACCCCACATAGTGTTAGATATAGGTTCGTCGCCAAAGTTGTTCTTTGCCGTAAGCGGCTTTTGGCTTAAGTTCATCAGTGTGGCACCCACGTTAAACTTCGGGTCTATCTCGTAGTTGAGGTGCATACCAAGCATGGTTTTGGTCATCATGCTGAAGGAGTTACTCTCGCTGGAAATGCTTATCGGTGTGCCCGAGTTGAGGATACTCTCGTTGATGATACGCACCTTACCCATCATATAGTCCACCGTATAATCGACATCCTCTATCAGCGGAATACCTCCGGCGGTAACTCTCACCGACCCTTTGGGTATATTGAACCCCAACGATATTTCGCCACTCATGGCTGTGGTGTACGACCCCTCGAGGTAATATTTATTTTGGTCGGGATACTGCTGAGCCATGGTCTTGGTAAGTGTGTAAAGCGAGTCGAAGCAATATTTTTTTGCTGCAGCCTCGTCGCCAAGCAGCTCACGCAAGTCCTTACCAAAAGGTTCCACGTATGGGAAATATATTCGTCCTGTCGAAGCCTGTATAATACCGCCAGCCGAAGCAGCGTTGTCCAGCCAGTCGAACACTCCGTCGGAGTATGGATTTTGCTGTCCGTCCACGCGGTCTAGTCCAAACAGCTCAATCAAAGGGATACCTTTCTTGGGCCCGTCGGCAAAGTAACCCGACGGAACACCCCCTTCATCGCCCTCGTATAGTATATTCAGGCGGAACTTGTCGCGGCTTATCTGTGTGCTCTTGAGAAAATATACGTTCTTCATCATCAGCTTCCACAGTGGGCCACGGGTGTTTACTGTGGTGCTCTTAAGCAATTTTACAACCAAGGTATTGGGCGACACTACCCCGTCGGTAGTAAACTCACCCACCTGATATGTAGTTGAATCGCCGCCTATAACCTGATATTGGAAAGCCACAGCCAACACTTGGTCGGCACTCAAAGGCTGGTTCAGCGAAATGAAACCCAGGCGTGGGTTGAAGGTGTATTCGCTTTCGCTCAGCTTGCGAGCGCTCTCCACTTTCTCAAAGTCGCGTCCCGATGTCATACCCAGGCTCTGCATATAGCTCGATATGTTGTTGATACTACGCACGGCGTTCTTGTCCAGCACCGTAAATAGGTGGTTAGAAGCGTAGTTGTCGGGCAGTGTGCTGTTGCCTTGCGGTATAATGGTGTTCGAAGGCTTGCGTTCGCCAAGGTCGGTAAGGGCCAATATGTTTCTGTTCTCCGTCACTGCCGACCCTATATTGGTGCGCCATACCTCTATCTTCAATATGTTGATTTTGGAATTGATCACGGGCAGGGTGGCCATGGCGTTGTTGTAGTTGTCGTAGAAGTATTGTGCCAGGAAGAAGTGACGGTTCTCTTCGTATTGGTCGGCCTTAAACTCAAACTCTTCGGTTTGTGCACCACCTTGCACCTGCATATTCTGGCTTTCGGTTTCCTGTTGCGACACTACGGCATCAACCGTAAGCTTTCCAAACTTCAGTCTGGAACGGATACCAAACAGGCTTTCGCTACCTTGTATAAGTTTGGTAGGCAACGGCAAAGCCACATTACCGGCCTCCAACACCTGCAATATATCGTCCTCTTTTCCTTCGTATTTCAGCTTTACAGTATTCTCGAAGTCGAATACTGCTTGTGTGTTGTGGTTGATGTCAAAATTAATTATGTCGCCTATCTTGGCATTGAGGTTCACCTGAATGTTTTCGGTAAAGTCGAAGTTGGTTACACTACGCTTGCTTATGTCTATACCGGGGTCCTCGCGCTTGTTGTTCACTATGGCAAATGTAAGCTCGGCCGAACCGCTGGGTTTTATCTCTATCAGAGGTTTATCTCGGTTAAGCAGTCCGTCCAATTTGCCGGTTATATTGCTCAGACCCGGCAGCAGCTGATTTAGTATGTTGCTATTATCATCGCTTGTTGCCACCATGGTCTGTGTCTTCTGCGACCAATATTTTTGCATCAGCTGGTCCATCTGCCAGTCCTGATACTCGTCGAAAGTCATATACCTGCGGCTTATCACTACGCCACCGGCACGTGTGGTTATCAGGTAATCGTTGTTTTCGGGGTCGTACTCAACCTGTGTGGTGATATTCGATGGATTTTTGAGGTGTAGCGGACTCTGAGGCTCGCCCTCTTGCGGAAGAGGATAACGTGCCGACGAGTCGGGCTCCGATATCGCCGATGACGAGTATGGATAATACAAAGCAGTGCCACCAATGTTATATACATTGGAAACACCGCCCCTGTCATCAGCATTCGATGCTATGGCCCAGCCTGCAAACGAGGCTATTACTATTATTGCAAATATCTTAAATAATCTACTTCTAAATCTTACCACTCGTCAAAATCTCTTTTCGTGGAGGCGCCGGCACTGCAGGCTCGCTCCCTGTTAATACCTCGTAGTTATTTATCCATACTCCTATCTTTTTACCTTCAACTCTTATTATAATCCTATTTTATAAGCGTGCTACAACACCTTCAATGCTTGCTTTATCAGCTCTTCTACCGTCATTGTGGGGTTGTCGGCAGCTATCTTGTCCAACACCTTCGATGCTTGTGCCTTTACAAAGCCCAACATCACTAAGGCAGATAACGCTTCTTCTATATTTTTATTGCTTGGAATAGCATTATTTATAACCACATCGCCTTGTTTTTCCAGTTTATCATGCAGTTCCAACACTATACGTTGTGCCGTTTTAGCACCTATGCCTTTGATACTCTGCACCATCTTTACATTTTCCGACACTATGGCGGCCGTAAGTTCCTGAGCGCTGAAAGTGGATAGCATTACACGTGCAGTGCCTACTCCTACCCCGTTTACGTTTATAAGGCTACGAAACAGCTGACGTTCTCCTTCGTCGAAGAAACCGTATAGCAGATGTGCATCTTCCCTTACCACATAGTGTATAAGCAGTTTCACCTCGGACAGGTCTTTAATCTGTGCATAAGTATTGAGCGATATCTCTATTATATATCCTATTCCGTTGTTGTCCACCACTGCATACGATGGTGTTGATTCTACAAGTTTTCCTGAAATATAGTTGTACATTGTATGTTATGTGTTTTTATTTTTCTATATAGTCGTGAAAGTCGTATGCCCCCATCGATGTAGGAGCACAACGCAGATTGTTGGCCAAATCATGTGGCAGCACCACATAGTTGAAGTCGGCTTTCTCCCTGGCGGGGCTTTTGCGTCTAAGCCTATAGTCGTCGTCATCTGCTGAGGCAAACAAGGGGTCTTCGTTCACTATAGTGTTGGCCGACATAGCTGCAATATCGACACGTGTACGCACCAAGCAGCTGTTGAATTGGCAGTCAAAAGCTGCCATATCGTTCCTATCCATCAGCAGTTCTTCTTCCATCGAGCCATATATAATACAGTTGTTAAACTCGGCACGCACCAATGGTCTGAGCTGTATATTGCCATAAACGTCCTCATACCAGTTGCTCATCACTATGCTTGGCGACCTACGCGAGGTGTAGCTCCAGTAGTTGGCCAATGTGGAATTGCCTATCTTATAGTTACCTCCCAGTGTAAAAGCCACTGTGGCAGTACCGCAGTTGGTTACCAACAGGTTTTCACCTTCTATATGGGCACCTTGGCCGTATATTCCGGCCACAGTCATATTCCTAACCTTGGTATCTGATATCTGCAACGTAGGGTTGCTGTTTACCACTGTATCCACCAGCAAACCTATCACAGCATTTTCTATCACTGCACCCTTTATGGTGTTATCTCTGCTGCCTGCCGACAGCCATATACACTGCCACTGACCGGGTAGGTTTTTGTAGTGGCCATCATGTCGCACCGATGTGAAAGTTATAGGGTTCCACAAGTTGCCTTCGGCACGCAGCGTACCCCCATCATATACCCATAGGCACGCATCGTGGGCAAAATACAGCTCGGCACCCGGCATAAGGGTAAGCACGCTATCCTCGTCCACCACTGCATAACCCAGTATAATATGTGGTTTGGTGTGGTCCCACTGCGCACAGTTGATAACGCTATAGTTATACCTGACACCTCCGGCAGTTATACTATTGGTAGGGGTATGATATACAGCATTTCGGCCATAGGCTATAAGGGGTAGCTCCACCTTGCCTTTTTCGGCCACCGATAGCACCACGGCATCTTCGACCAAAAATGGCTCTGCTACCGAATTGGGGTTGATATTAACCCTTACAAATATAAATATGCTGTCGCCGGCTGCTATCTCCACATCTTTGGCCACTAGCGTGGTATCGCCATCTACATTGATACGGTAACGCGAGGCACTACCGCCTCTAAGCGTTACAGCTGATAGCAGTATAGTGTTGCTGCCACGGTTATATACCTTCACACTACGTGTGGTTGAGCCCATGGTGGCAAACACGGTATCGAACTTAAGTGTATCTACCGAAAAAGCTAAATCATCAATCCTTCCTGTCAGATATTCCTCTTCTTTTACACATGAGGTTATGCTCATTGCTGCCGATACTGCTATTAGCAACAACATCACATACATTGGTATATTTATTCCCTTATAGTTAGTAGCCATTATTACATATTATATAATACACAGATTGTATTAACGAAAGAATGGTAGTTTTATTATATATCACTTACATAAAAGCATACCTTTCGTTGGTGGGACTATATTTTTTGTTTCTGCCACGGACTTTCTAAGACTACAAGTCCAAAAGACCACAACCGTATGCCGCACGAGCAGTTGTATTGGCGTATTGTAGCCTTGGCGTAGCAAAACGTAGCCACATCAGGGTGCCACCTTGGGCTTCGATGATAAAGAACGAAAGGCTAAAGACTAGGGATTAAAGACTAAAAGCATTCCTTTTGCTTACAACTTTTGTCCTTTTGTTATCACAACACCAAAAAGTTATCAACAATTCTGTCGAGTATTTTTATGTGGTGTTTTGGGCCGTTTTATTTCACAAACTTCACATCGGTATATAAACTGTATATACTACTATACGTAGTATAGTAAATTTTCCTATCAATCTGATTACTTGACAATAGCAAAAAATGGCACTTAGAGCCATTTTTCACTAAGTTGTTAACAACTATAACGATATAAGGATTTGGTATTTTTGTTTTTTTGATGTATCTTTGCAAACGAAAACCGAGGGGCTAGTATAAACCGAGAGTCAGTTGTACATCGGGGTCCTTCATAACCAAAACTATTTTTTTATATAATATGATAAGTATCATATCAAAGGAGCAGCCTACTCCTATAATAGGCACAAAAGACACGGAGTTGAAATACTCCCTTCACATTCAGTATGCAGGAACAGTTTCTACCAAAGAGGTAGTGGCCTTTGCCTGCAAGCACACCGGTATGCAATCCACTGCCATGAAAGCTGCATTGGATAGCTGTTGTCAAACCATTGAGCTATTTCTTTCGATGGGCTACAGGGTACAGTTGGGCGAACTGGGCACATTTTTTGCCACCACCGATGGCACAACTGTCTATAGCAATGTTGATGCAGGTTTGTCGCAGCTAAAAAAGTTGAATGTTCGCTTTAATGCCACCAAAGATTTGAAGCATGCCGTAAACAATGCCGAAA
>JAEIGA010015207.1_pt1 | contig 11717 bp, 16 predicted proteins | sample 9270691 | NCBI WGS metagenome assembly JAEIGA01 (sample SAMN17057246, study PRJNA624740) | gut metagenome | biome: biome; isolation source: fecal sample | host: Bos grunniens | place: China: Xizang | collected 2019
CTAAATTATATACTTTATCACAAACTACATAACCATCTTCTCTTAAATATTCAGAAATAACCATTCTGCCTGCATTATACCAAATACTTCCTTCTCCTCTTTCAGTTTTAAAACTACATAAATAATTATAACCACTTCTATCTTTCATCTTTAAATTCAAAGCATTTAATACACCACCAGTATCGTATTCTTGATATGATGTTCCTTTTATCATTTTTCTAAATCTTCCTTGTTCTCTTTTTTGTCTATGTTCGCTATTTGAATAAATTTGAACAGCAACTGTATTTTCTTGATATAATCTTACTTTATCTTTTTCAATTCTTAAATCTATATTAAAAAAATCAAATAATGGATTAAATGGTGTCAATTTGTTTCCTAAAATTATCAATTGAACGACATCTCTATCTCTATCAATTGTTTTATAAAATTCCATTAAAGTATTTGGTTCATCTTTTAAATATCTACCATCTAATGGAATAAATTCATCATAATCTATTGTTTTAACTCTTAAAACTTCACTTAATTGTGATTTTAATTTTCCAGACATAGAGAGTGGAACAAAATAAATTATCCAATCCCACTCTCCTTTTTCTTCTGTTTTTACTTGAACACCTGCTCTACTACCTTTAAATTTCCAATTTCTATATTTTGCATATTTTTCTACATTTAAAACTTCATCAAAAAATGCATTATATAATTTATCAGTAATTTCTGATTTATATCTTCTCATATAAATAGTAATAGATTTATCTTTTTCATAATCTTCTAATGCTCTTAATTTACAGTCAAAAGTTTTTCCATCACTTCTATCTGAAAACACAATAGATGCCAATGCTTTTTTATTTAAAATATATCTTCCACTAAAATATGTGTCAAACATAAATTATCCTACTACATATGTATCATCATTTAAATTATAGTCATACCAAATTTTAATACCATTTTCTAATATTGAATTTAATATATTCGCTATTTCGTTTGTAAAAGCACCATATAAATTTGATTTTTCAAATTGAATGACATTATAATTTATTGGTCTTGTTAAATTTTGAAAATAATTTGCATCTTGAATTTTTAAATTTGCAAAATTACTATTATCAATTATTAAATCAGTAGCATAACCATAATTATTTATAACACCTTTTACATATACATCATTCTTACTTTTCTTTGAAAAAATAAATAATCCATAAAAACAATTTACAATATTTAAGTTTGTTTTTCCAAATACACCATAATTAAATCCATAAGCATCTTCATTTAATATGTACTTTTTAAAATGGTCAATTCTAATACTACCAAAATTTGATATATTATTTGCTAAACCTGAAACTGTAGCATCACCTGATTTTCCTATAATATTATATAATCCACCACTCATACTACCAAGACTTTCACTTAGACCACTACCAAATATCTTTAAAAAATTTCCATGTTTTGAAATCATTGACCAATTTAATGACATTTCTTGTAAATCTTTATTTAATTTTTCTTGCTTATATTCAATTGCAGATACTGCTTTTATTGGAATATCTAATTCAAAATCATTTGTAATGTCAACAAATTGACCTTGAAATTCTAAAAATAATCCTATTCCTAATTGAGATGCTTGAAATCTAATATTTAATGTTGAAGAACTTGCTAATTTATTTGTTGTTATTTTTAACCTATTATTTAATGTTCCTATTTCATATAATTTATAATCATCAATATATATTGTTTTCGTATCAATATTAGAAATCATTGTTGCACTCATAAAATAAGCATTTGCAATAGTTGTATTATTGTCATTTTTTATTATATGTGCAGTTGTTAATTTTGACTCATCAATATTAAAATATGATGGAAATAAATATACTGAACCTATATCATAATATAAATCTTCATTATTAAATACAATTTTTCCAGTTGTTAAATTAGCAATAACATCTACAATTAAATTCATTACAGTTGTTCTTGTTGGTCTTGCATCACTTGAAGTTCTTATTAACATAAAATATGGTTTTCTATCACTTGCAGTAGGGTTATTATCAATTGTAACCATTTTATATGGTTGTATTTGCATAACTAAATCATAATTATCTGTTGGAGCACCAATAAATTGTTCATCAATTTTTAAACCATTAAAACTATCATAATCTTCTTTTAAACAAGCATATATTAAATTTGTTCCATTTGCATAATTTACTACTCTTGAAGAAATTAAATGAGACGGCAAAATTCCAGCAATTTTATTACTATATGAATGCCAATAATCTTCTGAATAATATAAATAAACTACTTCATTTCTTACTTCAATTTTATCTATAAAGCAATATCTTTTAAAATTTTCTATTAATGGATAGTCGTCAAAAATAATCTGCATATAATTAAAACTATATATGTCATCAATTAATGGTGGAGAAGTTGTTATTAATAAATTATAATCAAATATTAAAACACCTTTATTTTCACTAAATACATTATCAATTGTAATTGTCTTTTTTGTTAATGTATTTAAATATGCAACTAATGGAATTGTTGTATTATCATTTAAAACTTTTGGCTTTAATGCAAAAACTTCCTGATAATTTTTATTTAGTCTACAATTTTGATATAAAGTAATTTGCATAATTAAAATACTCCCATAAATATTTTTTCATATTCTTTAATTGCAGTATTATAAATATCTTCTAATTCCATAATTTGTTTTAAAATAATTGGTCTTGTTTTTCCCCAAACACTTTGTAAAACATCTCTTTGAATAACTCTACTTTTTTGTCCATTATCATCACTTGTAGCAACATCTTCTGTTTTTAAATTTCCACCAGTATATGTAGTAGTTGTTGTTTTATTATTTTCATCAACAACCACAGTTTTTGTAATTCCAGTTGCCGCAGTTACTGGATTTAAATAATAAGTATTTTGTCTTCCATTAGAAAAATTCTGATTTTCCGAAATATCTAATGTAACTTTAAATTTAAATAAATCGTTAAAGTTATCTAACCACATCTGTATTTTTGGAACATATTTAATTAGTAATTCATTTGTTTTTTCTAACCAATAATGTAAAAATAATTCTTCAGTTTCACTACCTATTTCTCTTATATCATATTTTTCAAAAAATAAGTTTTTAAAATTTAAAGAAATATCATCACCAAAAACAAATGCTGGAAACTTATCCATTTTTGCTAAAATTTGTGTGAGGACCACATCTTCAGATGCAGTCCCCATTGCTTTATTTATACATAATTCTTCTAAAGTTTCAGTATATAATGCTTTCATCTTTGCCATAATTATTTACCATCCTTTTTATCATTTTTATTTAAAATATCATTTACATCTTTATTTAAATCTTCTAATTCTTCATTTGTAATTTTACCATCTTCACTTGCTTTTTTCCACCACTTATAAATAGTAAATGCAATTGCCACTAAAGTTGATAAAATAGTTAATACTAATGATATATATTGAAATATTTCATTAGTTTGAAGAACAGTAAAAATAGTTCCTATAAAACCACCACTAAAAGTTAAAAAATCGGTATGTTTCATAATTTATATTCCTCCTTAATTAAAATATGAATTTAATATGGTATAAATATAATCTAATTTATCTTCCAATATCATAAATGATTTTGCATTTAATACATAATTTGAATAAACGGTAATATATTTATTTTTAATTAAAATTAATAACTCATTAAATTTTCTTAAAAGTGTTTCAGCATCTTTAATTGCTTCAAAATAAAAATCTTCAACAGTGTCATTATCTTTAATTAATTTAATTATTTTATAAAATTTTCTTTTTAATAAAGTTTGAGAAGAAATTTGTGATGCATTATAATCGTTATTTAGCATATATTTCCCCTAAATTTGCTTTGAAACAATTTCGTAATATGCAAATGATGTTCCAAAATCTATATTATGAGTTCCAGTTCCTTGTGTTTTTGTTCCTAAAAATTTTGAATTATAAGAATTAAAATATAATAAATATGCACCATTTTGAGTGTCATATCCACCATTATATGCTACACAAGGAATACCCAACGATGGATTATTATTTACTGTTGCAACATTTTTTACAAAAACTTCAAACTCTGCTTTAGTATATGTTTCTTTATTACTTTGAAACATAATAACTAAATATGGGTCATCTTCAACATCATTTGTTCTACTTAATCTAATAATATGATTATATAATTTTGTTGTAATTGGAACTTCTAAATCTAATTCTTTTTTAATTTTAATTTTTCCACTTGCTTTATCATAATAAATAAAATCTTCAAGTGTTTCAATTTCTCTATGATTTTTAATCATTTGTTTCATTAGTATTTTCCTCCTTTTCTAATGAAATAATTTCTGCTTTTGTTTTCAAATCTTCTAATTTACTTTGTAAATATAATGATGTATTTCCTTTTAATCTTAAAGATAAACCACCAAATTCAGCATCATAATTAAAAGTTTGAATTAAAGTATTTAAACTATCCAAAGCATATCCCTGACTTGCTCTAATTTCTGCCCCTTGAACTCTTTCTCTTTTATCTACATTTGCAACATTAATTCCTAATTTTGATAAAGTTTCATTAAGACATTCTTTTCTATCTTGTCTTAATTTATCAACTAAATATTGTGCATTTGTAGAAGAAACTTTGATTTCTGCACCTTGCATTGTATTTTTATTTTTTACAACAATTGTAGCACCTACTCTTCTTGCTTGAATTTCATTTGCCAAAGATAATAATTGACTTTCATCTGAAACTTCTGCAATTGTCATAGTTTTAATTGCTTCTAAATTTTGTTCAATTGCCATATCATAATCAACTAATTTATAAATTTGTTGTTCTAAATATAATGCAATAGGATATTCTAAATCATTTGCTCTTAAAATTACAACTTGGTCAGGAAAACGGTCTAAAACATATCCATTATATCCTATTAAAGTATAAGATGTTGGTAATCCATAAACATCAATTCCTTTTCTCACAAAAGGGAGAAAAAGCCCAGTTTCTTTATCGTAGGCAATTCCACCCTTTTGTAATAGAACTCTTAATAAATATCTTTTAGGTAATTCATTTGGCAAATTTTCTACAATTATCGCATTGTGAAATAATGAACAAAAATCAGCCATATAATTTTCAAAATATAATTGGCGTTTCTTTTCCGCATCTCTTCTTGCTTGTCTTGTATTCGTTGCCATAAAATTTCCTCCAAAAAAATTATGCTTCCGCTTTTACAAGAATATAACACGCATCAAATAATGGAGAAATACCATATAATCTTTCAGTGTGTAAGAAATAATTCCAGAATAAACCATCAGCATTCTTTTGGTCTGCCATTTGATATAATCTTGTGTAAGATAAAATTGCATTTCTATCAACTACATAAATTGCATATGTATCTTTTGAAGAAATTTCTTCTGTATCAGTATCAATTTCAATAATTCTTGATTTTAATTCTGCTTTGTCTAAATTGAAGACACCTGCTAATTCTTCAACATCTAATTCATTTTTAAGTTTATAAGGCATTAAGATAAAAATATCTCTTGCATCAGTTTTTCTATTAACAGAACCAGTGTTAAAACTTGTATTAACATATTGCATACCAGCAACAACATTTTTCAAAGATTTTAAAACACCTTTATAATCAATAGATGTTGTTCCATAAGCAACTGTATCTGCTAATTTTAAAACTTTACCACTTTGGTCTTGCCTTCCCCATTTTAATAAATTTTTCATTTGAGTGTATTTTTCGTATTTATCACTCTCACCTAAAACTGAAACTAATTTTGTAGAAATTTCAGATGCACCTTTTCCGTTTAACAAAACTTTTCTAATTAAAGACATATCAACAGTTGTATCAAAAACTGCTCTTGTCCAGTCATTAAAATATCTAACTGCTAAACTTGGAGTTTTTCTAGAAAGTGCATTTGCACCAGTGCTATCATATGCTCTTGCACTTGCTAAATTGATAATTGTTTGTTCAATTGTGTCGCCATTATCAACAGGCATTTTATCAAAAACTGATAATTTGTCTTCCGCAACGACTTCTCTAATAATTTGTTCTGCGACTTTTCCTAACATTCCGCTTAATTCGGAAATAGAATTTGGCGTATAATTCGCAGGAGTAACGCCACCTGTAAATGTGTAACTTGGACTTGCCATAAATTTAATTTTTTCCTCCTATAATCCTAAGTTTTTTCTTGTATCTTCTATGAGTTTCTCTTCAAAAGAAATTTCTTGTTGTGGGGCAGGTTTTTCAGAAATTTCAACTTGTTTTCCACTCATTAAAGCCCTAATTGTTTCAACATTTTTTCTATGTTCTTCTTCACGAACTTTATTTAATTCTTCTTCGTGTTGTTGTTGCATTTCAGCAATTTTCTTTTCATATTCTTCTTTAATAATTTTAATTGTTTCTTCAAAATTATCTTGATTTTGAATTTGTTTATTATCTTCCATATTTTAATCTATCCTTTCATCATCATCTAAGATTTCTTTTTCTCTAATAGGATTTAAAAGCATTTTATCAATATAAATTAATGCTTTACCACCTATACAATTTAATGAAGTTAAACATTTATAAGTTATTCCACTTTTGAAATAATTATCAAAAATATAACTTATATCTTTATTTGTTTCAAATACTTTTTCTATTGTCTTTTTTACAACATTAGTATTAACTCCTTTCGTATGAATTTCAAATTTCTTATCATTATCAACAATATTATTATACAATATATATGTTTTAGGTGCAATATATTTTCCATATTCGTAAACTCCTTCATTTTTCATTTTTCCTAATTCTTTATCATCAGTATCATCATACTTACAAGTTGCATGGACACTATCAGTATCACAATAAATAAAATATTTTTTAGGATTATTTTTACAAATTAATCTTATATATTTCATTAACAATACTCTTGATAATGCGGTAATTCTACTACCGACTAAAACAGACATCATTCCTTTTTCGTCAATTTCAGTATCTGATTTTACTAAATGAATATAACCATCTTCGCTTAATTCATATTTACATTTTACAATTTCAATTCTTTGTGCTAATTTTCCATATGCACTATTTAAGAAAAGTTTAGCACCATTTCTAATTGTTCCTTTACTATTACTTTTTATATCATAATAATGATTTACATAATCAATAATACCTTTTGAATAGTATGCTTTATATTCTAAAATTTCTACAACATCATAAACTATATCATAATAATTTTTTAATTCTTCTAATTCTTCTAACCAAAAATATTGCTCTTCCTTTTCATATATTCTACTAACATAATCATTAGTTAAAATATCATACCAAACAGGAACAAAATTTTCTTTTAATACACCAAAAATATTTTTTATTTTTAACACATATATTTTATTACTATCATTAGTAATTTTTTCTACATGATGTCCTTTTCCAATAGGATATTTCATATATTTCATTTGAGAAGGATACATAGAATTAATATCATATTTATATATATTCTTTATTGTTTTTCCTACCATATAAGGCGATACAAAACATTTACCACCTTGATATAATTTATATTTTCTAAATTCTTTATCTTCTTCAACTGTCATTGGAAAAAATTTTCTAAATAATTCCATATTCTTTTTAGTTTTATCTTGCTTAAATGTAAATTTTAATAATGATTTTTTTGCTAAACCACCTGCTGTAATATAATCTCCATTAAACAATGAAAAACCACTAATTTCTTTTATTTTTTCATCAATTTTTTCTGCCAATAAATGTAAACCTTTTGTATCAGCAATTAAATAATCAATATCATTTTCAACACTGGCATTAACATAATCCATTTTTAATTTTCTTATTTCATTACCAGATTTATCAATAATATTCCAATCTTCTAAATTCTTTTTTAAACCACCACCAAAAATATTACATATATCTATCATTTTAAAATTATGAACTTTTAAATGTGATGATTTATTTTTATATTCTACCCATAATCTTAATTGATATCTTTGTCCAAAATCACCATTTAAACTTTGATATGTATTTTTTGGAATTTTATGCTTATCCCCATTAAATTTTTCAACTATTTCATCGGAAGTTTTCCAATTATTAGTTGCAAAAAAGTAATCAAATAATGCAAAATCAAACTTTGTATTATACCAAAAAACTTTTTTAACTAACATTGTTGCACAACATAATAAAAAATCTTCTATATTTTTAAATAATGCAAAATTTTTACCATCAGAAATCATAAAGGCGTATGCTTTTACAATAATATTCATTCTACACCATTTTGCACCTAATTTTTTATAAAAATTGTAAGCATCTTCTACCGTTAATAATTCATTTTTGTAATACAATTTTGTTTCAGTATCAGCAGAAACATAATCACATCTTGAAAAATTTTTATAAGAAGAAAAATTCCAATCACCAATTAAAATAAATTCTTCTTTAAAAATTTTATTTTTATTCCATTTTATCATTATTCAGAGAAAAATTCTTGAATAGCCGTATCACTTGGATTACTACTTGCATAAAATTCACTTCTATTAGGATTTAAATTTTTATAGTCTTCAATAATATCATTCATTTTATCTTTATCAACTATAAGTTTTCCATTTTCATCTCTTATTTCTTTTTGATAATATTCAAACCATTCATTTAAAGTTTTTGTTTCATACATAATATTACCTTTTTCATCTTTTTTAGGATTTCCATCTTCATCTTTTATTGGTCTTGTTCTATCAGTATATTTCATATGACCATTTTCACTAAAAAATTTATTAGTTCTATAATCATAAACTGTTCTTTCAGCATTTTCGTATTTTTCAGCAAAACTTCCACTTCCATTTAAAATCATTTGATTAATAGAATGTTCACCAAAATTAAATTCTTCAATTGAAAATATTTTTGCTCTTTCAGAAATATTACTAAATTCTCTATCATGTTTATTTGAATTATAAAGACCTCTTGCATTTTTTCTACTTCTTGCCCAAACTCTATTAAATTCTTCTAAATCATGTTTATTTTTTCCTAAATAATTTTCATATGCTAATTGTTTTTCTTTATTTCTAAATTTTGCCATAAAATAAAACTCCTTATATGCAAAAAATTGCAAATTATTAAAATTCACAATTTTATTTTTACCCACCCTTTCCCATTTATTTTTCTATCAATTATATTACCACGCAATTTTACATCTTCATAAAGAACTCTTCCGAGCGACAGCGATATCTGTAAAATAATATAATGATTTCAATAATAAATTCACCAATTATAATTATTTTTTAGAATTAATCTTCGTCAAAATAATCTTCAACATTTTGTTCAAATTTTAATTCTTCAATTTTTTGAATTTTCTTAACCCAAATTACTGGAAATTTTTGTTGTCTATTAACATTAACATCTTCTTTATTAACATAAATAATACAAGACATTTCTGGCACATTTTCAACTTCTTTTCTAAATCTCAAATCATACCAACCTTTTTTTGTTAATCCTTTAAAAGCAACAAATGTTGTTCCATCTTTTTTTGTAATTGTTTTTGCAGTAACTTCAATTTTCATTTTTTATAATCTCCTTTATAAATCTATAATCAAAATATCGTGGTAATATTTTAATAATTTATTTCAACATCATAACCATACATATTTTCTAAAAAATCTTTTGCATCATCTAAACTTGAAAAATTTTCTAATTCAACACATTTGTCAGTATTAAAAATTTTACTATCAAAATTGTCTTTATTTGTCATATACATTTTTGTTTTTGAAAAATTTGCAAATATGATTACTTTTTTATTTTTTTGCATTTTGTTTTTCTCCTAAAATTATTATTCCTTTTATTATAATATTTATGTATTTTATTTAATAAAACATAATATGAATTTAAATTATCTTTACAAACTATAAAAGATGTTTTAAAACAAAAGTAAATCATACTTTAACATCTCACTTTTAATTTATAACCTTTTTCTTTATAAAATTTTTCTAAATAATTTAATTGTGCCGTTGTTAAAGGATATTTATAATAACCATAATTATATAAAGAAAATTGTTTTTTATTTAAATCCACTAAACAAATAGTATTACCATAATATTTATGAATTATAAAACCTAAATCTCTTCTAATTTCATAATTTCCAACTTTTTTATAAAATTTATTATTTTCATTTTCATAACATTCATTTGTTATTTTTCTTAATGTTGTATTCATTTTAATAATTTCTCCAATTCTTTTATAAATCTTTCAATTTCAATAATTCTTGTTTGATATAAATCACTTTCTTTTTCATTATAAGTTTCCATATAAAATGAAAAAATATGATTTAAATCTTCTAATTCTTTTTTATAAAATTCAATAAGTTTTTCAATTTTCTCTTTCATTTTATTATTCTTCCTTTATAATTTCTTTTAATTCTGCAATTAAAACAGCATCTTGAATATAATTATTTTGTAATAAAATTTTTCTATAATAATTATAAAAATAATCGTCTAATTTTTTAATAAATAAATTACTTTCACTATCATAATTTATTTCTTCATTTTTATAATCTCTAATTTCTTTTAAAAATATTTCTTCATCACCTATTAAATCTTCAATAAAACTATTAACATTATCTTTAATAAATTCATTTTCAGATTTTAATAATTTTGTAATTCTATCAACAAAAAATTTAAAAGTATTTATATTATCATTTGCAATTTCATATTGTATTTTTTGTTCTGAAAAAGTTTCTAAATCATCAAATACTCTAAATATATTTTGTTTTTTGTTTTGTAAAATTGTTTTGTATTCAGCAATTTTGTTTTTATAATTTTCTAATAATTTTTCTAATAATTCTTTATAATTTTTCATAAATAAAAATATTTCCTTTTAAATAAAAATAAATATAAAAGTGTTTTTATCGTGGTTATCGCTTCCACAAGATTTTAATTAGTGAATAGCAACACGAATAATTACTTTGCTAGAAATTTCAATATTTCCAGTCTGCATTACATAATGCTTTTCAATATGCGCATAAGTAACATCTACACTATCTAACGCGGCGTTCATTCTTTGCATATATTCTAGCATTTGTGCCATGTCGGTTACATCTAGATTATTTGCACTAACTTTTACGATATCAGTTAATCTTAATTCATTAACAAATTCGTTTTTCTCTTTATCGTAAAAATCATAATAGTGAATTTCTACGATATCACTTTGTCTAGATTTACGGGATTTTAATTCTTCGTAATTCTTTAAAGTTTTTTGCTGATAAAATCTAACGCGATGTTCATAATCATATTCGTTAGTTTTTTCATTTCTTAAATTTACAAAATCAGTAAAAATTTGTGTAAATTCTTTTGTGGTTTTTTCCACTTTTGTGTTTTTTTCTTTTGCCATAGTTTTTAAATTTCCTTTCTTGCGTGTGAGCATAACTTTAGGCAATAGATATTTCTATCTATCTATAGATAGTATACAGTAGGTTAATAGGTTTTTACAAGCATTATTTATCATAATATCAAAATATAACAAAAACATATCAAAATAATACAATAGTTAGTATTAACTAACTAATAGTTAGTATTAACTAACTACACTTATAAGTGTATTTTGGTTAACATAATATTTATACACTGACAAAAATAACAATATAAAGAAATTTTTATAACAACAAAACGGAGTAAATTTATCCTACATACAAATGTCAATAATTATTATAGTTACATTTGTTAAAATATGTAACATTTAAGGGAAATGTAGGTTAAAACC
>JAEIGA010015208.1_pt1 | contig 11716 bp, 12 predicted proteins | sample 9270691 | NCBI WGS metagenome assembly JAEIGA01 (sample SAMN17057246, study PRJNA624740) | gut metagenome | biome: biome; isolation source: fecal sample | host: Bos grunniens | place: China: Xizang | collected 2019
AAAGGCACATCAGAGTTCCCCTGACCTACAACCAAACCAATATCCCTAGTATGTTGAATTCGTGCTGAAATATTACATTGAAAATCATAAACAGGCATAATCTGGCTTGTAAAAGGTCCAACTGATACAACTTTTCCAACAAGGCCAATATCACCATTTTGAACAGCAATAACAGGCATATTTTTTTTGATACCTTGACGACTTCCTTTATTGATAGTTATTGCTGAATACAAACTATCTGGATCACGACCAATAATCTGAGCAACAATATTTTTGTTGGTAATTGATTTAGAAATACCAAGAAGTTCTCTTAGTCGTTCATTTTCCTTACGAATTTCTGCATTATTTCTTTGCAAATATTCATAATCTTCAAGTTGTTTAACAAGTTGATTATAAGATTCTTTTAATTCAGCTAATTCTTTTACAGCAGAAATCCCATTCCCAACACCAGAAATTACAGAATTTATACCTTTTTGACCTGCTGATAAAATAGAAAAACCTACACTTTTCACACTGATAATAAATCCACCAGAAGATAAAGCCAAAGTAACTCCTGAAAGTAAAATCAAAATCAGGAAAACGATAAGAGAATATTTAAACGAAACTGTAGATTTTTCTTTTACCATAAGCCTTAAGAGTTAATGCTATCGTAAATTCTTCTATCTGAAGTCATATCTCTGAAAACTTCAAAAGCTTGCCCTGCACCCACAGCGATACATTCAAGAGGTGATTCAACCAAAATTACAGGAACACCAGTTTCTTTTGTAATAAGTTTAGGAAGACCTTTTAATAAAGAACCACCACCAGCCATAACAATACCATGTGTAAAAATATCACCTGCCAATTCTGGTGGAGTTTGTGCTAAAGTATGTTTAATTTCATCTACAATTTGAGTAACAGGCTCTTTTAAAGCTTCTCTTACTTCAACTGAGTCAATTTCTAATCTTCGTGGAAGTCCAGTAATTGCGTCGGTACCTTTGATTTCCATTGTTTCAACATTTCCATCATTAGTTGCATTACCAATACCGATTTTGAGTTTTTCAGCTGTTTGTTGACCAATAATCAAGTTGTGAACATTTCTTACGTGTTTAATGATAGCTTCATCAAACTCATCTCCTCCAAGTCTGATTGCATTTGTAACAACCATACCATTAAGAGAAATTACAGAAACTTCAGTTGTTCCACCACCAATATCACAAACCATATGACCTTCTGGTTCATGAATCGGAATTTGTGCACCAATTGCAGCAGCTAAAGATTCCTCAATAACACCAACTTCTTTTGCACCAGCTTTCAAAGCTGCTTCTTGTACAGCTCGTTTTTCAACTTCTGTAATACATGAAGGAATACCAATTTTCATTCTTACAGAACTGAACAATCTATGTTTTGGAACAATTTTTGAAATAAAATATCTAATCATTTTTTCTGTGCTATCCATATCAGCAATAACACCATCTGCCAATGGTCTAATTGCCTGAATATCACCTGGAGTTTTATATAACATACGTTTTGCTTCTGCACCAACAGCAACAACTCGTTTTGTACCACGTTCTACAGCAACAACAGAAGGTTCATTGATTACAATACCTTTTCCTCTAACATAAATAAGAGTGTTACATGTACCTAAATCGATACCTACATCTGTTGAAAACCTATCAAAAAATCCCATTTAGCCCTCCCAAAGAAGTATTAACGCATTTTAGCGTTAATCTATAAACCTAATTTACTAATTGCACCAGAATGATTAATTTGTACTTTTAAAGTCTTTCTCCATTCTGAACGAGCCTTAGCAGTATCTCCCATTTTTTCATAGATATTACCAAGACCAAAATATGCATCTGCAACAGAACTATCTTTTACAAGAATTTCCTCATATTCTTTTTGAGCTTCTGTAAAATTTCCTTCTGTAAAATATATATCTGCAAGCAAAAGTTTGCTTTTAAGCACTAAATCATCATCTTCACTTTCATAATTTATCCTAAATAAATACTGTTTTGCAATATCATTTTGAGAATTTTTATTATATTGCTGTGCAATTGCCAAAAGTAAAACATCAGATTCTCTAAGCAACAAAGCTTCTGTAAAGGATGCTAAGCTTTCACTTATCATACCCAAATCAGCATAACACAAACCTAAATATTCAGGAATATCAGTTGAAACATATCCTACTGATTTTGCTAATTCTAAATACTTAACTGCTAAATCAGAATAATAATGATATGAAGAAATCGTATTTTTTTGAAAATATGCCTTTCCTAACATATAATAAATTTGAGGCAAAGTATTTTCATCTACATAATAAATTGAAAATCTTAAATGATTAATAGATTCATCTAATAAACTCTGAGCAACACTAATATCTGTTTGAGAAAGAGCTAAAAAGAAAGAACTGTATCCATTAAAAACATTTGCAATTATATTCATTGGTTTTTGTTCAAGAATTAAAGCAGATGAATCATATACAGCTTGATAATCAGCAGAATCCCAAAGTGAATATAGCTTATTAGCATTAGGAATATCTTTTTTTGAATCAAAAAATACTTTAACAACTAAAAATGTTAAAAGAGAAAGCAAAACTACAATTGATAATATAACAAAAAATATTGAGAGAATTTTAGATTTTTTCTTAACAACACCATTGTTGCCATATTTTACGTTTTGCATAACCTTCCAAAAAAAACAGAAGAGAATATAAGCCGAGTTCTGTCTATGTAATAAATACATAATGACCATCTATCTGCAATATCCATTACTGAATATCTGTAGCAGTCTACCCGTAATCATATATCGGAATTAGATTACTGCTTGACCTTGCTCCAAATGAGGCTTGCCATGCCACTTTTGTTACCAAAAGTGCGGTAGGCTCTTACCCTACCATTTCACCCTTACCTTTTTCAAAGGCGGTTTATTTTCTGCTGCGCTATCTGTCAAAGTAAAACTCACGCCTTACCCTGCCCGGCCATTAACCGGCATTTTTTCCGAAGGAGCCCGGACTTTCCTCTGCTTTATTGTTACATAAAGTAGCGGTCATTTCTCTTCTGAAAAATACAAAATTTAAAAGATTGTTTCAAAAGCAAATTCACCATTGAAACAATCTTTGATTAATAGTCTAATTCTTTTACAGAATCGCTGTCATCGTAGTCTTCGTCTTCTTCATCAAATTCATCATCTAAATCTTCATCACTTAAATCAGCAAGACTACCTGTATCATCCATTTGGAAATATTCTTCTTCACCATCTTCAACTTCTTGATAATAAAGAATACGGCTACAGTAAGGACAGAAAACTATTTTATCACCAGTACGAACATCATTAGCAAATTGTGCAGGTAAAATCATGTGACAACCATCACAAACATTACCCTTTACAGCTACAATACCTTTACTGTGTTTGCTTTTAATAATTCGTTGAAACTTAAAGATAATTTCAGGATCAACACCAGGAGTAAGTTCTTCTTCGCGTTTTTTCAATTGATCGAGTTTTTGATTAAATTCATCAATTTTATTTTGTAAAGAAGTTTTTCCTGCATTTAGTTCTTCTTCTTGTCTTTGAATTAAAGATTCTTCATTTTTAAGACTATCATTTAATTCAGCAAGATTTTTTTCTTCTTTTTGCAATTCTTTACGAATTGTTTGTTCTCTTTCTGTTGCATCACGGATTTCTTTCTCAAGAGCTTCATATTCTCTATGAGTTGTAATTGAATCCATGCCTTTTTCACTCTTTTCTCTAGCTGCATCAACTTCAGCTAAATCTGATTTTAATTTAACTACTTTTTTACGAACATCTTCGTAAATAGCATTTTTTTCGATGTATTCTTTTTTCAAACGAGCAAGAAGTTCATCTTGTGAAGATAACTCTTTTGGAGCTTCTTCAATTTGAGCCTGTAAATCATACTTTTCTGCAAGTACTTCTTGCAATTCTCTAAGTTTGTCAAAAACTTCAACCATATCGCAACCTCTTTATTGTACACAAATGCTTAATTATAGTTATATACTATTGTAGATTAAATGTCTATATAATCACGCAAACCACTTGACCGTCTTGGATGTCTTAAACGACGCAAGGCCTTTGCTTCAATTTGACGAATACGCTCACGAGTAACATCAAAATAAAGCCCAACTTCTTCCAATGTAAGTGAATATCCATCATCCAAACCAAATCTCATTTTAAGAACTTCTTGTTCCCTAGCAGGCAATGTTGCCAAAACAGAATGAACTTGTTCTTGCAACAATGTATAAGCTGTGAGATTTGCTGGATTCTCAACTTCTTTATCCTCGATAAAATCACCCAACAATGAATCTTCTTCTTCACCAATAGGAGTTTCCAAAGAAATTGGTTCACGAGCAACATTTTTAACCTGTTTTACTCGAGAAACTGGCCAACCAAGCTGTTCTGCAATCTCATCATCAGTTGGTTCACGCCCAAGTTTTTGCATCAACTGTCTTGATTCTCTAACAACTTTGTTAATTTGTTCAATCATGTGAACAGGAACACGAATTGTTCTTGCCTGATCTGAAATTGAACGAGTAATAGCTTGACGAATCCACCAAGTTGCGTATGTAGAAAATTTATATCCCTTTCGATATTCAAATTTTTCTACAGCTTTGATAAGACCAATATTTCCTTCTTGAACCAAATCAAAAAATTGTAATCCACGGTTTGTATATTTTTTTGCAATAGAAACTACAAGACGTAAGTTTGCGTTAATAAGACGATTTTTAGCAATTTCCATCATCTTTCTTCCACGCTGAATTTCTGTTGCCATATCAAGAATATCTTGAACATTATTCTCAAATTCATACTCTAAGCGACGAAGTTTTCTATCGATTTTTTGAATTTGAGTATAAATATCACGAATTTCATCAGCAGAAAGTCCTAACTCTGCCTCTAATTTTACACATTCAGATTTAATTGCAAGTTTTCTTCCTAAACTACGCAAATCTGAATAATCAGTAATTCTAAGTTCTTTCGCTTTTCGTTCCTGGCGATGTCTATATTCAGCAATTTTTTTAGTTGCATCAATAAATTTACCAGAAAATTTTTCAATTTCTTCAGACTGAATATCCATTTTTTGCAAATCTGGAAGAATTTTGTTTCTTAAAGCAATTAATTCTTCATCATCAAAAATATTTCTAGAAGCGTCTGTTTCATACAATTGCTTTTTCAACTGCATATATTGCTTCATATCAGGAAGAACTTGTTTTAAAATTTCGCTATAGAAAGATCTTAATCGACGGCGCTCTGCCATTTCTTCATTTATTTCTTTACGAGCCTTTCCTGGTTCATGAGGATCAATTCTAGAAAAAGCTTTTTGTGCTACAGCATAAAATTCAGGAATCATCATACCAGAATGTTTAATAACATCTTTAATGATATTTTCACCATCTTCCATTTTTTTAGAAAGTTCAACTTCCTGTTCTGCTGTTAAAAGATGTTCTTTACCAATTTCTCTAAGATAGAGTTTTATTGGGTCATCACCTGTAGAATTTTTATCACTATAAACTAATCGTTTTCGCTCGGACTCAACTTCTTTTAATCCATCATCAGAATCATCTTCATCATCCATAAGCAATTCTTCTTCATCTTCTTCTGGAAGACCGTCGTCTTCAACAAAAAGAATACTATGTTCTTGAAGAGCATTATAGATCTTTGACATTTTTTCAACATCTTTGATAGTATCTGAATCTAAAAGTTCGTTTAACTCATCCCAAGTTATTTGTTTCTTATCTTTAGCATAATCAACAATTTTTGCAATAGAAGAATCCAGTTCGTTCTCTGTCATCCAATGGCGTCCTTTTTACACGATTTTCTAAGTTCTAAATCTATACTCATTTTTTCGTTAAGTAATAAATTTAGTTTTTGTTGCTCATCGAGAGTATTTCCCTGACATTGACGGATTTGATTTAATAATCTGTCCCGTTTTCTTTCCAAACTGTTCTTTCTTATGAGCCAAATACAATCTTCAACAGTTTTTTCAGAATTTATCGCAAATTCACCTGATGTAACAGACTGCGATACAATAAGTTGAACTCGCTCATCAGTACATTTAGAAAGAAAGTTGTCATAACTCATGGAGCCTTCTCGATAACACTCCTCAAGAGCAATGAACATATCCCTTGCCAAAACATCCTCAAAGTCATCGACTGATAAATTTGATCTCATCATAGGAAAATAATCAACATTTGAAATTACCGCCAACATCGCCCTTGCTTCGGCATTTAATACAATTTTTTCTGGTATTTTTTCTTTGTCGTTGTTATTTGTTGATGGAGTTCTTAATCTAGTTCTTGCTTTATCCCGATTATTGAAGTCTGCTTTTACGGCTTCAGGTTTTAAATTATATGCCTGACATAATTTTTCCAGACATGTGTCTTTTTGAATATCGGAATTTAACGAGTCTACATAAGAAAAAAAAGCCAATGAAGCTTGTGTTCTTCCGTCAGGAGTTCCTATGTTGTACCTAGTTGCCAGCGCCGATAATAAAAAGTCCGTATCGATTATAGCGTCGTTTATAGCATTTGTCAATAAATCAACACCAAATTTATTTAAAATTTCTGAAGGATCTTTTCCACCATCCAATTTAATAATTTTTACAGGTAAATCCATTTTTCTACAAAGAAGAATTGCTTTAAATGTTGCATTCTGACCTGCTTCATCCGAATCAAACGAAAGATAAACAGTATCAACAAAAGATGATATAATTCTCACTTGGTCTTCTGTAAGCGCTGTTCCTAAAGGTGCAACTGCATTTGTAATTCCAGCCTGATGATAAGCAATAACATCCATGTATCCTTCACAAAAAATTACTGACTTTTCTTTACGAATTGACTCTTTTGCAAAATTAAAGGCGTACAAAGTTTCACCTTTTTTATACTGAAGCATTTCGCCACTATTAAGATACTTCGGACCTTCTCCATGTAAAAGCCGACCACCAAAGGCTACAACTTGATTTTTTCTATTAAAAATAGGAAACATCAATCTATCTGAAAAAAAAGAAATATCGGGATATTTTTTTGAAAACAAACCCGATTCATTTAAAAATTCATTTGAATAATTTTTTGAAAGTAAAAATTTTTTTAACCAAGTTCTATCTGCAGGTGAATATCCTAATTGAAATTTTTTAATAATTTCTTTTGTTACTCCACGAGAAATTAAATAATCATAAGCAAACTTACCCATATCAGTTTCTGTTAAAAAATAATGATAAGTTCCGCTAGTTCTTGAATACAAATCAAAAATTTCATCTTTCTTTTTTTCTAATGGATTTTCTTGAACAATGCTATTTCCTTCATAAATAACTTCAACCCCAGTTTTTTTTGCAAGTTGAACAACTGCATCCATAAAACCTAGCTTTTCAATTTCCATCACAAAATTGATTGCACTTCCACCTTGCCCACAACCAAAACAATGATACATTTTTCTACTTGGAACAACATGAAATGAAGGAGTTTTTTCATTGTGAAAAGGACAACATCCCCACCAATCTGTACCACGACGCTCAAGACGAGTATATTCACCTATAAGAGAAACTAAATCTGTTCTGTCATTTACTTCATCAATGGTAGAAGATGAAATCTTTGCCATTAATAACCTGCCGCTTTCTTTGTTGAAAGATTTCGTCCAACTTCAGTATGTTCATCAAAATCTGTTGAAAAATAATGAGTGCCTTTTACTGGGTCAACCAGTCTAAAAAAGTAATATGAAGTTCTTGGATGAGTAGCAGCAGCAGACAAAGCAACTTCACCTGGATTTGAAATTGGAGTTGGTGGTAATCCTGCATGAATATAAGTATTGTAAGGACTTTCAATTTTCAAATCTTTATAAGTAATCACATCAGGATGAGGTCGACCTTCAATTTCAGTAATGATATACTCAACTGTTGCACAAGAATACAACCCGATAGTACGACGCAATCTATTTGCAAAAACACTTGCAATTAAGGGAGCTTCTTCTTTTACACGATATTCTCTTTCAACAATAGAAGCAAGGCGTAAAAGATGATACATTCTTTCTATAGTAACATCTTCAAAACCTTCCATCTGAGAAATCTTTTTGAAAAAATTATCAACCATAATACAAACTACATCATCAGCTTTCATTGAAGGCGTAAAATAATAAGTATCAGGAAACAAAAATCCTTCAAAATTTTTGATTTGTCCTAAATTATATTTTTTTAACAACTCAGGACTTTTACAAGCAGATAAAAATTCATCTTTTGAAACAACATCCTTTTCTTCCAAAAGCTCACCAATTCTTCGCATAGTAAGTCCTTCTGGAACCGAAACAATTATTTGTGCTTGTTTTCCACTTTCAAAAACTGCAAGAATTTCTTTTACAGACAAAGTATTATCAATTTTATAAATTCCTGCTTTTACAACTGGCTTTGTTAATCGAGAATAAATATAAAAAGCAATTGGTGATTTTATCATATTATTTTCATATAAGTTTTCACCTACAACTCTTAAACCCGCACCACGAGGAATTTTTGCTGTAAATTCGCTAAAATTTTCAGAAGTTTTATCAGCAACTACAGGTGACAACATATTTGTAAAAATAAAAAATCCTGCAAGAGCAACTACAACAATAAAAGTTAAAAATATAATCAAAAATTTTAAAAATTTAGTTTTCATCAAAAAATTTCTCCGCTTCATCAATAGTCATAGAATTATAAATAAAATTTTGAATTCCAATATAAAATTCATTTAATCTATCTGAAAAAATAATCTTATTTTTTCTAATTTGGTAAAAAATTTCTTTTGCTTGGTCTAAATCAAATTCACATTTAAATTTTTCTTCTTCAAAATCAGTATATGACATAATCACCTCAAAATTTAAACTTCATCCTCGTAACCTTCAAGGGCAAGTTTAACTTGAATTTTACTAGAAATAGAATAATTTGCATACCATTTTGCAGAATCTAAAATCGTAAAAATCTTTTTATCGTCATAATTTGGTTCGTGATGAAATAAAAATAATTTTTTTACATTCCAAAGTGAAGCAAAATCAATTGCAAAACAGAAAGTTGAATGCCCCCAGTTCTCTTTTTGAGAAGCTTCTTCAACTGTATACTGAGCATCCAAAACTAAAACATCTGCATTATCAAAAAAGTTTCTATTTTTATCATTTAATTCAAAATCTTTTGATTTTAATTCAACGTCAGTTGCATAAATAATTTTCTTTCCTTCTGGACTTATAATTGAAAAAGCAACAGAACCTCCAGGATGAAACATTCTTTTTGTATTTATTTTATGATTACTTATTACAAACTCACAACCTTCTTCAATTTGATGAAAATGAAAATTATTAATTAAAGAAGAAAATTCAACAGGAAAAAAAGGAGAACGCATTTGCTCACAAAAAAGTTGTTTAAAATTATTTACAACCGAATAAAAATGAATTTCAAAATTTGGATTGTAAATAGGATCAAAAAAAGGCAATCCTTGAATATGATCCCAATGAAAATGTGAAATAAAAATATGGATTTTTAGATTTTTTTCAGAAATAAGTTTTTTTCCAAGTTCACGAATTCCTGTTCCTGCATCAAAAATAAATACATCATTTTCGGAAGCTCCAACTTCAAAACAAGAAGTATTCCCTCCCACTGTTGAAGTTATCCATCTTGGTAAATTTGAAATAAACTTTTCACGAGAATTCATAGATTCTAAATCAGAAACAGAAATTTGTTGTAAAATTGAATGAATTTTGGACATTAATTTATCAGATGATAAAGAAGTTGGAATAGAACCTCGTACACCCCAAAATTTATACCTCATAAACTACTCTCCCTGAAAATCTGATTTTCTGATAGGATAATTTAATTCATATTCAGTTTTTGCTTTTTTTATTTCAGCAAAATCATGAAATTCCCCAGAATTTATTCCAGGGCAAGTACTACATTCTTCATCCCATGTTTTTCTATCAGTAAGCAAAAAAGACCAAAATGGATAAGTTCTACATTGAACAGGACGACCTTCGTAGGCTTTACAACCGTTTTCCCACAAAATACAATCGTAGTTTGGTTTTTCTAACAAACACAAAACTTCGCTTCCATCATAATATGGAACCCATCGACAATATGTTTTTATAAATTCATCTTTTGAAAGTTTCAAACAAGCAAGAAGTGCATCTAAATCATTTTGAGAAAGGTAAACATAGCCACTCTCTTTTGTACAACAGCGAGAACATCGCTTACAAGAAAAATTTAACCCATCAACATAAAATGGCTGTGACATAATTTACCCCATTTTTTTAAAATAAGTTTATGGTAAAAAAAAAGGTGTTGAAGCAATTTTCAACACCATTTGGGCAGAGAAGGATTCGGACCTTCGAAGGCTGAGCCAACAGATTTACAGTCTGCCCCCTTTGACCGCTCGGGAACCTGCCCGTATTCGAAAACCATTAAGGTTATAAAGCCAACTTAGGGATTCGAACCCTAGACCCCGAGATTACAAATCACGTGCTCTGGCCAGCTGAGCTAAGTTGGCAATTAGTAACGAACAATTAAGAATATATAGATTATCAAAAAAAATGTCAATACGTTTGCAAAAAAAAATGTAAAATTTTTAATATTTATTTTCTTGCTAAATCAGGACGCAAAACTTCAGCTCCATTCAAATAAACGCTTTTTCCTTTTTCTTTTGAATATGCTAAAATTAAACATCTTATAACATTCTTCAAACTATTTTCAAAAACAGGTTCAAGAGAACAAAACAAAGGAACATCACAAGCATAACCTCCACGACGCAATGCCGCAGCAGGATTTAATTTAGTTAGATCTGGAGTTGTTGTAAATTGAATAGAAACAATATCCGATTCTTCGATTTTATTTTCTTTCAATATGGTTGAGTACAATAACGAAGTATTTTTTACCATATCCTCTACTGTATCCTGTGTACAAATTGCTCCTCTAATTCCATAAAGACGATTTTCCATTTTCGATTCCTCTTAATTTTATTTATTAAAACTTCATTCCAGAAGAAATAAATTCAAAACTTGTTGTAAAAAAAATAATCAATATTGAAAAAATAACATAAAATACAAAAAGGATAATGTAAAATAAATAAATATTCTTTTTTTCTCTTACAAAAAACACAATTGATAAAATTATCGAAACAAAAGAAAACAACAAAAGTAAAATTCCCAAAAAAGTCATAGAAACTAATAAAAATGACAAAATCTCATCAATATATGATTTGTAATTACCTGTAACATATACAACGCAAAGAGCAAGAATATAAAAAAATAACAGCAAATCAAGTCGTGTAACAATGCGAAAAAGTAAATGTTTCTGTATTTTTTGCTTCATAAAACCTTGCTTTACTCAAAATAAATTGTATAATATCTAATTGAACGATTATACTTGTATTTCTAAGTATAATAGAAATTTTAACCATAAGTCTAGTATTTTATTAACAGGTGTGTATTTTATGAAAAAATTCTTTCTTTCACTTTTTATAATTATCCTTTTTGCAGGAGCTGTATTTTTTATCGGTTGGGGACAATTTGCAGTTCCAGCAGGTTCATACGGAGTTATGGTTTCTAAAACCAGCGGAATTTCAGAAAAAACAATCGTGCCAGGGGAATTTTGTTGGTTCTGGGAAAGACTTTTACCAACAAATGTTTCAATGCGCACATTCTCAATGATTCCAGTTACAAAAGAAACAACAATTTCAGGGGAACTTCCATCAGCTGATATTTACAGTCCAATGCTAGAAGG
>JAEIGA010015209.1_pt1 | contig 11716 bp, 13 predicted proteins | sample 9270691 | NCBI WGS metagenome assembly JAEIGA01 (sample SAMN17057246, study PRJNA624740) | gut metagenome | biome: biome; isolation source: fecal sample | host: Bos grunniens | place: China: Xizang | collected 2019
TATCGGTTCAGGAGTTGCCAATCTCATATTTGCGATTTTCTCATCCAGCATATTGCTTATCATTTCTTCCAACTGTTCTCGATGAACTTTCGCAGCTGTTATAACCTCTAATTTAATAGTAGGATTTAAATATTCCGGATGCTCCAAAAGAAACTCGTTTAGAATTGGCACTACTACAGAACTTTTTCGATTACCAAGCTTTTCTAAAAACTCACCAACTCGTACCTTTTCTTCGGAATCTGAACTGAAACCCAACGAAAAACGATACATACCATCTTTTTTCATTTTGCCAGTTCCTCCTATCCTTTAGCACGTGCAGATAATTGTGCCTGCGCCAGTAAGTCATAACCTATCGCATTGGCATTTGGATTCATAACAAATTCCGGCTTTTTAACCAAGGACGTTCTTTCAATAAATGGACGAAGCAAGATACTTCCACCGCCAACAAAAACGGAAGGATTGGACCTTAAATCAACCTGTAATTCACGCAATTGATTCAAGATATCATTGGTATGCATCTCAGTTGCATTTCGAATGGTATCTATTACCTCATCGTCTAAAATAGTTTCTTCTCCTTGAAGAACCGACTTTATATGTTGATCATCAATGAGAATATTATGATAAACACCTACTTTTCGAATAATCTCATTATTCATAGTGATAATTCCACTTTCTAAACTTCTACAAAACTGAAAATCCAATTTCCCATAACGAAGTAGCAAAACATCTGTAGTAAATCCACCAATATCTACAATGAAAACTGTTGGCATTTTTACAATGCGACTGCTTTGTGAAACTACTGCAGCATATGCCTGCGGGAATACTAGAACCTGGTCAACTACAATACTGTATGGCACATTCTTATACACGAAATGGATAATGCCATCTTTTTTGAAATATTTTGCAAATTTATCCTTCAGTACCCCATAGTGTTCCGGTGGCAATCCCACTGCTAATTGCACGTGTTCAAACGGAGTATATTTCCCTTTTCGTTCCATATCAATTGCAATCGCAATTAGAGTCAACATAAAATATCGTTCATCATTCGTTTTATCTCTCATGTAATTAATTCTCTTGCTGCTTAGAGTCCAGTATTTTCCTTCATACTCCAGCACTTCATCTGTCATTGGTGGTTTTACAGTATGCTCCGTAATACCTGCCATGAATGAATAGTCATAAGTTTTAATATCAAAGTTACCGTGGTCAATTGAAATAATCATTATTATTTCCTCCTTTATTAATTCAAATTTTCCATTGTTATTACACGTTTTAGTATGCGTATTTACAACAAAAATACGCATTCCTTATTAAAATGCGCAAAAAAAGGGCGATACATACTTCGCCCTTTCCTATCTTTGCTTCTTGTACAGATATTCCCAAACATAATCATCCAATCCATTAAAACGAGGATCCCACAAATACGTACTGTATCTGAAATTCATCTCGTTTAATAAATTCATTAAATTGTTATATCCGGATGTGACATGCGGATTGATTAACATATCCATGTCAAATACTGTTCTGATTTCTCTTACACCAGATTGATAGAGTTCTTTTAGAAATTCTTGCAAATGTCCCAAAGCATGCACGCCCGGAGCTGCAACAACTGTAAAACCAGTCAGTGCATGCACTATATCTGCTTTCATTGGACCTTCAATTAATAAAATGGTTGGTCTAATAGGGCCTGCAATGTGTACAAATGTTTCAGCCGGACATCCGTCTTCCCTATCAACACTGGAAATCCATCGAAACTTTCTTTTGACAACATTATCAAGTCGAATCTTCAACCCTTGAATACGCCCTTCGGTGTCTCTAACAGGAATCAAGATTCCACGTTTTTCATGTACAAGCGTCCAGTTTCCTTTTTCATTGCGATAAAAACCAGGAACGCCAGATAGATAATACCCTTCCGTCTGAAGTTGCTTCGCAAGAGCACCTACTGCAAGAGGCATGGTTTTATATCCCAGTCGTTCAATTTCCTCGTCTTTTAATCCTCTATCTTGAAGATTTTTCCTATGGTCTGGGGCAAGTTCTAATTTGTTCAGCAATGCAGAATATGTAGCATGGCGGATATCCACATCTGTAATTGGATATTCATTCACTTGCTTTTCAATAACTGCTTTTTTTTGCTTTGGTCTGTTTTCCGGCATTCCAAGTTTAGCAACTAAAGCATCCTTTACTTCCTCTCTTGGTACTCCGGTAAATAGTGAATATAAATCAAAAATGCCCCCAGATATTCCACATCGAGGACATCGAAAAACTTGCTTTTTCAAATTGATATTTAAGTGTTTTTGTCTTGGCTTTTCATCACAGCACGGACAATGTATATAATAAGAACTTTTTCCTGAAGGTGGTCTTTCAAGTCCAAGTAATGAAATCACATCCTGCATGTGAAATATCTCCATGTCTCCTCCTTCCCAGAGGCAGTATTTGTGACTGCCCCTGTTATTTTACTTTCTTATTATGCAATTGCCTCTTGCATCGCATGCTGACATATAAATTGTGCTGCTTCCTGAATTTCAGGATTGCTCTTGTATTTTTCTGCTACCCAGCTAATTGCGCCAGCTTCTAACTGTAAAACTTCTCCTAATGTTTTACCATTGAACTTCGAAATCGGGCATGGAGTATTCAGAGCTTTCTGTAATTTCTCTTCATACGTCAATTCCACTTGTGGTGACTCAGACACTTCCTGTTGTGATTGCGAATTTGCTTCTGAAGTGGTTGGTTCTGTTTCTTCTTCTACCTTTGGTAACATTCCCAGAACACCAAGTTCGTCTGTCGCAATATCTTCCATATCTGCACCAGCCATTGCAAACTGTAGACCGAAACCGGCATTTCGAAGTGCAATTCCTACTGCCGCTGTCTGTGCCCATTCACGTGGCGAAACAGATGGTTTGTCCGCACAATATCTTCTGGAAGCTGTAGCTTCTGCAAGATACTGTTCTTCTGAATCCTTGTAACTCGGATAAACTTTTGCAGTTGCTACGAAATATTCACCATTCGCTTGTACCTTAATGGCAATCTTTCCTTCCGGATATTTCATACGGAACCACGCAACCTGTATAACTACAGGTAATCGTTTGTGTACTTCCTTTGTATTCAAATCCGTAAAATCAACTGTAAATGGTGTCGGATCGAAGCCTTCAATTTTATTGATTCCTGCTATGAACTCATTCATTGTTGCTTTTAGGTTTGTGTTATCACTCATTTCACGCACCTCCCTACTTGCTGGTATCAATTAACAGATATGCATCTCGATATTGCATCCACACAGGAAGAATCGTTTTTATGTATTCTGAAATTGATTTTTTGTATAAATCCGGTTTTGAAATATCGAATTTAGTAAAGGTTTTCTGTCCTTCTTCAATGACCTTATTTAACAAATCACGAGAAGTTTCCACACGTTTCTTTGCTTTTTCGTCTGGAACAATACCAAATTTTCTTTCATTTCGAATCAGTTTGGTATATCCTTTCAAAACATTGTAATGATAACTAATCTCATGAGTGTCACTTGTAATAGGAGCAGTTTTACTAAAGTTTTGAAATGTTTCAATAACACAGATACGATAATTTAGTTCCTGCATAATCATGACATCTTCGACCGGCAATTCTTTTGCAAGAATTTTGTTTTGAATTTCCTCTTGTTTTTTACGATAAATTTCCAATACTGTAGCCATAGTTTTAACCTCCGATTATAGTTCTGTGATAATCAAAATCTCTCATAAACGCTTCCTTCGAAGCACCAACAATTGCTCCAAATGAGCGGTCAAAGATGGTTCGCTTTACATACAAAATATCATTGTCTTTATAGAGCAATTTGATATATTGATCACCCTCATAATCCCAATCTACTAATGTTACTCTGTGTTCCATAAAATTTTCCTCCTTATTTATGCGGCTTCCTGTATGCGAAGTGCTAAACATGTACCGCGTTTCTTAATATTTTCATTTTCTATTGCTCTGCACAAAGCACGTTTGTCACCAATGATAGTCACTTTCTCTCTGCCACGTGTAATTGCTGTATAAACAAGTGCTCGCGATAACATGACTCTCTGCTCCAATTGCAGATTGATTATTACTGATTTATACTCAGCGCCTTGCGATTTGTGGATTGTGATTGCATATCCTAATTCCAACATGTTAAGCATGCTTAAGTCATATTCTTTGATGCGATTTGCATCAAAGGTTACAATCACAACCATTTCGCCGTCTTTTTCATGAATATCCGTAATGTATCCATGGTCACCATTATTTACATCATTGAAATTTTTAACCTGCATTACCTTATCACCACAGCGGAACACTCTTCCATAAGATGTCACCTCTGCTTTTGATGCATCTGCCGGATTGATTCTGTCACGAATGCGAGCATTCAACTCATTGGAACAGACAGCCGTTTTTTTCTTCAATGGTGTTAGTATTGCCACATTATCTATTCCGTATTTCATAACTTCTTTCTCGTATTCGTCCAAAATATAGTTTGCTGATTTATCAGACTTACCAGACCTGATATGGAAAAAATCTTTTCCTTCATCCAGATTTAGTAACCCGTGGCGAATATAAAGCGCATTCATCGCAATCTGACTTCCCTTATCTTGTCTGAATACTTTGTCAAGATATACAACGGGAATGCATTTTGATTCAATCATTTCACTTAAGACAGCACCTGGTTCTACAGAAGGTAACTGATCTGCGTCACCAATAAATACAATCTGTGCTCCTACCTTTAATGCAAACAACAACTTTTCTGCTAAGTAAACATCCAACATGGACGATTCATCTACAATAATAAAATCCGCTTCCAATTTGTCTACATTGTAGCTTGTAATTTCATTTCCAGCATAAATTCCCAATGCTTTATGAACTGTTGATGACATAACTGAAGTTGACTGCTCCATTCTTCTGGCAGCTTGTCCGGTAGGTGCACAACAACAGATAACTCCTTTCGGATTTTTCCGCTTATAGATATCTAAGATTGCACGCTGAATTAAGGTCTTTCCAGTTCCGGGACCACCGGTAATAATACTAATCCCTTCCGTTAAAGCGGTTTTAATTGCTGCTTTTTGCTCCGGCGCAAAGGTAATACGCATTCTCTTTTCTACATCAGCGATATCATCATCCAGATTTTCATAAATCTTCTTGTTCGTATGCTTTAAATGAACGCGAATCATAGTTGCAAGATGCTCCTCCACTAAAGCTGTTTTTGGACGGTACACATATCCTTTATATGCTATCAGTTTCCCTTCATGAACCATTCTCGCTGCACGATTAACAAGCATTTCTTCTGTCAAACCAGGTGTATCAAGCAGTTTTAAACTTGCTTCTATAAATTCATGCTTTTCCAAGCACAAATGCCCGCCTTCCTTTTCTGCAGAAGAAAGTACATATAACATTCCTTCATCTGCTCGTTCTGGGGAGACGCGCTTTAGTCCCATACGCATTGCAATATCATCAGCCGTTTTAAAACCTATACCCGCCATATCACACAATTTATACGGATGATGCTTAACCATCTCAATGGCCTTGCCTCCATACTCCTTATATAATTTTATGGCACGATTGACAGTAATTCCAAACGGCGTCAAATATGCAATCACGTCACGAGCCGCACGATTTTCCGTGTAAGACTCACATATTTTTTTAAGTTTACCTTCGCTGATACCTGGAATATCCAAAAGTTTTTCTGGTTCATGATCAAGTATTTCTAATGTTTTCAATCCAAATGCATCATAAATCCGCTGTGCTATTTTAGGACCAATGCCTTTGATTTGACCAGATGCAAGATAAGAAAGTATTCCTTCCTTTGAGTGCTCTATGATTTCGTCATATGTCTCCACCTCATACTGAAGTCCATACTTTTTATCTTTTTTCCATCTGCCATGCATGTCATAACGCATGCCTTTGCCCATGGGGAGACAGGTTCCTACGGCTTTGATTTTGTTTATTACCTGACCTGTGCTATCTTTTATTAATTCACATGGTTTGTAATAAGCAATCATATAACCGGCAACAGGCGTTTCAATATTTTTCGGATACACAACCTTTTCATATTGACATAACAAGTTACACACTCCCTTCTACTCATGGAACATTTCAGCGTTTTTCATGTAAGTAACTGGCGTTGTCATTGCCATTACAACATGTTCCTTGTCAAGCTTTAAGTTCCGCTTATCACCACCAAGCCTTGAAATGATTTTCTCTACTTCCCAATACACACCCTCATCAAATACGACAACTGGCATTCGCAAAATAATGGCGCGTTCTATCTCATCCTTCATCCCTTTTGTGATGCGATTTCCACATACGAGCAAGATGTCGCATTGAGATAATAAACGCAAGCCAAAATCAAGTCCTAATGCTCTGTCGGAGGGTGTTTTATCGCTTAACAGCATCGGCAAGTATGCATGAGGTGCACTGGCATACATTTGCATCTGCTTCATTGCATAATACATATACGCCCTTGCAGTGAACATGTTACTGATAAAACCACCTTCTGTTTCAGCACCTAATGGCGAACAGATATAAGCTTTACATTTGCTTCGGTCTACCGAGTAAAACTGTGGCGCAAGCTCTTGTTCCCAAAATTCATGGTAAATATTTTTCATCTTTTCCTCTCTTTCTATATCGGTTGAACCGATACTTTAATTTTTCGACTCTGCGTAGTCTTCATTACATCCCCTAAAATTGCCGGGAACCTTTCTTTAATGACTTTTGAATCAGGTCGTGTTGTTGTTTTTGTCACGAAATCAATGAGAAGCTTGTCCTTTGTGGTTTCTAAAATACCATGTTCATGCTCCTTCATCATTTCGGCAATTCGCACGCTATGTGCCTCAATCTCCTTTTCATATAATTTAATGTTTTTGTTGCACTCCCTTACCTTCTCCTGATAAGATGCAATCTGCCGTAAAGACTTCTCGTACTTTAACGGAAATTCAATCGTCGGCAATCCTTGTTTACTTGCTCCATAAATACGTGCAAGAGACTCTAATGCAAGCGTTGGTTTCACATCTACCATGGTTGGTGGCTTGTCATGTTCCAAACTCCATATCCACTCTTCCAATCTTTCAAAGATCATATCTTCTTTTGCTTTATCTCTCACAATGTTCGGCATTGCCAAATCATTATCCGGATTATTTCCCCATAATGCTGAAAAAGAACCAATCTGTACATCAGCAACAGAAAGATAAAAACGTAATTGGAATTCGTAATATAATGGAATTGCATCATCCGCCCACTCATCTGCCTTATGGAACGTGCAACTTTTGCACTCCAGTATTCCCGGCTCACCGTCTTCTTTTCGCGTAAAGCGTCTGTCAAAATTGGCTAATGCAAAAGGGAAATCTGCATGTTGATATAGATTGGTATCTTCGAACACATGATTTCCGGTTTTCTTTGCATACCAAAAAGCTGCAATCGGTTCCAATAAATGTCCCATTTCTAATTGATTCGCATTCATCTTTGCCGCCGGTTTCATTTTTCCTTTTTTAATAAGCCAAAGTTCCAAAGGCGTCATCCATGGTGATACGCCAAAAATTGCAGCCACATCACTTCCACCTACCGTATATGGAATATCTCCTTTGGGTCCATGCATTCTGCACTCTAGCCATCGTTCATTCGTCATGCCTGCAGTATCACACAATGCAATTGGTGCTGCCATCAATAATCACCTGCTTTCGCCAAGTCAAACTCACTCCAGTTTAGATTCAATGCTCTGGCCATGTTCTCTTCCACAATCAGTCGTTTACTCTCTGGCACATTTTGAGTCTTTAGGATGAATGGTATCTCCTGCATTGCCAAATACACATCATGTGCTGTCGCACATCCACCACCATATGCCATCTCATACATAGAGATTGCTTCTAATGCTGCCTTTTTGGGAAGACTGAGTTTTTTGCAAACTCTGGTCATTGCATTAATGGGATATTCCAATTCAATTTCAAGCAACTTGTGAAGTTTTTGGATGGTGTTACCAAATTGCGAAAATAACTGGTCCAACGAATCTTTAAAGTTGGTAATTGTTGAACAATGTCTGTGATCTACAGAAATACATCCACCAATGTGAATCGGATGTTGACTGCCAAACAAAAGTCCAGCAACCTTTGCTGATGAAACACCCGTATCAGATGTCATAAACCGAATACCCGGCAATAATTTGGAAGCAAACTTACTTTGTCCTTTTGCAACAAGTGTCTTTGCGTATGCATCCAACAATTCTTCCGTTTGATTTGGCATAACAAAAGATGCACTTACAAATGAATGGTCTGCATACCCTCTTTGAAACTGATTTCCTGCGAACCTGTCATCCAGTTTGGATTTCAATGCTTGTAACAGTTCATCAATCGGTAAAACGGAATAATCCACCGCGTCTCCGGAATGAACTGCAGAAACCTTTTCATCCCGAATCAGAATGAGTGCATCCGCAGCATACATTTTTAAACATTCGTTTAAAACATCGCTCAAAACCTCTCTGCTTAATTTTGCCAATACATTACCACTAATCTTTGCTCTGTCTAACAGGCTCTTATAAGCGGTCATACGTATTGGATAGAGTTTCCCTTCGACTCGCATGGCTAACCCTAAATTCTTTACTGTATCTTCTACAGCATCCATTGACGTACCAGCTACAAACGCTGATAAATCGGTTGATAAAATTGAAGATTCTCCAAGTGGTTCAATTTGAAGTTCGTTAACCTTCACTCGAATCCACTGGCTCTCCTTTGCTTGCTTTTCATGGAAATCGAAAAGCTCTTGGTAGGAATCGAAATTTGTAAAAAATTCGTCCTGACATTGTTTTAGCATATGAAACGCTCCTTTCTTTTTTGACGGTTCTTCCGTCTTGATATATGCAAAAAGCCGACAATCCTAAGATTGCCGGCTTATGCCCAATGATTGGCCAGAAACAAAAAAAGTGCCATCTACCCGTAGGTAAATGACACTGTAATTACTCTGCAACTATATTTAACTTTGGTTAAATCTGATACTTAATATAGTTATTTTAGCAGAAACAGTTTCAATAGTCAATCTGGAGCCATGAACATTTTATAGCAAATCATTTATCTTTCAAAGGATTAAATAAGATTACTTTTCGAACCTTTTTATACCCCGAATGATACGAGTCTCCAAAAATAGAAGTTCCCATAAATCCACCGTATTTTATGTGATTTTTGCCAACTTCACGTATTGCCCCATCCCATTCCCTAATAATAAGGTCGCCAGGTTTTATTTCACTGATATGCACTAATTCTATTCTATATTTAAGTCCTTCACTTTCTATCCATTCCATAAATGGCCTCCTTCTAATTTTTTTATAAGAAAAGCAGATAGAAATTATCTATCTGCTTTGTAACTTTTCGAGTATCCTTCCTCGGATACTCGATACTTTTATTTTGTCATACTTCTAATGATTTCACATTCACATAAAACCAAACTCTCGCCGGTTCCATAATTGACTTGTACAACCTTGCCAATTTCCACCTCTTCGTTTAATTCAATGAAATGCCAACTTTTTTTCGTTTTATTATATACATAATATCGATACATTTTTTATCCTTTATTCAAGTTCATTGCAGCTTGAATCTGCCTTTCATTTATTTTAGAAAATTCACTGATTCGATAAGAACAAATTCTTTCTTTGACAATCACAGGAATCAGAAAACCGTTTTGAGTAAGTTTTGCGCATCTGTTGATAATCGTTTTATTTGTTACACCTAGTAGCTTACTCACTTCAATTGGTGTAAACTCATATAATCGGTTTTTTAATAAAAAGGCCAACATATCTTTTTCTTTGGCATTGAGATGCGAAAAACTTCCTATGAATCCATCTGTTTCTGACTCTTTTGATAATTCATAAACCTTCTTGGAGTATAGTTCCATCATTCTTAAAAAATAGTTGAACCATATCTCAGGATGTGGCGGATTTTCTCTTCCAGAATAATACAATGCTGGTAATCCCATTTGTAAAGATTCATAATACTCATCAGGATCATATGCAAAGTATTCTTCTAGAGAACCAATCCCTTGAAAACCATAACCATAATAATCCAAGATATAACCTGACATTAATCTAGCAGTTCTACCATTTCCATCTTCAAACGGATGAATGGTAACCAATTGATAATGCACTACCGCAGCAATGATTAGCGGATGGTCGTCTGTTGTGGTTACATATTCTACTAGTTCATCCAACAATTCCGGTATATCAATGTATTCCGGTGGAATATATTCTGGTCTTCCTGTTTCCGAATCATAAACTGCAAACAGAACGCCTGGCGGCATTGAACCTCTTAGTCCAATCTTTTCTTTTGAAGCGCCTTTTTCAACCAATGCCTGCACTTCCAGAATCATTTCCTTCGAAAAAACTTCTTTTTGTTTCAGTTTCTCTTCTAATAAATTTAATGCAAGAAAATAATTTCGCACTTCCTGCTCTGGTTTGAGAAAATGTTTATGTGGATCACTCTCTATTGCTTCCTCTGCTTGCTTCTCTGTCAAAGGATTCCCTTCGATTTTATTGGACGCATAGGAACTCTTCTTCTTTGAATTTTTTCTCAATCTGTTTTTTGTCACTGGTGGCAATTCAATTGTATTCAAAGAAAAGCGATTGCGATCAATTTCTAAAATTCTATTCATGATTTCGTTTGTTAATGTAACTTTAATCATTCATTTCGCCTCCATATTCCATAATCATATTATATCTCATATCACAAAAAAATTCCACTAAAATTACACTATTTTTTCACTAATTTTCATTATGAATGATTGAAACATGTAAAGAGGATGCTTGTTTTGCATCCTCCTTACACCTTTACAGTTAATTAGTGTCCTTTCGGACTTCCAATAGAATCTTTTTGCTCTTGCTCTAGTTCTGCTTCGCTTCTTATAAACTCTTCCATAGTCGGTGGTAATGGTCCTATTACATTAACAGCCTTCTGATTGGCAGCATCCCATAAGAGCAAATAGGATATATTCCGGTCAACGTCTACATCGTTAAAAAGCAGGCTCAATTCTTGAATCTCTTCTTCTGTAGGTTTTTCATGAAATAGGAAAATCCTACCTCTGCCTTCTGTATATATCAGATGCGCAACACCGTAACCTTCGTTTATTATGCACTGATATGTCAGTTTATTATTTTCATCGAAAATAACATTGTTTTTCTCATCTCTACACAGCTCAATTCTTTCATTTCTACCACAAGTAAAACAAATTTCAAATGTTTCCTGTGTTTTAATATCTGTTTCCACAAAACACATCCCTTTACATACCGGGCATTCTTCAAAATTTTGTACACTACTCATATTTTTAATTCCCTTTCTATTTCAATTTTTGTAAGCACCAAACACCTCTACTGACATGTTTAAAATGCTCCGGATAATTTTGTAATGTCTGACGCACTTTTTCGCGCCACCATTGATTTGATTTTGCTTTTTTATAATCAGCAATTGCGTCATATAACTCTGAGAGCGTTATGGGATTATGATGCTCCTCTAAAACTGCAGCTACTATATCACGCCAAGTCGCTCCATTCATATCACGAATATCAATTGTTTTCACACGTGCGTGCATCACTGGTATTGCTACTGGTGAATCCTTACGCACAATCAAAACGTACTCATGTAAAATCGGAATAAACTTACCACTATACTGTGTTTGATTAGAAACACAATTATGTTGCATTTTTATCAAGATATTTTCTAGTGTTCCTGGTTTTGTGATTTCAGAA
>JAEIGA010015210.1_pt1 | contig 11716 bp, 20 predicted proteins | sample 9270691 | NCBI WGS metagenome assembly JAEIGA01 (sample SAMN17057246, study PRJNA624740) | gut metagenome | biome: biome; isolation source: fecal sample | host: Bos grunniens | place: China: Xizang | collected 2019
ATGATCTTGAAATGTTATCTGAGTACCTAGAACTGCATGAAGATGATTTTGAGCCGATAAATAATGATTTTATGCAATCGTTAGTAGGAAATATGCAGGGGCAGTTAACAAGGATTCAGCACACATGGGATGAGTGCAGAAAGGTGGAGAGATGAAGACATATAGAGTGTATTTAACAGACAGGGATAGCGGCGTGGATATCAAATCAATAGATAAATATGAGATTTTCGAAGACAAGATTGTGTTCATAGATGGCCTTGATAGGGCTGTGGCGGTATTTGTGACTAACAATATCAAGGGATTCAGAGAGGTGCAGTGATGGACATAGAGGAAATAATAAAGTGGCTTAAGATCATGAAAGCGAACCTTAACACTTTTCCAGAAGTAAGCAGTGAAAAGAAACTCGAAGCATTAGCCGAAGCAATTCGACTGCTCAAAAATGAGCAGTCGGAAACTCCGACAGGTTCAGATGATTGTATATCAAGAGCAGATGCTTTGCGCGTGGCTAAAAATGAATATTTAAGAGGTTATCATAATGCACTTTGCAAGGCGTTGAGTGAAAAATATTCAATTCATTGTGAAGAAGGCAATTTTAGCGTAATACAAGAAGAAACTATAACGGGGTTAGGACTATCAATGAATTGTGCATTAGGTAAAGATGTTGAAAGCTATATGAGTACAATGCCCTCAGTAACACCAATAAGACCTAAAGGGTATTGGATAGACCATTCAGATGAAGGGTACGTTGAATGCCCTAAATGTGGGAGCGCCACTAACTGTGATGGTAATATAAACGATTTACACTTTTGCTTTTCATGTGGTGCAGAAATGGAAGAGGTGAAAGAATGAGTGAAAGAACTGAAACTGAAATAAAGTCTATGACTAAAGAGCAAAACTATATGTGTGGATACAGAGATGGAAAGTCTGACGTGCTTGAAAAGATAAGAGCCGAGATACTTGAAGAAAAAGAATGTGCTTATGCAGATTTTGAGAGGTACAAAGTAGAGTATTTAGGGCAAGATCCGGAAGATGTTTTAGACAGTTTACCACAAGATGACTTCCGTTATGGCATGGAAAGAGCAATCGAGATTATCGACAAGTATAAGGCAGAAAGTGAGGATAAGGATAAGGAATGAAACTGTACCGGAAAGACTTAATGATAAACAAAAATCTGTTCTACATACTTCCTGCAATAATCTTAGATTTTAATGAGCCGATTTATACAGAGCGCAACTTTGCTGTAGAGTTTAGATGGACGATATTTCATGCAAGATTGCTATGGATGGCAGAAAGCGAGGGATAAATGAGTAAAATAACATCACTTATGACCTCGTTACACGAGGGGCATAAAGCGGAAGAGCGCCTAAAGTGTATAGACAATATGCTATTTAAGAAATGTGAGGACACAAAAGATACGATATTACAAGCCTTTTGGTGGTATCGTAAGCATTCAATCCCACTAGACCGAATCAAAGAAGCTAAAGAGAAAATATCAAAGAGTTGCTATAAAGCTTGTATAGACGATGACGGAGTTATTAGAGAAAGTAAAGTATTAGAAATCCTAGATAAGCTAATAGAAAGTGAGAATTGATATGATTGTAATATTTCAGATTATCGGAGCAGTTGCAGTATTTTCAGGAGTAGCAACCTACCTAGGAATGAAGTTAATGGAATGGATAGATTAGAAAGTGAGGAAGAGAATGACAGAGAATGATTATATAGCAGAATATGTAAAAGAGCGTTGCCCAGAACTGTTAAACACTGTGGATTATAACCTGTGGAAGCTGAGTAAGGCGGCGAGTGAAGCTGCTCAAACGTTGGTTGACAGCATTAAGGCTATTGATTGGAGCATAGTGCCGATTGATGATCTGGTTAAGGAATGTGAAAAGCAGGAAGATAACGAGGACTAAGGGTGTAAGCTCAAAAATGAGCGCACGGAAAGGAAAAGGGTATGACAAGGGAAAATCTGGAAAGAGCTAAATATTTGTTACATGATATCGAGGTACTAGAAACAATAGGAGATACACAGGAGCACAACCATTGGACAGCTTTTATAAATGCTGATGATGAATCGAAGATACTGTATATACAATCAGTAACATTTTTGAACGACTTCAAGGCGTTTGTAAAGACAGAAAAAGCCAAGCTGGAAGCGGAACTAGAGCAGATTTAAGCAATATGGTATAATAGAGGTAGTAAATAAATCGAGCCATCACTTTTTAAAAGTGGTGGCTTTTTTATTTGGAAAAGGAATAGATATGGCGAAAAGGGGCAGACCACCTAAAGTTAATATTGAGGACTTGATAAATGATGCTAGCGAGTATATAGCGACAGCAGACCCACCAATACTAGCAGAATACGCTCATCTACATGGAATAACAAGACAGTACCTCTATGAGCTTGCAAACAGCAACAAAGATTTATCCGACACTATAAAAACGATAAGCGAAGCTAAAGAGGTTGTATTGGAGCGCAAGGGGCTATCTGGTGAGTATACCGCGAGTATGGCTATATTCAGTCTTAAACAGCTTGGATGGAAGGACACAGCAGAGGTAACAGATACCAAGGCACTGGATAAGCTCGATTCTATTCTTGGAGAGTTAAAAAACAATGCTGAAACTGAGCCACAAACAGAATGAATTTATAAGGCAGGCTAACCACAGATACAATTTAAAGGTTGGTGCAGTGCGATCAGGAAAGTCGTTTGTCGATACTGCCTACATAGTGCCAGCAAGACTAAGGGCTGTAAAGGATGAAGCAGGGCTTAACTGTATCTTGGGTGTATCTAAGGAAACCATAGAGCGTAACGTACTAGAGCCTATGCGTGAAATATACACAGATGCAGTAGTAGGAAACATTAACAACAGGAACATAGCTATGATAGCTGGTGTACCTGTTTACTGTCTTGGTGCAGAAAAGGTATCGCAGGTAGCCAAAATACAGGGCGCTTCTATCAAGTATTGCTATGGTGACGAGATAGCCAAGTGGAATAAAGAAGTATTCGCTATGCTTCAATCACGTTTGGATAAGTCTTACAGCAAAATGGATGGTGCATGTAACCCTGAGAATCCATCACATTGGCTTAAAGAGTTCATTGATAAGCCAGACATAGACGCATATGTACAGCATTACACAATTTTCGATAACCCTTTTCTTCCAAAAGCCTATGTAGAGAACCTGTGCAAGGAGTACGAGGGTACTGTTTACTATGGCAGATACATAAAAGGTGAGTGGACATTAGCAGAGGGGCTTATATATCCCATGTATAAAGATGTTATAGCAGAACCGCCGCAGGAAACGGAAGAAACTAAATACAGCCAATATGTTCTATCAATCGACTATGGAACACAGAACGCGTTTTCTTGCGGCCTATGGGGCAAATACGAGGGTATATGGTACAGGCTAAAAGAATACTACTACAGCGGACGTAATACAGGAGTGCAGAAGACTGATGAAGAGTACGCCGAGGATTTAGACGAATTTATAAAGGGTGTTCCATTTATTGAGCGTATAAGAACCATAATAGACCCTTCGGCGGCTTCATTTATCGCATTGCTTAAGAAGCGTGGCAAGTACCATGTTATGAAAGCTGATAACGATGTAGCGGACGGAATAAGAGAAACAGCCACAGCAATGCGCAAGGGGCTTATAAAGATATCACCGACCTGCGCCAATTGGCTGAAAGAAGCACAAGGCTATGTATGGGATGATAAAAGCACCGATGATAAGCCTGTGAAGATAGACGATCACGCCATGGATGATACACGCTACATGGTTAAGACAATGAAGGTAACTAAACCGAGTAGTAACTATAAACCATTATTCAATTAAAAGGTGAAAGCATGAAAACGTACAACGATCTAATTTTAGTACCAGACAGCGACAAAGAGCGTATTGATTTTGTTAAGCAGGTGATAGCAGAGCATAAGGCATCAGAGGACTATCAAAACGCTGTAACAGGTAATTTGTATTACAAGAAAAGGAATGCCACTATAGAGCGTTACCAGAAGCTTATAACTAACATCTATGGTGAAAAGGTAGTGGATAAGTGGTCGCCAAATCACAAGACCAAAAGACATTTCTTTAGGTATTTCACAACACAGCAAACACAATTCTTGCTAGGTAATGGGGTAACGTGGGGCAAGGATGATACAGATGATAAACTAAGCACTAAGAAGTACAAGTTTGATACACAGCTACAGAAAGCAGGTAAGAAAGCACTTGTACAGGGGACAGCTTTTGGCTTCTTCAATTACGATCATGTCGAGGTATTCGGATTAACCGAGTTTGCGCCACTATATGACGAAGAAAACGGGGCGCTGATGGCAGGTGTTAGATTCTGGCAGATAGCCGCCAACAAGCCTTTAAGAGCTACACTGTACGAGATAGACGGATATACAGACATGATGTGGGGATGGCGTGACGCAAGCGGTGTAACGCACTCCGAGGGTAAGATACTGCATGAGAAACAACCATACATACTTAAATACAAGGTATCAGAAGCGGATGGAGTACAGATATATGATGGCACTAATTATCCCTCATTCCCATTTGTACCTTTTTACGCTAATGATGATAAGCAGAGCGAGATAGTTGGTATACAGGAAGAGATAGACGCATACGACCTTATTAAGAACGGATATCTTAACGATTTGGACACAGCACAGCTATATTGGCTGTTAAAGGGCGCTGGTGGTGCTGATGATGTTGATTTGGTGAAGTTCCTTGAAAGACTGCATACAACACACACAGCATCATTAGACGATGACCAGAGCGCCGAAGCGGTAACAGTGGCTATTCCTTACGAAGCCAGAGAAAAAATCCTAGATCGCCTAGAAAAAGACCTTTATAAAGATTATATGGCGCTTAACATTGACGAAATCAAGGGCGGCGCAGTGACAGCAACACAGATAGAGGCGGCATATGAACCGCTTAACTCTAAGGCTGATGATTGGGAATTTTGTGTTAATGACTTCATACAGGGTATTTTAGAGCTGGCTGGCATAGATGATGAACCATCTTTTACACGTTCCAAGCTAATCAACGTCAATGAGAGCGTTGGAACAGTTCTGGAAGCGGCACAGGTGCTTGATGGCGATTATACAACTGAAAAGGTGCTTACACTCCTTGGTGATGGAGATAGGGCAGACGAGATCATAGACCGCATGAACGCAGACGAACTAAAGAGGGGCAACATTACACAGGACAATCCAGAAGAACCAGAGGACGAAAACGAAGAAAACGAGGGCTAATGTATGGATAAGGGGCAGAACACAACAGATAATGTTCTAAAAGGCGCAGAAGACCGTATAAACAGCGAATACAAACAGGCTATAGAGGGTATAGAAGCCGAACTGAACGACTACCTAGCACGCTTTGAGCTAAAAGACAAGAAGTGGCAGGAGTGGGTTAAGGACGGTAAGAAGACCGAACAGGAATACAGACAGTGGCGTATAGGTCAGATGGCAGTAGGTAAAAGGTGGTCTGATTTACAGGAATCTATAGCAGAAGGGCTGTATGAGGTTAATGAAGCGTCTAAGAGCTATATCATGAGTGTTTGCCCCGAAGTCTTTGCAGAAAACTATAACTTTTCAGCATATGAGATAGAGAAGGGCGCTGGTGTTAACACTTCCTTCACGACATACAACAAAGAAGCTGTACAGCGACTTATAGAGGACAATCCCGAAGTGTTACCGCCTGTAGGTAAGAAGGTAGCAAAGGACATAGCAGAGGGCAAGGCTGTTAAGTGGAATAAACAGCAGTTACAATCTGTTATGATACAAGGCATATTGCAGGGTGATTCTATCCCAAAGCTTGCTACAAGGCTTGCTAATACCGTAGGGGACAGGGATAGAAAAGCCGCTATCAGAAACGCCAGAACGATGGCTATAGGGGCGCAAAACGCAGGCAGGGTAGAAGCCTACAAGCGTATGGAAAAAGAGGGCGTAAAGCTTAAACAGATGTGGGTAGCGGTTAAGGATGAACGCACCAGACACAGCCACAGGCAACTTGACGGAGAAGTACAGCCTGTAGGCGAAGCTTTTTCTAATGGTTGTAAGTTTCCAGCAGACCCAGCAGGAAGACCAGAAGAGATATATAACTGTAGATGTAAACTTAGATCAGTTATCGAGGGATTAGAGCCAAGAGCCTATAAGTATCTGGATGAATCCAAGATGGGCGGCATGAGCTATGAGGAATGGAAGGAAGGCAAGGGCAAATCACAGGATATCTTACACCAAGACAAGGTATCTAAGGCAATGCGCAGTAAACACGCCAGAGAGTATGGCGGCGTAGGTGGCGGTAAACCGAAGGCAAAAGAACGTGATATAATTAAAACAGAATCCAAAATGCATCAAGAAATAATGCATGAAATCAAGGCTAACAACGTTGCATATAACGAGGTTAAAGCACTAAACAAACCATTATCAGATGACGATATAATCAAGAAGATAGCTGGTGGCGATAAGACAAAAGGCAGTTGTTCTTCACTTACATATGCGTACATCGGCAATAAACACGGTCTGGATGTACGAGATTTTAGAGGTGGAATAAGCTGTGATGTATTTAGTTCTGGAATGTTTACACAAAAAATCAATAAGCTTGATGGTGTTAAAACACAGGTTTATCGCCTTAACAGAGAGTGCAAAGACCTTGCTAAACTGCTAAAAGACCTGAATTTGGAATATGGCAAAGAATATAGGCTTAGTTGTGGTCAACACGCCGCTATCATCCGTAATACCGCAAATGGTTATGAATATTTAGAGTTACAGAGCGCTACTAAGTCTGGTTGGCATCTATTTACAAAGCATGATACGTGCAAGCTGGTGCGTACAGACAGTGGCGTTAAATTCGAGTATTATGAGGAAGATTGTACGATGGAAACTAAATTATACGAACGCTTCCGCTGTAGGAAATCGCCTAGTAATTTTCCTATAATCCAAGATGATGGCACGTTCTTGATGGATGATAAAGGGCGTTTTGTATATGGTGAACCTGTAGAGCTTACAGAGGTTGACAGCTTCGCAGATAATGACGAGTTTAAGGAAATATTAGGCTATATCAATACGGATGAAAGCAAGCAGAAAAAAGGAGCAAGCGGACATGAAAAATGAGTGGTTTAAGAATAATCCAGAAGATAAAGTGTGGTGGTTGGATTCTGATAAAAGCGAAATTGTGTTTAGTTTCGACAAGAAACAGGTGTTTTACTTGTATCGGGATTATCCATACAAGCTGACCAAGGAACAAAAGGCGGTATTTGATGCTGAGAATCCGCACTGGGTAGCTTTTTTCATGGATAGACAGCCAGAAGGAGCGATAATTTGAGTGATGTACGCATAAATGACCATTCTAACGAGTACATGGACGATGTACAAAGGGCGCTTACAGCGGCTTTAGATGCTGTAGGCAGTTTTATATCAGATGAAGCCGCAGACGAGCTAGAAAACAGCCCTAGAAGGGTAGACACGGCACTGCTTAAGAACAGTATCACGTGGGCTATGGATGGGGAAGCGCCAGCAAAGGGCAGTTATTCTTCTACAGATGGCAGTAAATCGGGTAGCTATTCTGGGACAGCCGACAAGGAGAGCGGCAAAAACAGGAGTGTAACAGTAGGAACTAACGTTGAGTATGCCATATATGTGCATGAAGGTACTGTGGATATGTCACCTAACAGGTTTTTAAAGAACGCTGTGGTAAGAAATCAAGACCAGATCACAAAATATATAAAGGATGCTATGAGGTAGATACAATATCTTGTGTCTACCTCTTGTATTTTATACAACATATTGATAAAATAAGTATAGGAACTTTGTTGTTTTTTCATTTCCTCCCTTATTTTCATACTATAGTAAGCACGTGGAAAAAGCCTAGCTAGCTCGATAGTGCCGAATCACTATCTTACACGTATAAAAGCTCTATTCGGAGAGTACACTCTTCGGGTGGAGCTTTTTGCTTACCTCCCATGAAAAGAATTACTGCAAGGGTTCTTAAATACTTGATGGCTCAAGGATAAAAAAGGCTTGCAGAGTTGACAGCATCCTAATTGCTGGTGGCGGTGTTCCCTAGAGCGCCGCCATATATAAGGGTTATCAGCCGAAAGGCATTAACATATATTACCCAAGTCGAGGTACAGACAAGGGCAGTAGTAGTAAATCTCGAACCGCAAAGCATAGCGGACGAAGCAAAGGAGAGATAGAAAATGGCGTTAACACGTAAGGCACTTGTAGCAATGGGGATTGAAGCAGAGAAAATCGACCAGATAATTGAAATGCACACCGAAAGCACAGACGCACTCAAAAAAGAGCGTGACGATGCAAGAGAGGACGCTAAGAAGTATGAAGCGGATTCTAAGAAGCTGGAAGGTGTTCAGAAGGAGCTGGACGATTTGAAAGCCAATAAGGGTGAGCCAGACAAGTTCAAGACCCTGTATGACGATCTTAAGAAGGAATACGACAAATATAAGGACGATGTACAGGCGAAGGAAACTAAGGCGGCAAAATCCAAGGCTTACAGAGAAATGCTTAAGGAAATTGGCATTTCTGAAAAGAGATTAGACAGTGTAATAAAAGTCGCTGATCTCGATAGCTTCGAACTCGATGATGCAGGAGCAATCAAGGACGTTGACAAGCTTAAGACAACAGCTAAGAGCGAATGGGCTGACTTCATCGAAAGCAAGAGTACACAGGGTGCTAAGACACCAACACCACCCAAGAACACAGGCGCTTCCATGTCTAAAGAAGACATTATGAAAATCGAAGACGATGGAGAACGCCAGAGAGCTATAGCTGAGAATCACGAGTTATTTGGTTTCTAAAAGAAAGGAATAGCAATGAAAAACAATCTTAGATTGAAAATGAATTTACAGCACTTTGCTGGTGGAGCAGAAGAAAACGTAATCACAACCGAGCAGATGAAGAAAGCGCGCGAAGTTGATTTCGTGCAGAAGTTCGCACATGACGGTCTTAAGAATCTTCTTAAGGCGCTGGGCGTTACAAGAATGATTGCCAAGAATGAAGGTGATGATCTGTATGTTTACACAACTACAGGCACACTTGAAGATGGAAACGTAGCAGAGGGTGAAGTTATCCCACTTTCACAGTTCGAGAGAGTTAAGACCAAGATCGGTAATCTTACTCTTAAGAAGTGGCGTAAGGCTACAACAGCCGAAGCAATCGTTAAGAGCGGTAAAGATGAAGCTGTAAGAGAAACAGATAAGAAGATGCTTAAGGAAGCCCAGAAGGGTGTAAGAAGCAATTTCTTCTCATACATTAACGGAACTATCGAAGGTTCAGTTTCAGCAACAGGAACAGGCTTACAGGCGGCTCTTGCTAACGCTTGGGGCAAGTTGCAGGTAGCGTTTGAGGATGACGCAGTAGAAGCTGTTTACTTCCTTAACCCTCTGGATGTTTCAGATTATCTTGGAACAGCACAGATTTCTACACAGACACTTTTCGGCATGAAGTATGTAGAAGACTTCCTTGGACTTGGTACAGTTTTCCTTACTTCCAAGGTAACACAGGGTACTTTTGTTGCTACCGCAAAAGAAAACCTTATCGTTTATTACATTAACATGAACGGTGATCTTGCCGACAGCTTCAAGCTTTCCGCAGATGAAACAGGCCTTATCGGATTCAAGAGCGGCGAGATTAACAACGAAAGAGCACAGATTGAATCCCTTATGATGTCTGGCATTCAGCTTCTCGTTGAGTATGCCGCAGGTGTTGTAAAGGGTACTATCGGTACAGGAGCTTAAGATCATGTATAAGGTAATCAAGTTTTTTACTGATTTACAGGATGAAGATCACGCCTACCACGAGGGAGATTTTTTCCCTCGTGAGGGGCTTAAGGTAACACCAGAGAGAATAGCGGAGCTTTCAAGCGCTTCTAACAGGCGCGGCGTGCCGCTGATTATCGAGGTAATGCCAGAACCACTTCCTTTTACAGAACCAGAAGAGGAAGAGGAAGCGCCAAAGCCCAAGAAAAAGGCAACCAAAAAGAAGGGATGATTAAAAGATGCTGACCGAATTGTGTAGATATCTTAAAAATTGGTTCGTTACAGAGCGCTTCTACGGTGATTTCGTTGTAAGCAGTAATTCTATAACTCGTGCCGATGGAACTGAGTTATCAATACAAAAAGGTCAGCACTTTTGTATTGTCGGTTCTATCTTCAATGATGGGGTTTATTGCAACAATGAAGAATTGACACTTCATCCAGAGGGTTTTAATGGCGCTGTATGGGCTATGGCTATTCCAGAGGATGTTTTAGTTCTTGCCAAAGATATAAAGGCATGGCGTGACAAATACGAGGGTTTAGATAGCTCTATGTTAAGCCCTTATAACTCTGAATCGTTCGGCGGTTATTCTTACAGTAAGTCGAATAATGCGGACGGTACAGGAGCAAGCTGGCAGAGTGTATTCAGTAACAGATTAAAAAGGTACAGGAAGGTTTAAAATGTCGCTTTTAAGTGAAGCAATGGAAAATTGCATAATGATGGATAAAACCACCGTGTCAGACGGTCGTGGCGGCTTTACAACCGCTTGGACAGATGGCGCAGGTTTTACAGCCGCAATCGTGTTTGATTCCTCTATGCAAGCTAGGGCGGCTGGTGTAGCTGGTGTTACATCATTGTACACAGTAACAACCGCCGTAAACGTTAACTTGCAGTATCACGATGTATTTAGGCGTGTATCAGATGGGAAGATATTCAGGGTTACATCTGATGGGGATGATAAAAAGACACCTGCCAGCGCTTCACTGAACATGCGACAGGTAACAGCGGAAGAGTTTGAACCTGCGGAGTAATACTATGGATAAATGGCAAGCACAGCACGACTTCTGGAACAGCTTTAATGTTCCAGCTTGGGAAGAACACAGTGTTCCAGACGATCAAAAAAACGTGTTTCCTAGAATCACATATGAAGCCGCTACCGCACCGTTTGAAACGCTTGTGCCTATTACAGCTTCTATCTGGGATAAATCAACGTCATGGGCTACAGCGGACACGCTGGCAAACACTATTGAAAGCTATATCAAATCAATGGATTGCCCCGAAATAGACGGTGGTAGGTATCGGGTATACATCGGTGATACAAATTATGCACACAAGATGGATGACCCAACCAGCGACCAGATAAAGCGGATTGTATTAAATGTAACATTTGAATTTATGACTAATTAAAGGAGAAAAAGAAATGGGTAGATTTTCGGTGATTTCCACAGATGCTTTTGATGCACTACAGCTTGACGCTGGTGTGCTTCTTACAAGCTTTGACCCTACAAACCCATACGTAACACCTGCAAGTGCTGATATCCTTGCAACTACTACAGGCGGTGTTAATCCTACATGTACGCCCACATACTCTGATTTCGGTGAGGATGTAGACAATGTGCCTAACAACATGAAGGAGTTTAAACACCTTGACGGTTGGGAAGCTAAGATGGCTTTTTCATCTATCAAGTTCAATGCCGCTAATACTAAGTGGGCGCTTGGTGCGGCTGACACAGAACTGCTTTCTAATGGTGTTACAAAGATCAAGCCAAGAAAAGACTTACAGCAGACCGATTTTCAGGACTTGTGGTGGGTAGGTGATAAGGCTAACGGTGGTGCATATGCGATCAAGCTGTTAAATGCACTTTCCACAGGTGGTATTAACATCCAGATTTCAAAAAACGGCAAGGGTACAAATCAGATTGAGGTAACAGGTCACGTTTCCATAG
>JAEIGA010015211.1_pt1 | contig 11715 bp, 2 predicted proteins | sample 9270691 | NCBI WGS metagenome assembly JAEIGA01 (sample SAMN17057246, study PRJNA624740) | gut metagenome | biome: biome; isolation source: fecal sample | host: Bos grunniens | place: China: Xizang | collected 2019
ATGGGATTTATAAGTGGTGACGATGATTACTATGAAGAAGTTGTTGAAGAAGAAGCTAATAATGAATCAAACAATGAAGATGTAATAGAGGAAGAATTAACTCTTGAAATTAGATTTAAACGCTTACTAATTAAATGTTTAGAAGCAGGTATAACTGAGGAGTTTTTCTGGAATAGTACATACGGCGAAATGCTTAGATTCATGAAAGCATTCTCAAATAGATTAATGAGAGAACGACAAGATAAAGCGTTCTTTGATTATCAATTATCCAACTTAATAGGAATATCAGTATCACGCTTATTTAGTTCCGATAGTAAATTTCCTGAAATACATGATGCATATCCAAGTATATTTGAACCACCTAGCGAAGAAGAATTAATGTCATTAGAGGCAATGAAGATGAAGGCTAGAATGATAGAATATACTGAACATCATAATGCGAAACAACAATTAAAAGAAATTGAAGAACTATATGGAATAAAGCTTGATGAACCAAAATAGATGGGTCAATGTACTATTTAAGTATATTGGCCCATTTTTATTATCCGCATCAAACGATGACACCCTGATATCTTAATAAAGAATATTATATATTCATTTTTAAGATACTAGGGTGTCATCGAACAACTTAGTACAAGAAAGGAGAGAACACAATGAATTTAGATGAGTTAAAGATTAAGGTCAGTATTGATTTAGACGACTTTAATAAACAGCTTAGTGCTATTACTAAAGGTATCGATAAAGCATTCGGGCCTAAAGCAACAAAGAAGATGATGCAGGCAAATCACAAGATAATCAAAAAAGAGTCTGCAGAGATTAACAAGACATTGAACAAAGCATTTGAAATAGACCTTACTAAGTTTAATACTAATCTTAACAAGGCTATGAATCAAGCTAAACGTACTGTGCAACAAACATGCAGAGAAATACGCAGTGAAATTAACTCTGCATTTGATATCAAAGGTACTGTTAGAATAACTGGTAAAGCATCTGTTTCAAATTCATCTTCATCTCAAAGATCAGCTGAATCAGCAGCAATAGTTCAATCTAGTCAATACACAGGAGCTATGATTAACAAAGCTGTAAACGAGATGATAAAAACTAACAATGCTAATACTACACGTTTAGAAACAGCTATAGGTAATCTAGGGAATAGACTTGTTAAAGCTATTACTGATAATAAACCTGTTCCTACAACAGATAAAAATAGTGCAGCTATAGGTAGAGGTACTGTAAGTGAACGTGATATCAAAGCCAATACAATAATTGAAACTAGCTTTAAAGTAATTGATGATGAATTACAAAGCGTTGTTGAAAGAGCAATAAATGCTATCAAGGTACCTAAACTAGAAGTTGCAACAGATTTAAAATTAACTACAACAAGTAATGATATACAAGATGCAGTAGACCAAGTTGTACAATATGTACACACACCAGAAATATATACTCCACTTAGTGTAATAGATTCTGGCGTACAAGAACAACTTGATGATATTGTTGACTCAATTAATATATCTGATTTAATAGTAGAACTTACTGCTGAAGGATACAGTATAAAAGATGAAGTTGATGATATTGTTGGCTCTATTGATATACCTGAAATTATAGTAAATGTTATAGCAGAAGACAATGATGTACAAGAAGAGGTAAACGACATTGCTGAATCTATCAATGTACCTGAAATAGTTATTAATGTTACAGCTGAGGATGATAATGTACAAGGCAAAGTTGATGATACAGCTGAGTCTGTTAATATACCTGACGTTGTTATAAATATTACAGCTGAGGATGATGACGTTCAAAGCATCGTTGATAATATTGCTGAGTCAGTAAACGTACCTGAAGTTATTATTGGTGTTAGTGCTGAAGATAATGATGTACAAAGCGATGTTAACAGTATAGTTGATTCTATAGATATACCTGAACTTATTGTTCAGTTAACAGTTGAAGATAATGATATACAAAGCGAAGTAGATCGTATTATCAGAAATATAGATGTACCAGAATTAATTGCTGCTCTTGAATTATTGGATAGTGGTGTACAAAACGAAACAAATAAAATTATCAGAGATGTAAACACACCAGAATTAATATCAGAGGTAAAAGTTGAAGCAAAAGATTTACAATCAATAGTTAATCGTATCATTGCAGAAGTATATGTACCTAAATTAACAACAGAATTTACAGTTGAAGCTGATAATATTAAAAAGGTAGTCCCTCAAATCATTGAAAATATAGATGTGCCAGAACTTAAAGTAGGGATAGTAGTAGAAGCTGATGATTTACAAAACAGAGTAACTAATATCATTAAGCAAATAGATGTTCCTGGACTTATAACTAAATTTATACTTGATTCAAGAAAGCTAGAAAAGAATGCACAAGGAATAATTAAACAAATAGATCCATCTTCAATTAGAACTGGTTTTATTGTTGAGAAGGAAGATTTACAGGATGAAGCAACAAAAGCTATTTCACAAATAAATGTTCCAGCTATTCCTGCTTCATTTTCATTAGCTGTTGAAGAATTACAAAGTGCTGTTAATAACGCTATTGAATCATTAGATATACCTAAAATTCCTATACTGTTCGATATAAACAAAACTGAACTACAATCAAGATTAAATAGTGTAGCAAGTGATTTAAAAGTACCAAAAATATCATTACCTGTTTCTGTGGCTAGACCTAAAACGAAACAAGCAAATGACGAAAATAAGAAATCAAAAGGTATAAAACAAGGTCCAGTTGTTGAGAAGGCTGAACAAACAGCTATAGATGTTCCTGTAAATGTTAGTGGAGACGAAGAAGTAAGTGAATTAGAGAAAAAATTACGAGATTGTGGAAAAGCTGTAAAAGAACTAAGGAGAAACTTTACTAATATCAAAGGTTCAAAAGATGGAATCAAAGAAAAGGTAAAAGCTCTTGAAGATTTACAAAAAGAAGCAGCAAGAATAGGAACTCAAGGTATTATATTTAGAGCAACATTTGAATTCGATGATAAAAAACTAAACAACATAGCTAAATCAGCACATGATGGTTTAGCAAATGTAGGTCAAGCTATTGACAATGAAATAGAAGAATTAAGACAAAAGCTAAAAAATGGTTTGGATGATGCATCTGATGAGTTATCTTTCACAAGTGATGGCGGAGATATCTTCAATGAAATGTCTGACATAGTTGACAAAGAAATTGAGGAAATCAATGGTAAGCTAAAACATTTGAACATGATGTACAAATCAATGTTTGGCAGATCAGTTATTAGCGAATCACTTAAATTTGACCTTGACGTAGCAAACAAAGAATTAGCAGAAACATTTAATCATATAGAAGCAGTTAAAAAATTCTTAGATACTTTCGCTGGTTCTTATGGAACAGAAATAGATACTTCTATTTTAGAACAAGATCCTGAAATGAGACCATCTTTAATAATAGATGACAATGAATCATTTAGTGATTTTGGTAAGAGAGTAGAAGATGAAATAGATGATATCCAAAGCAAACTAAAAGATTTAAGCAGACAATACTCTTCACTATTTGATAATGAATACATAGGTGCAACTTTCACATATGATTCTGATTTAGCAAACAAAGCTTTAAAAGAGGTCATTGATACTATTGGTGAGCTTAAAGTTTCAATGGAAAGCCTTAGTGATTATGCAGGATTCCAAAATAAATTTGAAGCGCCTGAACCAGTAGGAGCTCCTCTGCTTCAAAGCGATGCTTTAAACGACTTATATAAAGGTTTAGAGGATACTGTTAAACTTAGCGGCGACATTAATGCACTTAAAGAATCACTACAAGAATTATTTGATTTATTAAATACACCAATCGAAACCAATCTTGGCGAAACAATAGGTGAAATAGAAAATCTTAAAAACAAAATATCAAATCTTTTAGCGGTACTCGACTTTGGATATGGATTAGATGGATTCAAAGATAAAGTTGATGAAGACTCAGATGAAATAGAAACATCTATTGAGAATATAATTATGAAAATTTCAAAACTTTGCAATTCAATGGATGAAGTATCTAAATCAGGGTCGGGTGCAGAATTAAGAGCATTTAAAGAGTTAGAAAATCTTGATACTGCTGTCTTAGAAGAAATAGCTAGATTAGAAAAAGGTATGGCAGAAGATGAAGCAAGACGTGTTATTATTATAGCAGAGTTAGAAAAAAGATTTAAAAACTTAAAAGAAGACCTATCTGACATAAGAGATATGACAGATAAAGAATTTGAATTAGAATTTAACTTAGATGAAATAAAAGAAGATTTAATAACAACTAGACAAGAACTTCTTGGAACTAGAGAAACATTTAAGAATATAAATAGAAACAGTGATATTGAAATCGATGTAAAAACTGTGAGAGATTGCATATCACTTGTTGAAAAACTTCAAGCTAAGGTTGAAAAGATACAAAAATCTAAGATTGTACCAGAGATAGAAATACCTGAACCAGAAGAAATAGATATTCCTGTATCTGAAACAGCAGATATTCCTGAGCCTGAAGAAGTAGAAATGCCTGAACCGATAGATGAAGACCTGTTAAAAGCAGCACAAGATTTATTAGCACTAGAACAATCAATAGCAGAAGATGAAGCTAGACGTGTTCTTATTGTAGCAGAAATTGAGAAAAGATATAAAAACCTAAAAGAAGAATTAATTGACATAAGAGATATGACGGCTGAAGAGTTTGAAGCTGAATTTGATTTAGATGAAACTAAAGAAGATCTAGCAAAATGTAGACAAGACCTTCTTCAAACTAGAGATGCATTTAAAGAGATAAATCAAAACAGCAATATTGAAATCGATTTAAAACCTATAAGGGATTGCCTATCACTTGTTGAAAAACTAAAAACTAAAATTGATAAGATACAGGCATCTAAGATTAAAATAGAAATGCCTGAACCTGAAGATATAGATTTACCTGTGTCTGAAGAAGTTGACATACCTGAACCAGAGGCAGTAGAAACACCTGAGCCAATAGATGAAGATTTATTAAAAGCAGCACAAGAGATGCTAAGATTAGAAGAAGAGATAGCAGAGGGCGAAGCGAAACGTTCAATAATCATAGCAGAACTTGAAAGAAGATATAAGAGTTTAAAAGAAGAACTAATTGATATAAAAAGCATGTCTGATGAAGACTTCAAAGCTGATTTTGATATCAATGAAGGCGATTTAAATAGCACTAGAGAAGAACTTTCAGATATCAAGCAAGAACTTATTACAGTTAGAGAACTATTTAAAGATATAAAAAATAACACTGATATCAAAGTTGATTTAAAAACTGTAAGAGATTGCTTATCTCTTGTTGAAAAAATCCAAGCTAAGATTGATAAGATAGAAGCATCTAAGATTGAACCAGCACCTCAAATGGAGAATGTAGAGCTACATGGATTCAAAATAAACTTACAAGAGATACAAGACCAGTTAAGAGGTTTAGACCTTGCTGATGAAATAGAACTTAACCTTGGTATAGACCAATTAACAGAACAATTAAAAGGCTTAACTTCTCTTGAAAATCTAGATATTAATTTAGATGATTTAAGACGAGATATTGTATTGTTATTAGAAGAGATTGACAAAGTTAGAAGTGAGTCACAAGAAGAAATAGTAATAAGAGTTATAGACGATGAAGTAGCAAAAATCGTTGACCTTTTAAAACTATTAGATGACATAAGAGAGCAGTACAAAATTGACATTGATGCTGATACAAGTGATGCAATGAACGCTCTTGATGATTTAGCTGACAAGCAAGATGATATCAGAAACAAATTTAAAACTCCATTAGGAGTTGGTTCTGGGTTATTCAGTACAACACCAGGAGGACCTACTGGCGGAGGAGGTTCTGGATTTGGCGGAGGAACATTAGATTCTGGTAACTTCTCAACAGTACCACCACCAAAACCAAAACCTGATTTTGATATCGAAGACACAGGTACGGATTTCAATGCTCATGTTAGAGATTTCAATATGGGCAAAATCATTGACAAGTTTAAAGAGATGTCTGGTAAAATCAAAAAGATAATGGGCGACGTGTCTGCAACTATCAAAGATAAACTTAAAGGTGCAATGACTGGTGCATTAAGCAAACTAGCTAGTGCTTCAAAATCAATGTGGAGTAAAATAACTAGCATATTTAGAAAAGGTGCTAAAGATTCTGCTAATGCAACTAACACTTTAGGAAACACAATAAAAGATTTAGCTAGACAATTCTTCTCATTCTATGCATTATGGAACGGTGCTAAGATGGCTATCCAGTCAGCAGAAAACCTAATTCAAGGTGAACAAAAGCTGACAACTGTAATGAAGAATAGAATGAAAGCTACTGATGAATCTGTTAGAGCAATAAGAGATTTAATAGATGCACAACAACAACTTGGTGTAGTAGGTAAAGAAGTTCAATACAACGCAGCACAACAATTAAGTGTATTCTTACAATCATCTAAAGCACTTCAAACATTAATACCTTCTATGAATGACCTAATTGCACAACAATATGGAGCTAATGCTACATTAGAAGAAGGTGCAGAGGTTGCTAGAAAAGTTGGTCAAGCAATAGTAGAAGGTGAGTTTACAGAGCTTCAAGAATCAACAGGTATTACTTTATCAGAAGCAGAGATAGAAAAATTCAGAAGCCTTAGAACTGAAGAAGAAAGAGCAGCAATGTTAGCCGACATTCTAGCTGATAGAATAGGTCATATGAATCAAGAGTTAGCTAATACTCCATATGGTGCAATATCTCAATTAAAAAATAACTTTATGGAACTATTAGGTACTGTCGGTGCTTTCATAGTAAATGCTATAAAACCACTAGTGCAATGGCTAAATCAAGTAGTAATTGCTTGTACTAAAGCTGTAAAAGCATTTGGCGCATTCTTTGGATTTAGTTTTGACGCAACTTCACTTGGTTTAACTGGTGGAGGCGGTGGCGGTGGTGTTGCCGATGAGATGGAAGATACAAAAGAATCTATTGACGACGCTACAGAATCAGCTGAAAAATTCAAAGGTAGTTTAATGGGATTCGATGAGATAAATATCTTATCTGATAATACTAACAAAAATGAAAATAGCACACCTACTACAGATGGATCTATAGCTGTAGGAGATGGAGAATTAACTCCTGATACTGGTGGCTTAGACTTAATGAGCGACAAGATGAAGAAATTCCTAGATGAAGTGCTAGAACCATTTAAAGCAGCTTGGGATTTACTAGGTGATAGATGGAAAGCAGCTTGGGAGGATCTGAAAAAATCTTTCAAAAACTTCTGTGATTCTTTAGCTAACTTCTTAAAATCAGTTTGGGAAAACGGTGGAAAAGAATTCGTTCAACACATGGCAGAAATAGCTCTTGCATGTGGTATAGCGGCTATGGAAATAGGTGGTACAATACTTGATGCACTTGCTAAACTTTGGGACCATCTAGACCCTGAAAAGAATATGCACACTCAACGTTTACTAGACGTACTAAATGAAGTATCAGTTAAGTTAAGAGATTTCATTTTAGGTTTAAATGAGCATCTTGAAAACTTTTTAGAATATGGTGGACAAGATGTACTTAATGCTATGGGTGATTGCTTCATGGATTTAGCGGCTGCGGCTGTAAATTCATTTGGAGTTATAATAGATGCTGTTGATGGCTTAATCGACCATTTAGACCCTAAATTTAACGTAGATACTAGAAATATGCTACAAGCAACAGCAGATATGTTCCATGCTATAGGAACAGCGGCTTGGGATTTCTCAGAACTACTTAAATCAGCTTTAGCAAATGGCGGACAAGATATGATTAACGCATTCGGTACTTGTATGGTTAATCTAGGTGAAACTGCCGCTAGAGTTATAACTACTATGATGGAATCTTTCAGTAAGTTCTTTGACTACATAGACCCTGCTAAAAATGAAATCACTAAGAATATGATGAAAGCATGGGAAGATGCGTTCTACGCTATAGGAGATGCAGCATTACAATTTGCAACGTTATTTGAATCAATAATGGCTAATGGCGGTCAAGAAGTTCTTAATAAACTAGGAGATGCATTTAATAGTTTAGTTGGATTAGTAGGAACAGTCGTTCAAGAAATAGCAGACGCATTGAATGGATTATTTGAACACTTGAATCCAAAAACTAATGAATTTACACAAGGTATGCTTAAAGCATGGCAAGACGCATTTGATGGCATATCAGAGATGTGCAAAAAAATAGGTGAAGTATTAGGCTCAGTAATGGATAATGGTGGGCAAGAATTACTTAATTCAATAGGCGACTTAGGTATGCAAATACTTGAGACATTTGGAAACATAGTTGAAGAAGTATCAGATTGTATAGGACAACTATTTGAACACTTAGACCCTGGTAAAAATAAAGTAGCAAAAGGTGCTATAGATGCATTTAAATACTTCGTTGATTCCATAAGAAACTTCGTAGAAATGTTAGGTGACGCTCTAGGAACTTTCATGGATAATGGTGGTCAAGAGTTTGTTAATAATGTAGGTGATATCGTTGCCTTATTATTAGACTTAGGTGCTACTATAGGTGGAGATATAATCAATGCTATATCTACTTTCTTTGATTCATGGGCAGGACATGTTGTTATTTCAACTTGTGCTACAGCTTTAGAAATAATATCTGAAGTCCTTGAAGGCTTACTTAGAATACTAGAACCATTAAGTCCTATTATATCAGGTGTAGTTGCAGCTATTGGATCTTTCATGATAGCACAAAAAGTTGTAGGATTTATTTCAGGAATAGTAACTGCATTTAAAGCTCTTACAGGTGCAGGTGGGGCTTTAGCTTTAGCAAAAGCAGGATTCACAGCACTATGGGGAGTTATAGCGGCTAACCCTGTCGCAGCAGTAATAGCAGCTATAGTAGCTGTAGGGGTAGCATTAGTTGCTCTTTACAATAAATGTGAAGGTTTCAGAGAATTTGCAGATAAAATTCTTGAAGGCTTCAAAGGTATGTTTGAAAAAATCAAAGAACATTTCAGCGTTTTATTAGAAGATGTTAGAGAGATATTTGGAAATCTTATAGACATCATAACTGGTATATTTGAAGGTGATGGAGAAAAAGTCGGAGAAGCTGTTCGTAATTTAATAATTAACATATTAGAGTTAATTACGCACATGAATCAAGCTTTCGTTGAGATAGGTTGGGAGTTAATTAAAGGGCTTGTTAAAGGTATCTGGGAGTGTGTAAAAGCTATACCAGACTTATTAATGGGTATAGGTGAATTTATAGTTGACTTCTTCAAAGGCTTATTCGGAATACATTCACCATCAACTGTATTTGCTGAACTAGGTGTTAACTTAATAGAAGGTCTTATCGAAGGTATAAATAGCATGTTTAGTGCTATCGGAGAAGTTATTACATCATTAGTGGATTCTATACTTAATGCTTTCAGTGGTATAGGCGATAAGTTATCTGAAACTTGGAATACTCTTAAAGATGGTGCATCTGAAGCATGGACTACTATCAAAGATACAGTAGTTGAAAAATGCCAAGAAACATGTGATAATGTTCAAGAAAAATACGAAAGCATTAAAGAAACTGTAAGCGAAAAACTAGAAGCAGTAAAGAAAGATGCTGAAGAAAAATGGACAAAAGTTAAAGAAAAAACATCTGACCTTGTATCTAAAATGAAAAAAGATGCTGAAGATAAGTATAACAAACTAAAAGATACACTTACTAACACTATGGAAAACTGGCGTAAAAACAGTGAAGATAAGTGGAATAAAATCAAAGAGAAGACAGCTTCACTTGTTGACACATTAAAGAAAAATGCAGAAGATAAATACAACAAGATGAAAGAAACACTTACAACTACGATAGAAAACTGGAGACAAAAAAGTGAAGAAAAATGGACTAATATCAAAGATAAGACTACTACACTTGTAGAAAACTTAAAAACTACAGTTGAAGATAAGTACAATAGATTTAAAGAAGCTCTTACTAATACATTAGAAAACTGGAGACAAAATAGCGAAAATAAATGGAACACTATTAAAGAGAAAACAACTTCATTAGTGGAAAACCTACGCACTACTGTTGAAAATAAATACAACACACTTAAAACTAATCTTGCTTCTAAAATGTCAGAAATCAAATCTGATATGGAAACAAAATGGAATAACATCAAAAGCGCTGTATCTACAGCAGTAGAAAATTTACGCTCTACAGTTGAAAGTAAGTTTAATACACTTAAAACTAACCTTACTTCTAAGATGTCAGAAATTAAATCAAACATAGAAACTAAATGGGGCGAAATAAAAACTAATGCAATTAACAAAGCGAATGAAGTAGTAACTAACGTAACAACTAAATACGGCGAATTAAAAACTAATGTTACTAACAAGATGGCAGAAGTTAAAACTAGCGCACAAACTAAGTGGGAAGAAATAAAAACAGATGCTAAATCTGGTGCAGAAGGTATGGTTAAGAAAGCTGGAGAAGGATTGAGCGGTTTATCTAAAACTTTAACCGATGCAATAAACAAAGCAAAAACTGCTGTTGGTGATGCTTGGGATAAAGTTAAAAACATATTCAGCGGCAAAATCAGTACGCCTACATTACCAAAACTAGAAGTAGTATGGGAGAAAATTCCTGAGTCAGCTTGGTTCCCAGAAATGAATGTACCTAGATTAAAATGGAATGCTCGTGGTGGTATCATTGATGGTATAACACCTCTTGGATTTGCCGGTGGTGCATTACAAATGGGTGGAGAAGCAGGAAAAGAAATGGTTGTACCTCTAGAAAATACATCATTCACAACAAAAATAGCACAAGCTATGGGTCAAGCTGTAGACAACGCTATGGCTAGAAACATGAATAATAATATGTATGGCTCAGCTAATAATAGTAATGACAATAAAGACATTGTGCTTAAAGTCAATGAAAGAGAACTTGCTAGAACAACTATTAATAGCATAAATAAATTACAAGCTGAATCCGGTAGAACATTACTAAATATTTAAAAATAAGAGGGGTTAATAGCCCCTCTATTTTAATACAAAGAAAGGATATGATAAAATGGCAACAGCATATGATTTAGTAATCAATGGTAGAACTGTTAAACAACCAGCAGAGATTACTTATAACAGATATGATTTAGACTCAGAAGACTCTTTTAGAAGTCTTAGTGGTGAAATGCAAAGAGATAGAGTAGCTACAAAAGTTAAATTAGAATGCAGATGGAATGGTTTAACTGCTCAAGAAATGAGTGACATATTAGGTGCGATGGAAGATGTATTCTTTAATATAAGTTATTATGATCCACTAAGTGGACCTACTACAAAAACATTCTATGTAGGAGATAGAAGTGCCCCAGTATACTCAATAGCTAATGGAAAAGTAATATTTAAAAGTTTTTCTGCTAACTTCATAGAGAAGTAGGTGATTCGATGTATAAAATATCAAACAAATCATACGCTGAATATTATAAAGAGTTTATTGACCAAGACGTTCGTCAATTCAAATTAAAATGTACGATTGCAGATAAGAAGAAAAGCACAGATATACCTGAAAGTGAAATAGCTTCATTTACAATAGAACATGATTTATTATCTGGTTCAGAAGAATACACTATAGGAAATTTAGCTTCAAGTAGATTAACAATGACTGTTAGTAATAATGTATCCGTTGCCGAAAACGATATAATTAATTTAACAGTAAATCTTAAAGCACATGACGAAAGAGGTTTTGAAGTATGGATACCTGTTC
>JAEIGA010015212.1_pt1 | contig 11714 bp, 6 predicted proteins | sample 9270691 | NCBI WGS metagenome assembly JAEIGA01 (sample SAMN17057246, study PRJNA624740) | gut metagenome | biome: biome; isolation source: fecal sample | host: Bos grunniens | place: China: Xizang | collected 2019
ATCTTCGTGCTTTCAATTGTAACAACATTCTCACTTGGCAACAAGGCTGCTGATGTTGACTACACTGACAAGCTCGAGACTGAGGCAGCTGCTCCTGTATTCCCAGAGGCTGTTCAGGAGGCTCCAGCAGTAGAGGCTGAGACTGTAGCTGAGTAATTTGAGTCACCGGTCTGACTGACAAATTGTCAGAAAGACAGGATTGGAATACATTTTGACCTATAGCCGTCTGTTCTTCGGAGCGGACGGCTTATTGTGCTTTCTGCCGGCCCGAAGATATTGATATTGAACATTAAAACGGACAATAATATGGCGGAAAACAGATTTGAAAACCTAAGCAGGTTTGCAGTCAATCTCAACGAGAGGGCGGCTCAAGGTAAGCTTGATCCAGTGATCGGCAGAGATGAGGAAATCAGAAGAGTTCTTCAGATCCTCAGCAGAAGGACAAAGAACAATCCTATATTGGTAGGCGAGCCGGGAGTCGGCAAGACGGCTATCTCCGAGGGTATCGCTCAGAAGATAGTTGACGGTGATGTTCCCGAAAATCTCAAGAGCAGGAAGATATATTCCCTCGACTTGGGAGCCCTTATTGCGGGAGCCAAGTATCAGGGTGAATTCGAGGAAAGACTCAAGGGAGTCGTGAAGGAAGTCGTGGAAAGCGAAGGAGAGGTCATTCTGTTCATTGATGAGATCCATACATTGGTGGGAGCGGGAAGGACATCCGGAGCGATGGATGCCTCGAATATCCTGAAACCTGCCCTGGCGCGAGGTGAACTCCGTACCATTGGCTCTACAACCTTGGATGAATATCAGAAATACTTTGAGGCGGATAAAGCCCTTGAGAGGCGTTTCCAGATGGTAATGGTAGACGAACCGTCCCCAGCGGCATCCATTTCCATTATGCGAGGATTGAAAGAAAGATATGAGAATCATCATAAGGTACGCATTGAAGATGATGCGCTTATAGCAGCGGTCGAACTGTCTCATAGATATATCACGAACCGCTTTCTCCCTGACAAGGCAATTGACCTTGTGGATGAGGCTGCTTCCAAGCTCCGTCTGGAGATGAATTCCGTGCCTGAACCTATTGCTGAACTTGACAGCCGCATCCGCCAGCTTGAGATCGAGCGGGAAGCCATCAAACGTGAGGGCGTGTCTCTCAAGATGGATAAGATAAAGGAAGAGCTCAAGACCCTGAATGCTCAGAGAGATGAGTTGCGCAAGCGCTGGGATGAGGAGAAGAATATTCTATCGGAACTCCAGATACAGCGTCAGAAGATGGAGGATTATAAGATCCAGGCTCACAATGCTGAAAGAGCAGGTGATTATGGTAAGGTGGCAGAGATCCGATATGCCAGGATGGCCGAGGCTCAGGCCCGCATAGATGAACTTACTGCACGTCAGGCAGCGATCAATGATCCTATCATCACCGAGGCCGTGACTCCGGAGGATATTGCTGAAGTGGTCGCCAAATGGACAGGCATACCGGTGCGCAGGATGCTGGAGAGCGAGAGGGAGAAGCTTCTGCGTATGGAAACTGAACTCCATAAGAGGGTGGTGGGACAGAATACTGCCATCGAGGCAGTTGCAGATGCCGTGCGTCGTTCGCGTGCCGGCCTTCAGAATGAGAAACGTCCGATCGGTTCCTTCCTCTTTATGGGTACTACAGGTGTGGGAAAGACCGAGCTGGCCAAGGCTCTGGCCGAGTTCCTTTTCAATGACGAGAATATGATGACCCGCATAGATATGAGCGAGTATCAGGAGCGTCATTCTGTAAGCCGATTGGTGGGAGCGCCTCCGGGATATGTCGGATACGATGAAGGAGGTCAATTGACCGAAGCGGTGCGCCGCAAGCCATATTCAGTGGTGCTTCTGGACGAGATAGAAAAGGCGCATCCTGATGTATTCAATACTCTCCTGCAGGTGCTTGATGACGGCCGTCTGACCGACAATAAAGGCCGTACTGTGGATTTCAAGAACACGATCCTGATTATGACTTCCAATGTCGGCGCCGACATCATCCAGACATTTATGGAGCATCTTCCGGTAGAGGGCGAGGAACGTACAAGGATGCTTGCTGACTGTCGTAATGAAGTCCTTGAAGTACTCAAACGTACGGTCCGTCCGGAATTCCTGAACCGAATCGACGAGGTCATAATGTTCGAACCTCTCTCCCAGACCGATATTCGTGACATCCTCAGGATACAGATGCGTGACCTTCAGGAGAAACTCTCCGAAAACGGAGTTTCCATCGAGTTTACATCCGGTTTTGAGGAATATATGACTACCAAGGGTTACGAGCCGGCATACGGAGCCCGTCCGATCAAACGACTGATGCAGAAGGAGCTGATCAATATCCTCGCAAAGTCCATCCTCGACGGCCACGTCCACCGCGACTCCACCATCCTAATCGACGTCCTTGACGGGCAGATCACTGTGAGTGATAAGTAAAGGACTGCTGTATTTTGTAATGCGCTGATTTGTAATGCGTTATATGTTTAAGGGTCGGTTTATTTACCGACCCTTGTTGTGCTAAGTTTCAGATACTCAAGATGTTACTTTGCACACTGATTGTATTGTCCAAGCATTATTTGATTTTTTTTTGCTGGAATATGTGCTGGAAGCACAATCCGCCGTACGAGAGCCTTCAGGCTGAGCTCTTGCACGGCGTGATTGAGTGGTCGGCGGGCGTATTTGCCGACCACGGTGCTTCATTAAACTATTATCCCATTGCATACCGCTCGGGCGAGTTTTCACTATTTCAGGCCCGAGCGGTTGATAAGGGTATTTACTGAAACCTTCGAACACATTAACCCTCTCCTCACTCTCTCTATTATGCTTCTCTGTGTTCGAAGGTTGTGCACGAGATACCTTGGAACACAGGAATGTGCATTGCAGAGAATGATTCGCTGGTCTGTGTGTTCGAAGGTTTTGGGCTTTAGACCTATGAGTAAGGTAAAGAGCAGCTAAGAACGTGATTTTGTGCACTGTGTTCAGAGGTTAGGGTGGAAGATATGAAAACAACATCCGTTGCACTTGGTCCGTACTTCGAGGACTTCATCAAGGCTTAGATTGCGCAGGGTAGATACAATAACGCCAGCGAAGTGATCCGTGCCGGTCTGCGAATGCTCAAGGACAACAATAGCGGAGAAGCTGTTGACTTCGACCCCGCTGCACATCTGAAATCCCTTAAAGCGTCGAAGCGGAATGCCTAAGGTCCGTTATTCCAATAAAGCAGTGGAGGACCAGACATCAATATGGGAATACACATTCTCAGAATGATACGAAAGTCAGGCGGACGAGTACTATGAAATGCTTTTTATATCCGTCCAGCATCTCTAATAAATCATATGATGAGATTATAGATGGTATACAAGGGGGAAGGCTGGACACCACCTGATATTTTATAACATTATGGACAATGATGATCTAATGGCCATTCGTATCTTGCACGAGAGGATGGACGTAAAAAGATACTTTCCTGCAAAGTAAATTTGCTACAAATGAACTATGTGCAACTTCTGATCAGAAACCGATAATAATGTTCCCACGACTGGTCGGGATAAGTTAGATACTCAAATTCTTGAAAATAATTATCTTTGCAGGGTTACTAGCTACTTTCGCGTTAAAAATCCTTAAACAGATTTTCAGACATTATGGGAAATAAAGCTTTGAAGATATTCTATGCCGTGTTTATGGCGCTGATGCTTGTGGCGCTTACAGTGTTTATGGTAATCCATATCCGTGCGGGTCTTGACGGAAATAATGCCAAGATCCTTCTTGCTGGATATGCCCTCCTTATCATATGGGCGGCCGGACGCCTCTATACATTGATAAGGAATATCAGGAATTAGTGCACCAGGATTTCCTGCAGTACGATTCCAGGGTCGAGGAGGCTGATCCTGATGGTCTGTGTGCCCGAACATCCTGCCGGAATGCTGACTCGGCGTGATGAATAACCGTGAAGAACATTGCGGCGCCACTCGGCAGTGAAATCACCTGCGTGAATAGAGAATATTTCCGGGATGCCTTCTCCGATCTGTACTGAATAGCGCGCTTCACGACCTTCGTAGATATGTAGGGTAGGCAGTGTGCGGATTTCTATGCTATTGTCCCCTTCTTTCAGCTCGATTTCGTATTCAACATAAGGAGCTGTATCAGGTGTTTCGTGTGAAGGAGTATCGAAAGGCTGGATAAGTACACCGTCGGAGTATCCCAGACTTCTGATTGTCGATACCTTGCCTTCTGCGGCATCTTTTTTCCCGGAAAATTCTGATGCAGGGATACGCAGACGTGGTTCCTCGCTAAGCGGTGGCCAGATACCCATAAATATGCGATATATCCTGGCATCTTCTTTCAATTCGCTGATGTTCAGACGGTTATTGCCTTTGTGTAGGTGAAGTGTACCCACTTTGCTCCACATAGGTCCGATATATGGCGAATGCCAGACATTATTGATCGGTGTGGCCGAGGCCTCGAAACTTTCATCACCGAGGCTGACTCGGCAGAAGACATTGTCCTGCGGTGCCTTTGAGAAGTTCTGTACCGGTGAAAGGGCTTCTATCCATATAGGTACCTCTGCATCGTGCTCACATTCTATGACAATGCCGTCTTCGGACAGTGCTTCCTCCACAGGAAGGAACCGAGGTCTGACAGCAGCCATATCCCGAACGGAGGAATCATAGTAAGTGATGTCCAGATTGTCGGACCAGTACATATGATATGGTCGCCAATTGAAGAAATTGCCCCATTTGCCGCCGTTGATTTCATTATTGTATCTGGCGGTCCACTCATTGAGCTCGTGGAACAGGCGGACTACTCTGCCGGCATCCTGTTCTGCTCCTTCAAAGTCGCTGACGCTCGCCCGGACCATACTTCTGCGGGCAAGAAGCTGGAATTCGTTGAGCATAGCTGCACCTTGAATAGGGTAGCCTACGAGCTCGAAATATGCATCCTGCAGATGTTCCGGCACTTCTTCAGCCAGTTTTTCCGCCATAAGGGCAAGACCTCTCCAGCTGCCGAGCCTTTCTTCCAACTGCTTTTGCGTATAATCCACAAACCATACGTGTGAATCCTTGCCGCCAGCCTGAAGTTTATAATATTGTTCCTGCATATCAGCAATCTCGTCTGCAAGACTTTTTCCAAAAGTCTTTGATGCCCAATACTTTATATATGTATGAGCATTTGCCGGGCTCCATTTTTCGATATCCCAGGCAAGGTCCATTGCGAAGGAAATTTCCTTCTCGGCAGGCTTTATGTCTCCGACATTGAACACCCAGATCTTCCTGGCTCCGAATTCATATGCCTTGGTGAGTTCTGTGGAAATGAATGCAGGGGAGAGCGGGCTCAGCCATATCCAGCTGGCAGGGTCTCCGTGGTAAGACAGGTGATAGTAGATGCCGGCACCTCCTTTACGTTTCCGCTCTGCAGGATTGGAAAGATTACGGCAATATCCGTGCTTGTCATCTGACCACAGGAGAGTGACATCTTCCGGTACCTGAAGTCCGTTATGATATGCTTCCAGCACTTCTTCATATGTGCAGAGTACCTGCGGGATATCCTCCAGAGCCTTGCCTATATTCCTGCTCAGTATGGCTCTCTGATCATCTATGGCCTGCTGCATAAGGTGTACGCGCTCGCTTGTAGTCCGGGCTCCTTCCATCGGATAGTCGTGGATGCCTCGCAGGCCGAGAGTGTAGGTGTTTTCATACCTGCCGTTCGTACGTACCCTTTCCTCCCAGTAATCCAGCATCGTCTGACGGTTTGTAATGTAATTGAAATCACCGTATGTTCCGACATTTTTCCATTCGTCTTCATTGTTGCGGAGCATCTGTTCGCAATGTGACGAACCCATTACGATGGCGTAGTCGTCGGCAAGGCGTGCATTGTCAGGATTGGAATTGAATGCTGCGCTTCCATTGTGCATTGCCGGCCATAAATAATTGGCTTTCAGGCGAAGAAGGAGCTCAAAAACCTTTTCGTAAGTCTTCGGGCCTACCTTTCCGCTCTCTTTGTCGAAGGTCTGTTCAGCCCATCTGGCCCATCCTCCGAAGCGCTCGTCGTTGATGAATATTCCTCTGTATTGTACCGATGGCCCGTCCTGAACGAATGTTCCCGGCTCGATGAACAATCCCTTTTTCCCGGCAGGATTGACATCTGCCCACCAATACCACGGAGATACACCGATCGCCTCGCTGATGGAGGTCAGACCGTACGCCGTACCTCTTCTGTCGCTGCCGATGATGGCAAGCACAGGAGTGCCGTGCTTAGGGTGTACGGTGGCAGCTATGATGAAAGCTTCCCATTTACCTTCAATGTAGCTGACGTCGATGCCGTTCTTTCTGATGATCCAGTCGATAAGTCCGCTTTGACCCAATGTTCCTGCAACGACTGATGCATCTGCCGTCATCATCTTATGACTTCCGATCACTGCCGTTCCGGCTTCCTTGCCGGTGACTCTTTTAATGTCATCAGCAAGCATTTGTGCGGCGATATGCACTACCTTGAAATCGTCGGCGTCTGTGATGATGGTGGCGGCATTTTCAGAAGAAAGGGGGAAGAATCCCTTTTGTTCTGATTCTGTGACAGAAGGGAAGGATGATGTTCCGGCCTGCATAAGAGTGCAGACCAGGATGCACAATATGGCGGCAATGTTTCTTTTCATATGGGTATATAGGAATCACCTGCTCCATTTGGAGCAGGTGATTCAGGGGTTTTAGCTGATTATCAGTGGTTTGCAAGATGCGCTGTGCGCTCGATGATTTCCAGACACATACGTCCGTTGTGGTAAGGACACTTCCAGAAACCGGCTTTGTCGTCGTTACGGTTCACTGTTCCGTCAGCGCGAAGACTCCAGAACCATTCTCCGTTTTCGCGGTCAATTATGTGAGCCTTGGTAAACTCCCAGCAGCAAAGGGCGTTTTCCAGACCCTCCTGGCTGCTGAAATGCTCCCAGAGATTGAAATATCCTACGATGCTTTCGGCCTGAACCCACCAATGGCGGTCTGCGTCGGTCTCCTCGGCTGTCTTTTCGTATATCATACCCTCCTTCTGAGAGAATCCTTCTGAAGCTGCAGCTGCTACGGCCGGTACAAGCTTGTCCATTCTGGCCAATACTTCTGCATCTCCGAGTACCAGAGCCGCTTCGTGAATCAGCCAGGAAGCCTCGATGTCGTGACCATATGAGAAAATGTCATAACCGCAGTTCCAGTCATCGTCGAAGAAGAGCTTCAGATGGCCGTCCTGAGCCAGAATCTTCTCCTCGAAAATGGCGATAAGACCGCGCAGACGCTCCTCCAGAAGGGCATTCTTCCATACACGGTAGAGGCAGGTGTATGCTTCCAGCACGTGCAGATGTGTGTTCATCGTCTTGCTTTCATTGGCGTCCTTCTCACTAAGACGCATATCTTCGATCTGATTCCATTCTCGGGTGAAAGCCTCGAAATAACCGTCTTTCTCTGTATCGAAACTATGATCTTCAATGGAATTGAACAATTTGATGGCATATTCGAGGGCCTGTCCGTCACCGGTGGCGCGGTTCAGCTCCGCGAGGCCGTAGATGGTGAAGGCAATGGCATAGATCTGCTTCTTGGTGTCAAGCGGAGTGCCGTCGGAATTCAAGGACCAATATGTGCCTCCGAGTTCTGCGTCGTAGAAGTTCTTGATAATGAAGTCTTTGGCGCGTAGAGCCATTTCCAGGTATTCGTCATTTCCCAAGACTCTGTAGGCAGAGGCGAATGTCCAGAGCATACGAGCTGTCATAATGTTTCCAATAGGAGCATCCGGAACAAGTTTTTCATTTCCGTCGATCTGTCCGTAGAATCCTCCGTCCGGACGGGTCATCTTCTGCATCCAGTATGGGAGGATATTCTCTGTAAGCTCTTTCTTTACCTGCGATGCAAGTGCTTGCGCGGCAAACAGTTCCGCTGAAGTTTTCTGTGTGGTTTCCATTTGGGTATATGCTTTTGTACAAATATATAAAAAATCATCAAATGCTATATACCCTTCAAAAAAGCATATGATAAATTTAGAAAAATATGTTAAAATAGTATCAGTTTCTTGTAAATATGTATATTTGTAAGCAAAATCATAAAACGAGCATTATGGCAAAGGTACTGACGGAAATAACAAGGCTTTCAGAGAAGGATTGTTTCTATATTGTAGAGCGTCATAAGACTGAGTTTACATATCCCCTTCATCAGCATAAGGAATTTGAGCTGAATTTTATAGAAAACGGCAAGGGAGTCCGCAGAATCGTTGGTGACAGTGTAGAGGAAATCGGTGATTATGAGCTGGTTCTGATAGGGGGAGAGAATCTGGAGCACGTGTGGGAGCAGGGAAGATGCAAGTCCAAGGATATCAGGGAAATCACCATTCAGTTTTCGTCTGATATATTTGGTGCGGATCTTTTGTCCAAGAATCAGTTCGCCTCGATCAGAAGAATGCTCAGAAGGGCAGAGCACGGGCTGGTATTCTCCTTATCTTCGATAATGAGAGTCTATTCCACCCTTGATGCGATAGCAAATGAACAGGAGCGCTTCGTGCAGTTTCTTAAATTTCTATATATTCTTTATGAATTGTCCATATCGGAAGAAGCTCGGGTCCTGGCTTCGAGTTCTTTTGCGCATACGGAGAGAAGTACCGAAAGCCGCCGTGTTCAGAAGGTAAAGCAATATATCAATGATAATTATGCTAAGCCATTGAAACTGGCTGATTTAGCGGATCTGGTGGGTATGAGCTCCGTGGCTTTCAGCCGCTTCTTCCGTCAGAGGACCGGACGTACATTGTCGGATTATATAATCGATATACGTCTGGGTTACGCAGCCAGGATGCTGGTGGATTCCACCAAGAACATCTCTGAAATATGCTACGAATGCGGTTTCAACAATCTCTCGAACTTCAACCGCACCTTCAAGGAAAAACGCAATTATACTCCACGTGATTTCAGGGCAATGTTCAAGAAGAATAAGGTGATTGTTTAATTAGTATCATTATTGGATAAATATATATTTGTTTGACTTCGGGTATAATTGTACTTTTGTGTTACCATAATTTTTAGCGCTATAATTAAATGAAATCTACCCGAATTAATTCGATTCTGGCTCTTGTCGTAGCTCTTCTGCTGTGCTCCTGTCAGACTCATAAACCGTCTTTCGTAAAGGTGGAAGACGGGCAGTTTGTCTGTGAAGACTATCCATCACATTTTGTCGGAACCAATTTCTGGTATGGTGCCATCCTCGCAAGCGAAGGCCGCGGAGGTGACCGTGCACGTCTTGAAGCCGAACTTGACACGTTGAAGTCGCTCGGAATCACCAATCTGAGGGTGCTTGTGGGTGGTGACGGTCCTGACGGAATCCCTACCCGTGTGACCCCTAATCTCCAGGTGGAGCCGGGTGTATACAATGACACTATCTTCTGGGGCCTTGACTATCTCCTTGCTGAAATGGGAGAGAGAAATATGAAGGCAGTGCTTTTCCTGAACAATTCCTGGGAGTGGTCCGGAGGATACGGAATGTATCTCGAGTGGGCCGGAGCAGGCAAGTCTCTTATTCCTGCGGAAGTGGGATATGGCCCTTTTATGGAGTCTGTCTCTCATTTTGTTACCAATGATAAGGCTAAGGAATTGTTCTACAATCACGTACGTCACGTGGTAAGCCGTACAAACACCGTTACGGGAAAGCCTTACAAGGATGATCCTGCGATCTTCTCTTGGCAGATCGGCAATGAACCTCGCTGTTTCAGGGCTGATGCAGAAGGACAGGATGCGTTCGTGGATTATATGTGGACTACGGCTGCTCTAATCAAGTCCATCGACCCTAATCATATGGTGTCGTCAGGCAGTGAGGGCAGATGGGGATGCGAAGAAGAAATGGATCTTTTCGAAAGAATCCATTCCTGCCCTGACATCGACTATATGAATATCCATATCTGGCCTTATAACTGGAGTTGGGTGCGTGAGAAGACTCTCAAGACCAATCTCCCGGTAGCAATTGCCAATACTGACGAATATATCGATGAACATCTTGAACTTGCCAGAAAGTATGGCAAGCCTGTGGTTCTCGAGGAATTCGGCTTCCCTCGTGACGACTTCCAGTTCGCAAAGGGCACTCCGACTACCGCAAGAGATGAATATTACAGACACGTCTTCGGCCGGATCGTTGAGGCTGCGAAAGAAGACGGAATCTTCGCCGGTCTGAATTTCTGGGGCTGGGGAGGACTTGCAAACCAGTCCGAGACCAATCTCTACTGGCAGCCGGGAGATGACTATTGTGGAGATCCGGGCCAGGAACAGCAAGGACTCAATTCTGTCTATGTCAGCGATGCATCCACAATCGCAATCATCAAGGAGGCTACAGATGCCATTGCCAAGGCATTGCTTCCGGATGCATCTTTCGATCTTGAGGCCAATGCCGGAATTTACGAAGGTGATGCTCCATTCACCGTTAAAGTGAATTGTGAGGCTGGAGCGGAGGAATCCCTTGAGCTTGAAATCAATACGGATTTCGGGGAATATGTGGGAACCTATTCATATCCTTTCAATGTAAGCCTTGAACCAGGTTTCTACAAGGCTGTTCTTTATCAGAAGGCTGTGGATGGCAGCAAAGTGGAGATGGACCGCACCAATCTCGGATTCAATCCTGAACAGATCATTTCAGCTCAGGACAAACAGCCTGATTTCGATTCATTCTGGGCAGAGACTCTTGCAGAGCTTGCCGAAGTGGAAATCGATCCTAAGTTCACCTTGTTGAAGGAACATTCGAATGAAGTAAGACAAGCTTACCGCGTGGAGATGAAATCCTTCGGTGGCGAGACTGTAAGCGGACTTCTTTATGTCCCTGTAGCTGATGGAAAGTATCCTGCAATGATTTCATATATGGGATATGGCAGCGAAGTATGGTATGCCGATCCTTCTTCGAAGCCTCAGATTATAGAGTTTATGCTCTGCGTCCGTAATCAGGCCTTCAACAGAAAGCCGGGTGAAAAGGATGACTGGTGCACAAGAGGACTCGAGGATAAGGAGAAATATTACTATCGCGGTGCCTTTGCCGATGCTGTCAGGGCGATTGACTTTGTATGCTCATTGGAAAAGACAGATACAGACCGCGTCTTTGCAAATGGCGAGAGTCAGGGAGGTGCACTTACTCTGGCGGCAGCCTCATTGGACGGACGATTGAAGGCAATCGCACCGTCAGCTCCGTTCCTTTGCGATTATCCTGATTATTTCGCCCTTGTGGATTGGCCTGGAAACTGGTTCGAGGACGCAGCTCGGGAAAAAGGTATTTCAAAGGAGGATATGTTCAGGACTTTGAGCTATTTCGATATCAAGAATTTCACCGACAGGATCCAGTGTCCTGTGATAATGGCCATCGGACTTCAGGATGATGTCTGCCCTCCGCATACGAATTTCGCAGGTTACAATCATATCCGCACAGAAAAGTCCTGGATATGCTATCCGGAGGCCTTTCACAATGTATGGCAGCAGGAGGAATGGCCGATAGCTAAGGAAGATTTCTTTGAAAAATATATATAGTGTCATTTCGAGCTTGTCGAGAAATCTCACACAACATATTAATTAACACTAAATTCAGTACTATGAAAAGTAAACTGTTTACTTGCTTGGCGATGCTCTTTCTGAGCTTCTCGCTGATGGCACAGACCAAACAGGTCAGCGGTACAGTCGTTGACGAAGTGGGTCCTGTGGCCGGTGCGAGCGTCAT
>JAEIGA010015213.1_pt1 | contig 11714 bp, 10 predicted proteins | sample 9270691 | NCBI WGS metagenome assembly JAEIGA01 (sample SAMN17057246, study PRJNA624740) | gut metagenome | biome: biome; isolation source: fecal sample | host: Bos grunniens | place: China: Xizang | collected 2019
ATAAAGTAGTCAGCCCATGACTCATAGTCTATAATGGTAGCTAATTTAGCATAATCATTTGCTAAAATAGCTCTTTCCATCTCTTCAAATCTATTTTTCACACCAGCTACTTTTGCATCCCAAGCAGAGTCATCTACCAGATTGCCATCGTCATCAAATTCTGCCAAGTCTTCACGTTCTGGATATTCAATTTCAAAGGCTTGGTCAACAGTAATATTATATGTTGAAATACCTGTTCTACCTGTATTAGAAGTAGTAAATGTATTACGTTTGTAATCTTCATTTGCACCTTCTTTACCTGAATATCTGTCTGCAATATCTGTTTTATCAAACTTAACAATATAACCAGTATCTTCATTTACATTTACACGATTTTCATCTTGGGTAATTTTATCCATAAATACATAGATACCTTGATAAGAACCATCGATATAAAGTTCTACATATCTACATTTTGCGCCCCAAAGACCTGTCATTTTAGCATATTGATGATATGTTAATACATTACGCATATAGGTAGCATCTGGATATGAAGCATAAAGAACCCAATCTTTATTTGCTGCAGCACCAAACATACCGAACTTTTTGGTCTTAACTTCGCCCAATTTCTTAGCATCACAGTTTTTATCTCCAGAAACAAAAGCATAACTGCGTTTTGGATTATACAAACTTGATGAACCACGATAATTCATACGTGCTTTGCGGTCGTAGTGAAGCATATCTGCATTATTAATATCGGCATTTGTTACAGAACCTCCTTCTTCATTCCAAAGAATTTTTACATCTACACTACGTTTTGCTTTTAAAGCTCCTACCTCTTCAATATTTGGATAATTACCTGGATACACAGGGAAATCCTTAGCAGTACGAACCAAAATTACTGGTAATTTACTGCTGAAAGTAACAGCTGCACCGCCATTATCTGTAATAGAAATAGAATTAGAAGTATATGTTGTAACCTCACCTGCCAAATCGTATGTAAGCACACAACGATAATAACCTATCTTATTAGGACGAATATTATCCCAAGTAGCGCCGTCGCCAGCAGAATATGTTACCCAATTACTTCCACTTGAAGCAAATTGCCATTCGTATGAAACTGTAGCATCACCAGCTTTAGGAAGTTTTGATACATAAAGACCTGCAAAATCCTTAAAGTCTCTTGGATTTATAGAATATCTATCTCGAATAGCTGAAATTTCTACATCATAAACTTTTTCAACTCCTGTGATTTTAAGTGTTTTAGTAGAAACTCTAAATTCAATTTTAGATGCTTTAATTACTCCTGAAGCCTGTAGATTTATATCTGATACAGTTAATACATATTCTTTTCCAACTTCAATAGCTGGAGTATTTGCTGCTGCACCAAAATTATAAGTACTCCAATCTGTTGAAGCCAACTTAAATTCACCAGAGATTTCTACTTCCTCACCTGCAGGATATGACACCACATAATAATCTCCATCAGTGGTATTTAGTCTAAAGTTCTCATCATCACCCCAAGAAGTAATAGCACCTTTCAAATATAATTCTGTATATGTTATAGGTTTATCAGGATCGTCTGGAGTTTCTGTTGCATCTTTAGTATATGTCAACTTGCCAGAGGCACCATCAGCATTTAACTTAAAGGTGAATGTATATTGAGTATTATTTGTAGTTGTAATATTCGCATAACCAGATGTTTGACCACTAGTCATAGAAGCATAACTAGAAGCATTTTCATTGGTGCTAACAATGTCTTTACTTTCATTACGAGCCCAAATTGCACCTGTATTGGTAATAATTTGAAGAGAATGTGAAGTACCTGTTGCTGTGAAAGAAGCTGTATAAGAGCCATCTGCTTGTTTTGTAAACTGAATACCATTTGCGTATGAAGTAATTCTACTGCCATTAATAGTACCAACTAAAGCAAATTTCAAGTCTGCACAAGCATCCCAAGTATTAAATTCAGATTTCAAACCAGAAGTACGGCTTGTTACCCAAGATTTTAATGAATTTGTACTTACAGATGTTTTAGTAGAGCTACCGCTCAATGCTGCTTGCAAACTATCTATCTTAGCATTTAAAACAGTTGAGTTCAATGCACCATTTGTACCAATGTGTTTTTCCCAACGTTCCAAGACTTTTGCTCTAAATTTACAGTCGCCTAAAATACCATTACATCCAGATTTTCCATAACCAATCCACCAGAATGGAGTTGGGAAATCATCGTAATAATATTGGCTATTTTCCACCATTAAACCACTGGTTTGGGTATCTTGGTTGCCCCAACCTAGTTCATAGTCCCACATTGGATTTGCAACTATCTTATCAGAAGTTGAATTTATGGTAAACACACAAGAAATACGATAAGCATCAGCATTTCTACTAAATTCGTTCATAATAAAGTAGTCTGCCCATGAATCATAATCTATAATAGTAGCTAATTTAGCATAATCATTTGCTAAAATAGCACTTTCCATTTTAGTAAACAATCCTTTTACTTCTGCCACCTTAGCATCCCAAGCAGAGTCATCTACAAGATTGCCATCGTCATCAAATTCTGCCAAGTCTTCACGTTCTGGATATTCAATTTCAAAGGCTTGGTCAACATATTGGTCGTATGTGCTAATATGTCTTCTACCTGTATTTGAAGTAACGAATGTATTACGTTTATAGTCTTCGTTATAACCTCTAGTACCGTCGTATGAATCTACCTCATCAGTCTTGTCAAACTTAACAATAAAGCCTGTATCTTCATTTACATTTACACGATTTTCATCTTGGGTAATTTTATCCATAAACACATAGATACCTTCATAAGAGCCATCGATATAAAGCTCTACATATCTACATTTTACTCCCCAAAGACCTGTCATCTTAGCATATTGATGGAAGGTTAAAATATTACGCATATAAGTTGCATCTGAATATGAAGCATAAAGAACCCAATCTTTTTGTGCTTCTGCACCAAACATACCGAACTTTTTAGTTTTAACTTCACCTAACTTTTTAGAATCGCAGTTTTTGTCTCCAGTGACAAATGCATAACTCTTTTTAGGATTGCGCAAACTTGAAGAACCACGATAATTCATACGAGCTTTGCGGTCGTAGTGAAGCATATCAGCATTGTTGATATCTGTATTTTTTACAGAACCGCCTTCTTCATTCCAAAGAATTTTTACATCTACACTGCGTTTTTCTTTAAGTGCTGCTACACCATCATTATCTAATAGTCCTGCAGTAGGAAAATCTTTAGCAGTACGAACCAAAATTACTGGTAAATTACTGCTAAATGACACAGAGTTACCACCTTTATTAGTAATTTGAAGTGTATTTGAAGTAATAGTAGTAATTACTCCTGCTAAATCGTAAGAAATCACGCAACGATAATATCCAGCTTTGTATGGACGAATGTTATCCCAAGTAGCACCATCGCCTCCTGAATATTTTGCCCAAGAACTACCATTTGAAGAGAATTGCCATTCGTATGACACTGTAGCATCACCTGCTTTTGGCAGAGCAGATACATATAGACCAGCAAAATCTGTGAAGTCATTTGTATTAATTGAAAGGCGATTGCGGATAGCAGCGATAGTAACCTCACCTGTTGGTTGTGGATTATCAGGTGTTACAACATCATCATCGCCAGAGTCATCAGTATCAACAAAGGTCTCTTCTATTATATTATAATGACCTTTGGTATCTGTAGAACCATATCTACCCATAAACTTAGTTTTGGTAGTAGAAGCATCTACAGTTTGTTGTGTACCAGAAGAAGCTCCATTGTTGAAAAGGAAGTTTACTTTAGTAACACTAGTTTTTAGTGTATAAGTGTAATAACCATCAGAACCCAATGTCATAGCTGCATCTCCTGGCCAATTCTTAGAAGGACTACTAGCTAATTGAGTTTGATTATCATCCCATGCCCATAAATAGCAATTGTTCCCCCAATCAGTAGGAGCTTTAAATTTGAACACAACATCTGCAAAAGATGTTGCTCCTATGCTTAATAAGCCTAAAATTAAACATAGCTTAAATGTAAAATTTTTCATAAATATTTGATTTTAATAATTTTAAAGGTGTTATGAAATGCAAATTTAATATTTTTTAAGCAATTTCAAAATTTTACAGACAAAAAAAAGAGAGGACAAAATTTTGTCCTCTCTATATCTTTAAGTTTAATAATCTAATTACTTGTTATAAATAGAAATCAAATTGTCGTAATCACCTTTGATTTGTTTGTTTACATCATCTAAGCATTGTTTAAATGTTTCTGCGATAGCAACTCCTTCTGCATCATCATAACCCCAATACAAAGCACAGTATTTTTTTACTTTATGAGATTTTGATTTATATGAAGCTACTACATTGTTGTTCATATCCATAAAGTCCATTTCCACCATCATATTTGTAGTTGCGTAAGTTATTGGCATACCAAAAAGGTTTGGAACAAATAATGTACATGCACTTAAAATAAAAAATCCAATATTTTTATCAGAATCACCAGTTACAAGACGACAAACAACTCTACCTTTCTTTTCACCTACTTTACTAATGATGTTATCAAACATATTAGTGTAGTAAAGAGATTTTAGATTGTTTAAATCTGAGCTTGCGTATGATACAGATTTGCTGCTTGTAGAGCCATAAGCCCAATTTGTGCTAGTTGAATAATCAACAAATGTAGAGCCACTAGAAACTGTACTTTCATAACCTGTTACAGTAGCAAAACTGCCTTCATCTAAAGCAACTTCCATTGCTGGTAATTTCTTTGCTAAATCCACACTTGGAGTTGACTCCATAAATGAATAACTCTTACAGCCCACCATTGCTACGGCAGCTACTAATAAAAATAAAAAATTCTTTTTCATATTAAGTATTAAAAAATAACGGCACAAAGATAATACTAAGAACAACATGCAAATACAATTAGTAGTAAATTTTTGCAAAATCACTACTAAAATATCTTAGTTATTACATTTATGTTTCATCGACACTCTATGCAAATCGATTGACTATATGCACTTTAGTACAAATAAAACTTAGAAGATTTTTCTTTAAATTCTTCCTCTTCTGCACGCCAATATGGTAGGATATCAGAAGTTTTATAGTTTTTAGAAAATTCTGTGCGAATAAAATCTGTGCCACAAACCTTGTCGAACATATTATTTCTTTTCTTTGTTTCTTCGGAGAAAAGTTTATGTTCTGGATAAAGTTTATGCATCATCTCTATTACGTGAAATTGTATTTCTGAAATACGTGCAGCATTGAAGTCTGTAATATGGATTTGTACTCCTTGCACATATTTGCCTTGAAGTGAGCCAAAAAGAGGCTTGAAAGTGATAGGACGGAAATCTACTCCTTGTAGGTTGATAGCATTTAGCGAATCGGTAAGTTGTACCGCATTTGCCCAAGGCGCAGTCATTACCTCAAAAGGAAGAGTATATCCCACACCAATATTTAGAAAACCCATTTCGCCTATTATGCCAGTAGCAGGATAACAAATAGCCGACGTGGTTGAAGGTATTTGTGGAGAAGTAGGCACCCAAGGAAGTCCTGTATCTTTAAAGTTCATTGTGCGTTCCCACCCCAGCATTGGCACCACAGTGAGAGAGCAACATATTTTCTCGTTTAAATAAAGTGCAAGTTCGCCACAAGTGAGACCGTATATATAAGGTATATCAAATTGACTTACAAATGAGAAATAACCTTCGCTCACTCCGCTACCTTCCACCTTGATGCCACCTAATGGATTTGGTCTATCGAGCACTACCACTTCTATACTATTTTCCACAGCAGCCTCCATCACTAGCCCCATAGTGCTAATGAAAGTGTATGAGCGACAGCCAATATCTTGAATATCATAAACTAAAACATCCACACCTGCAAGCATTTCTGCCGTTGGTTTGCGAGTTTTACCATATAGAGAATATACTTTCAACCCAGTTTTCGCATCAATTTGGTCGCTTACCTTTTCGCCTGCCACCACATCGCCCCTCACTCCATGCTCCGGACCATAAAGTGCTACAAGATTTACCTCTTCTGCCTCAAAAAGTATATCCACAGTAGATTTCAGATTGCTATCCACCCCAGTAGGGTTCGTAATCAACCCCACTCTCTTCCCTTTTAGGCATTCAAATCCCCCCTGACGCAGCACCTCCACGCCGGTCATAACCCTCTCCGCCGTTCTCCCAAACGCAAAAACAGGCACAAAAAGCAATATTATTAAAAGTTTTCTCATAATGTTTAATTCAATGAGCCAACATATTGTCTTTGATAGACCTCTGTGACAACTCCTTTTATTGACTCGATAGCATGAGGTCTAGAAGACAAACTCTTAGTTCCACCCTTATAATGATATGTATTAAATGCTAGTCCATCACTTGTCATATCTCCTTGTTCACGGATTTTATACCCCCTAAAACGCTCATCGTTTATGTAAATAAGCAGTATATTATCTTTTTTTGAAAGACTCAAAACAGATTTTTCATCCTCAAACATTCTTACACCTATTATATCGCCATCTGATATACCCTTTTCTTGCATACATTGGTTTTTCACTATAAAGTATTGAAGATTTGGGTCCATAGTAATATCTTCTATATTCACATCAACCATTGGCAACAAATCAACTTGTTGCTTAAATAGGTTCCTTATTGGACCTGCTTCTACTTGATGCAATTTTGCAATTTTACCTGTATGTTTATTCTTCCTTTTATGTATAAAAATTATACAAGGCAAGAAAACACACAATGAAATTATTATCAATAATATTGAGTTCATATAATTAACTTAGTTTCTTTTTGTTATAACTTACACGTATATTTAATTCTTTTTGAGCTGCTATCGCAAATATTAAAATGCCTAATAAAGTTTGCAAAATAACAGACACCAATGGATTTTCTAACCAAGAAAAAATAAATGACATCTGATGATCACACATCACCCGTGCTTGAGCAAATATAGCTATTATTATCACAAAAGATGCCAAACTCAGCCAATAAACATTTCTATGAACTAGAATTTCTTTGGCAAATTTAGAATATGCAACACTTATAACTGCACATAGATTTACAAATAATCCTCCTAATAATGCTTGTGCCTGAAATAAATTAATTACTGCATCACTATTCTCAATGAGAATTAATGTAAAAAACACCGCATATATACCGCCAAGAGTCAACATTGTAACGATTAATGCATCTTTGTACTTCCAAGTTTTCTTTTTCTTAAGAAAATCAGAAGATTGAACTTTTAAAATGGTAGTCGTTTGTTTCTTTGTCATTAGTTTGTTTATATTAAGACAGTTCTAATTAAGAATGTTATGCAAAAATACTATTTTAATATATAATTGCAAAATATATTTTACTAACGATCTCTAAAAGTAATACATAAAAAAAATCCCAACTAGATTCTTCTCTAGTTGGGAAATTCGTATATACTGAGTGATTATTCTATTTCACGGACACAGCACGCTGTGTCCCTACACACTTCTATATATCATTTTGCTAACACTAGCAAAACGTTCGAGTGAGACCTGTCGGTACATTCTCGGAGAGTGTATTTTAAAGGAGGGATTTTTAGGCGCCCGAAGTCTGAGAAACCGGAGTGTACACGTAGTACTCGAGGATTTCGAAGACGAGGGCAACGAGAAAATCACCCTTTAAAATCATTCTCATTCAACGTATATCACCAACCCTTTAAGGTATTCCCCCTCCGGATGATAAATATTAATTGGGTGGTCTACTGGTTGAGTTACTTGGTGAAGGATGCGCACTTTGCGGCCGCTCATGGCAGCAGCAGAGAACACAGCTAGGCGGAATTGGTCTTTGTTTACCGCTTGCGAACAAGAGAAAGTAAACAATATACCACCAGATTTGATTTTCTCAAACGCCTTAGCATTCAAGCGTTTATAACCTTGAAGAGCATTACGCAGAGCATCACGGTGTTTTGCGAAAGCTGGAGGGTCTAGGATAATTAAATCATAGTCGTCAGACATATTGTCTAGGAACTTAAACGCATCTTGTGCAAACGCCTCATGACGAGTATCGCCAGGGAAGTTCATTTCCATATTTTTGTTTACAAGGTCGATTGCCTTTGAAGAACTATCCACAGAATGCACGCAAGCAGCACCACCACGCATTGCATAACATGAGAAACCGCCTGTGTAACAGAACATATTTAGCACCTTGCGACCATGAGAATATTGTTCTAAAAGCTGACGGTTGCTACGTTGGTCAATAAAGAAACCTGTTTTTTGACCTCTCTCCCAGTCGATGCAAAATTTAATACCATTTTCAAGAGCAATAGCATCTGAGTCTGAACCAATTAAATAACCATTTTCTGCACCAGTATCAGCCTTGTAAGGAAGAGTTGTTTCAGATTTATAATACACATTTTTGATTTTTCCTTCGCTTATTTCCACAAGACACTGAGCAATCTCTTCGCGATGCATGTGCATACCCACAGAGTGAGCCTGCATCACAGCAGTAGAACCATAGAAATCCACAATTAGACCAGGCAAAAAGTCACCCTCACCATGCACTAGACGGAAAGATGAGTGTTCAGGAGTATAATCAAGACCTAAATCTTTACGCATTTGATACGCAGCAGAAAGACGTTTCACCCAAAAATCGTGATTAACTTCTTGCTGATTGAAGCTAAGCACACGCACAGCAATGCTACCAATTTGAAAATGCCCAACGGCAATAAACTCTTTGTTTGCAGTATAAACCTCAACTATTTCGCCTTCGGCAATATTTTTGTCGGCGTATGCCACTGCACCAGAAAACACCCAAGGGTGAAAACGCTCTAGAGAAGACTCCTTCCCTTTCTTTAAAAATATCTTTTTATAATTCATCTTTTATCACATTATATATATCCATACAAGCCCACGCATCCACTGCGGCATATTTTTGTTGCTGAAGAGTGAGATTTGGCGCTTGCCAATTTGTTAAACGTTGCGACTTAGAAATTTTCTTATTAAACATAATGGCATAAATTTTTTGAAGACTCAAATCCTTGATGCCAAATTTGCCAATCACAGATTGAAGGTCTAGAAAACCAGCAGGCTTAAAACTCCTTCTTCTATTTAGCATTTTATAATCGTCTTTTAGCGAAAGCCCTATTTTGAGCGGTTTTTCAGACGAAAGTATCTCTATTATAGGGTTTTGCATTCCAAGCACATTTAGCCTTATTAGATAACAAGTATCTGCAGTAGAAAGCTGAAGCAACGCCACTTTATTCATCTTTCCCTTTTCAAAAGAAGGCTTTGTTTCTGTATCAAAACCCAAAACTTCCTCATTTTTTAAGACATCGATAGTGGTTTTAAGTTTACTCAAAGTGTCCACTAAAACAATATTCCTACCTTCGTATTCCAATATGGGTAAACTGTTTATCTCTTCCTTTGAAATCGACTCTCTAAAATTTAACATAACTCTTCCAATTCTGTATATGATATTTTGTGTATTGCATTTAAAGCATCCAACAATCTAGTGCCCCAATATGTTTGAAAATTGTCGATACATCTTTCTATTGCATCGTTCATAACATCCTCTTGACCAGTCTTGTAGTTTGAAATACAATCCTTTATATCTTGATAAACATCTGCCACGCATTCAGAAATTGAAGTAGACTCCTCGCCATTGTAGAAATCATCTTTTTCCTCCAAAATATTTGACATTGCCACGCGAATAGTTTCATAATCCACTTCCGTAACAAAAGTACCAAGCTCGTCTTCGCCAAGTGGCATAGGTTTTTCCACCATCGCGGCTTTAAGATACAAAAATGGCAATAATTTCTGTAAAACAGGCACAAATGTATCAAAAGTTTTTTCACTAGCCTTTTCAACAAAAGCGCAAAACTCCACTCCAACTGTAACAAATTCTACAGTATTTTTCTCATAAACATTCATTTTGTCAATAAAATTTTTTTAAATAAAATTTATGTTATAATTTCGCATCTAATTATGAACAAGAACGATTTTAAAGATAATGAGCAAGTATTTAAGCTGTTAAATGACCCAGCTACTTGCAAGAGTACGTTCTCTAATATAGTTCGTACCTATCAGCAACGCCTATATTGGCACATCAGAAAGATGGTTGCCGTGCACGACGATGCCAATGATATTCTACAAAACACCTTTATTAAGGCGTGGAAAAATATTTTAAAATATCGTGGCGATGCCAACATTCTTACTTGGCTATATCGTATTGCAACAAACGAAACCATCGACTATCTAAACTCCTCATACACAAAACATGCAGGAGAAAGTGTTGATTTTGAGACAAACTTGTCGTCTCATTTAAACAACGACCCTCTATTCGACGGCGATGAACTTGAAAAACTTTTACAAAAAGCCATCGCTACACTACCTGATAAACAGAGACTTGTGTTTAACATGCGCTACTTTGACGAAATGCCGTATGCCGAAATGTCGGAAATTTTGGGCACCTCGGAAAGTGCACTCAAAACCTCTTATCACCTAGCGGCGAAAAAGGTTGAAAAATATATTCTATCAATACGTTAAACTTATAGTTTAATTATCGGTCAAATTTAGCGAAAATAAAGTGAATATGAAAACAGAAAAGAACATATTAGAAAAAATTGGCAATAAAAATCCATATAAGGTGCCTGAAAACTATTTTGAGGACTTTGCAAACAATATGGATAAGTTGTTGGACACAATGCCATTGCCAGACGGAATGGTTGCAGAAGAAACTCCTGTTGCAGCAGAAGCGAAACCTACCGTTGAAACTCAAGTGAAGCCTGCTGGTAAATCTATTAGCCTTGGCGATAGACTTAAACCTCTTATGAGAGTGGCTGCTGTAGTGGCTATTTTATCAGGAACAAGTTATTTGGCTGTGCAACCTATTATTGAGCAAGCTAAAAACGAGCAAATGATGATGGCTGAAATCGAATTTACAGAAGACGACTATCAATATCTTCTAGACGAATATGAAGCAGAAGATATGTATTATATTTTAACAGACAACAAATAAAATTTACGGTTATGAAAAAAGTTACATTATTTATTATAGGTTTAGCATTTTCGCTAGGCGCATTTGCTACAGAAGAAGCTCCTAAAAAACTAGATTTCGCAAAACTAGAAATTGAATATATATCAAACGAAAACATCCTTACAGAAGCAGAACTTGATGCATATTCAAAAATAAGCAAAGAATTTGATGAAAAACACAGAACTCTAAGAAGAGAAATTAGAGAAATGGAAAAATCTATTAAAGATATTACTTCAAACGAAGAAGCAGAAAAAGTAATGTACAATATAGTAGATAAAAAAATTGCACTAGAAAATCTAGAAAAAGAGTACTTAGGATTGTTTTTAAAAGAAATTCCTGCTACAAAACTTATTCAAGTGAAGGCTGCTTGCAAGAAATTTAAAGGAGAATTGTTTAAAAACATGCATAAAGCACGCGAAAAAGGCGAAAAGAAGTTTAGCCAACCAATGAAATAAATACTGTATTTTACAGCAGAAAGAGTCCTAAATCACCGTTTAGGACTCTTTTTTTATAAAAAAATGCATTATTTTTGAAAAAAGTTACTCAAAAATTTGCACGGTTCAAAAATAGTTGCTACCTTTGCATCGCAATTGAGGGAAACCTCACAGCAAATAGCGGAGATTCGCTAGCTCAGCTGGTAGAGCACAACACTTTTAATGTTGGGGTCCTGGGTTCGAGCCCCAGGCGGATCACAAGAAGTCTTCAAGAAATTGA
>JAEIGA010015214.1_pt1 | contig 11714 bp, 11 predicted proteins | sample 9270691 | NCBI WGS metagenome assembly JAEIGA01 (sample SAMN17057246, study PRJNA624740) | gut metagenome | biome: biome; isolation source: fecal sample | host: Bos grunniens | place: China: Xizang | collected 2019
AAGCTTACGCACTTCGCGCTGGTTCTTGGAACCCACGATTTTGTTCAGAATCCACTTAATCATAACGAAAACTTGCAGAAAATATCAGATGACACTACGGCTCACCCGCGCGCACGGCATGAGCGGTGCGCGATTGTAGCACACCACCTGCTCATTTGCAAGCCCGCGTCTATCTGTCAAGCGAATATGACTCAATATGGAAGCCGTGCAGCAGGAAACCGGAAGTTTCCCAAACCGTCCACCAGCTTCCCGAAGCACCGGAAATTACGCCTCGGGAGCCTCGCCCGGCGTTTTTTCAGCAATCTCCTTGCGATAGGAAGACCAGATGTAGCGGGTAAAGAGCACCTTGATGGCTGCCGTAAGCGGCACTGCCAGCAACGCACCCACCACACCGCCAATCACATAGCTCCAGAACAACACGGAGAACATGACGGTCAGGTCATGCATTTTCACACGGCTACCCACAATACGCGGCTGAAGCACCCAGCCGTCAAACTGGCTCACACAGCCGAAGATTGCGCTGACCACGAGCACATGCGTGACATCATGCCAGGTGAACCAGGCAATGAGCACTGCCGGAATCCAGGTGGCAATCATGCCCAGGTAGGGGATAATACCCAGCAAAGCAGCCGCCGCGGCAATAGTGATAGCATAGGGCAAGCCCATAATTTTGAGTGCAATAGCCAGAATGATGCCATCTATCACACTCACGAGCATCTGCCCGCGCACAAAGGAAATGATGTAGTTGTTTATCTCCTGCAGAGTACCCACCACTTCCTCACGGAAAGCCGAACGGCGGATGGGCAGCACCGTATGCCAGTTCTGCGCGATACTGGTGCTTTCCAGCAGGAAATAGAAGAGGAATACCGGCACCATCACCGTGCCGACCAGCGCCATGGTCACGCCGGAGAGCGCACGCGTACCCGCCGTAAGCCAACCCATGATAGTCTCTGTGAGATACGATGAATTGAAACTGAGAATCGCTTTCAGTTTCCCCTCATAACTCGTTTCATTGGAAAGATTTTCATAATCCTCTACCGGCAATTCTGCTGCCCGGGCATCCTTGAGGGTCTTGCTGTAGAGCATATCCACCCCTTGCTGGAGCAGGCGGTTTTCTTCCAGCTGGGTCTTGCCTCCCTCGACCACGCTTTCCAGAATCTGCTCACGCTTGGAAACCAGCTCACCGGTCTGCTGCACCAGCGGCGGAACAATCGTCCACCCCAGCGCCACCAATGCCACCCCTGCCACCATCATGACCGATACCACCGCCCAGATACGCTTCGTGATGCGCTTCTGCACCAGCGCCACACAGGGAGCAAGCAGGTAGGCCAGAAATCCCGCTATCACCACCGGCAGCAGCACCGGCTCCAGCGCCACAAACAAAGAACCAAGCCCGAACAGGCAGCCACAGACCAGTGCAATCACCACCACCAGCGCCACGCCGGTAAGCGCCGCCCAGCATACCTTTCGCTGAAACAAGGAGGGTATATCCTTATCCTGAATTTTCATAGCGTCATCATACGCTCATCGAGCCTCAGCGTCAACGCTAAAACTCCGGATAATCCTGACAATCCGCCAGATGAAAAACACCAGAACGGCACCAGCACCACCAGCCCAGGCAACATATGCCCAGCCACCACAGCAAAGGAAAGTTGCCGCATCCAGCGCCAGCATCATCCAGATAGCCAGCGCGGCATGCTTCCCTGCCTTTTCCCAGCGCAGCAACCGGAATGCACCAAGCAACAAGGCAGGAATCCCCCATAGAACAAGCTGACCGATAACAACGGAGCTCCAGTCATCCTCCAGCTCCTGCCGGTCGAACAACCTGACCAGCGCCTCGTTCGCCAGAATGTGCACCGGTGCAATACGCTGCCCGCGCTGAATTCCCCGCACAACCAGCTCGCGCCCGTTTTCAATCATGCTGCAACTCACGCGGCGCGGCGGTTCATCTGCCAGAACCAGGGCGAGCTCATCAGGGAGACCAGCATCGACACGGCAGTGAGCCCGCCATCTTTCCGGCAGCTTAATCTCGGCCAATGGCAATGGAGCGTATTCTGCATAAAAACCTCCATCTGATGGGATTTCCAGATTAAACGCCCCCATCCGGACATGCCGGGCCCGGGTCGTGACATCGCTCAGAGGCAGCCCCATGTATACGCGAGTGGCAATTCGCGGAGTGACTTGCATATCCAGGCGCAGCGCCTGGCACCGCACCCCAAGGGTCGGCAGTTCCAGCCAATCTTCGGTATAAGCCCGGGCCTTGATTTGCACCCGCTTACCCTCATGGTCAGGATTCACCCAATCTGCCTGCACTTCCAGATACGGCTCTGCATATTTTTTCAGCAACAGCACATTTCCCCGATTCACCAGGGCGGCAAGAACTGACACACCCAGGAAAATCATGACTGCGAGCAGCCTGCGAAAGCCTGTTTCGAGACAATTCATAACAATTCCATTTCCAACGCGGCCATCGTCTCGCACACCGGGGCCGGCCAGGCGCGCAGAGCGGCAGGGTCGGCTGCATAGCCCCACCCTACCAGCACCAGTCCCGTGCCGGCATTTTCAGCGCAGCGGGCATCGAAAAGAGAATCACCCACCAGCGTGATTTCGGCCGGCGAAATACCCCACTTGGCGGCAATATGGTACATGGAGGCCGGATTCGGCTTACGGGGGAATGCCGGGGTGTAGCCAAGCACCACATCGAAAGGCACCGTCGGGAAAATATGCCGCACCATGGGTTCTGTTACCTCGTGCGGTTTGTTGGAAAGCACCGCCATGCGCACCCCGGCAGCAGCAAGCTTCTCCAGCAGCATGGTGATACCCTCATATGCACGGGTGTACTCCTCCCCGCACCAGCAATGGGGGTATTCCCGGCGAAAGGCAGCATGCACCGCCTCCAGCAGATCCGGAGGAGCATCGGCTGCATCATCATAGCCGATAGCCTGCGCGCAGAGATTCGCAGCCCCGCGGCCAATCATAGAGCGCACCTTCTCCTGCGGATGCACGGAAAGCCCGCAGGCAGATAAAGCACGGTTGATTCCCGCCGCTATTCCGGGCAGGGAATCAACCAATGTGCCATCCAGGTCAAAAACCAGGTATTGTTTCATTAATGGATGAAGCCGCGCTGGGAAGCGCGCAGGAAATCAATCAGATACAGGATGTGCGGGTTGCTGCCAAACTTCTCATCGGCCAGAACCTCGGCAAACTTGTCTTCCATCTTGGCACCTGTATCCTTGTACAGGAAGAGCTTGCGGTAAGCAAACTTCAGCGCGCGGATATCGTCTTCCGCAAAGCCACGACGCGTCAGTCCAATGGTGTTGATAGCACGCACAGCGGCAGGGGAACCTTCCACAATGGTATAGGGGGCAACGTCCTGCACAATGCGGGCATAACCACCCACCATGGCATGGTCACCAATGCGCACAAACTGGTGCACACCGGCACAACCGGAAACGATAACCCAGTTACCTACTTCGCAATGGCCGGCACAGGCCGCATAACCGGAGAAGATATTGTGGTCGCCCACGTGACACTCGTGCCCGCAGTGGGAATGAATGAGGAAATTATTGTAGGAACCGATAATAGTTTTGAGTTCCGGCGTGGTGGAGCGGTTAATGTTGCAATATTCGCGGAATACGTTACCTTCGCCCACCTCCAGAGAGGTCGGTTCACCAGCATACTTCAAATCCTGAGTCTTGGTCCCGATGGAGCAGAAGGGGAAAAACTCGTTATTCTTACCAAATTTGGAAGGACCGCCAATCACCACATGACTATGCAGCACACAACCGGAATCCAGCTGAACATGCGGCCCCACCACACAATACGGCCCGATCTTGACGTCGTCGGCAATCTCGCAAGTCGGGTCAACGATAGCTGTTGGATGAATCTCTGCCATATTCCGCATATTACACCCCCCAACACGCGGCTTCAAGCATAAAATAACTGATTTCAGACAAAAAATGTCGGTTTATGGCGCTTGCCGCAGCGGAATTCGTGTGTTACAATACGCGCAGAACCATGGCAGACCGCATTCCCGTACGCAATCCGAATGAAATCAGCAAGCTCCGCAAGGCCGGTGAGGTATCGGCCCGCATTCTCATGGAGCTGCAGAGCATTATCCGCCCCGGCATCACCACCAAAGACATTGATGATTACGCCGCAGAGCTCTTCAAACGCGAAAAGTGCGGCAATGCCTTCCTGGGCTACGGTGGTTACCCCGGGCAGCTCTGCATTTCTGTGAACGAGGAGATTGTGCACGGCATCGGCAGCTCCCGCGTGCTGCACGACGGCGATATTGTGAGTCTGGATGCCGGCGCTATCGTGGATGGCTGGTATGGCGACAACGCCCTGACCGTGGGCGTGGGCAACAACGTGAGCGAAGAAGCCCGCAAACTCATGGCTGTCACCGAGGAGGCGCTTTTCCGCGGCATTGCTGCCGCCAAGCAGGGCAACTCACTCATGGAGGTATGCGGTGCCATTGAAGATTATGTGCGGCCGTTCGGCTTCGGCATTGTGCGCGATTACGTAGGGCACGGCGTAGGCCGCCACCTGCATGAGGAACCACAGATTCCGAACTACCGCCCGAATTATCCCCTGCCCCGGCTGAAGCGCGGCATGATTCTGGCTATTGAACCGATGATTACGCTGGGATCATACCGCGTGCGCGTACTGGAGGATGACTGGACCGCCGTGACCACCGATGGTTCCTGGGCTGCGCACTTCGAACACATGGTCGCCGTGGGCTCCCATGGCGGCGAAATCCTGACCGAGCGTCCGCGCATCGCCTTGCCGGAGCAACTGGGCATCACCCTGTAAACCACATCACCTCTGCCTATGCGGAACCGTCTCTTCCTGCTGGTTCTGGTGGCCGTAATGCTGCTGGTGCAGGCAGTGCTGCGCACTGCAGCCATGGCCACTCCCTTCAGCAGCGCCACCCTCTGGGGCAGCTACACCTTCTGGGACTTACGCGGCGTTCTCCCCCTGGGGGTATTTATCGCAGGCTCTCTGCTGATGATTTCTGCCGCCACAGCCCAATGCGCCCTGGCAGCCCTGCAACTCACGGGCAAGAGGCACGCCCGGCTCTGCAGCATACTCGGCAGTATTTCCTCCGCAGGCTTGTGGTGCGGAGCTCCCTGCATGGCCAGTTGCTACAATGCGCTGCCCCATATCTTTGCCTGGCTGTCCGGGCATTATGAAACAGCCCCCTGGCAAACAGCCCAATATCTCGACTGGGTGCTGCATGGCAGCTTCATCACCCTGATTTTCTGCCATATGCTGAGCACTTGCCAGAAACAGAGCAGCGCATACATTACCCTGCCGCTCACCCTGCTGTGCCTGCTGGCATGCGGGCTGATGTGGTTTAACGCAGCCATGATTCTGCTTCCCATCGGCATTCTGGGGGCCGCCGGCGGAGTGATGCTGATACAGGGGCGCAAATTATCGTTCATTCCCCTGCTCGCTGCCGTCATTGCAAATGGATTCATGTTTACCATATTCGGAGAAGCAGACTACCAGTCACCGCCTGTATCTCCCATAGCGCTGGATACAGCCGTATGGATAACCTATACCTGCACCCTGCTGCTCCTCTGCCCCGCCCTTTTTCTTAAGGTCAGCTCTATGCAGAACAAGTGATAACTCCACAACTTCCGTGGATACCCTGAAAGCATCAGCGGGTGGTGGCAGTCATAGAGAAGCCGCTCCGCGAACCCACGTATAATAACAGCAGGAGGCTGACAAACCGCGTTCGCAGCCGGAAATCACCTTGTCGAAATGGATGCACGTTCTACACTGGAAGAGCTTCAAGATTCCTGGATATTTGTTCTGCAGAACAAAAAAAAGGACAAAAAGCCATTCCGGCATAGAATGAAAGATTGCATTCCGGTATAAAATATGTTAAAGGTAGTGAGTACGTCGTATCATCTCTCAAAGTCTCTTCAACCATGGCTACACCCAAACTGAACACACCTACCTCCGGCGGCACAGCCCCCCGCATGCTGCGCCCCACAGGAGCCGCGCCGGCCAAGCAACTGAAGCTTAAAGGCGCCAATGGCAGCACCATTGCACCGAAAACCACAAAGAAAGTCGCGCCAAAAGCAGCACCCAAGCCTGCAGTCCCGGCTCCGGAACCCGCCGCAGTTGAACCAGAGGTAACGCCCACGCCAATGGAAGCCGTTGAAGCCATTGAAACCGTTGACACAGAAGCGGCAGCCCAGCTTACGGCAGATGAAGAAGCAGCCCGTCTGGCACAGGAAGAGTACGAACGCCAGATGGCTGAATACAACCGCCAGATGGAAGAGTATAACCGCCAGATGGCTGAACTGCAATCTGCAGAAGCAACACAAACCGAAGTCCAGCCACAGGTTGATCCCACCGCACAGGTTGACAGCGAAAGCGTTGCGGTTGAAGCAGCACAGGCAGCAGCTGTGGCTCAGGCTCTGGTTACTGAAGAACCCCACGATGCCCCGACGCCGACAGAAAAGCTCCGCGCTGCCAAGAGCGCCAAGAAGAAGAGTAACCTCACGGTAACAGGTGCCAAGAAGAAAAAAGCCGCTAAATCCGCAAGCCTCGACGATGACGACGACGGCGACATGAGCGATGAAGAAATCGCACAGCGAGAAGCCTACCTGCGTGCTATACAGGAAGAAAACCAGCGCACCCCCATCTGGAAAACAGTTCCCTTCATGGTCGGCACAGGCCTGGTGGTTGCGACCATTGGCATCTGCACATACATGGTTATGCAGAAACAGGCGGAGAACGAACGCATTCAGGCTCACATCGACTATACCAACAGCCTGCTTCGCCGCGCTCAGGATATCAACATGAAAGGCGTTGAAAATGTAGCGGATGCATCCAAGAAAGGCGTTGACATCAAGTGCACAAAAGCTGATGCCAAGGCACTGCTGGAGGTGGTCGTTGACCCGTTTGTACTGGGTGAGAACGGCAAGCCCCGCTATGGCGCACGCGCAGAGGGCGTTGCCCAGAATGCCTGTCTGCTTCTCGGGTTGGCAGCTGAGCAGGACGCTGAAATCCGCGAAATGATTTTTGACACTATGGGCAAGCAGTGTGTCAAAATCAAGCCCACCCTGTTCCGCTGGCTTCTGCAGCGTATCGCCATTTCCGACACGGAAGCCCTTAACGCGGATCTCAAGAAACTGGCCCAGGTTGTTGCAGACAAGAAGACCGCTAAACCCTGGAACAAGAAGAGCCAGACTCTTGCCTACATATGGGAATGCATTGGTCTGCGCGTAACCGCCAGTGACGCTAAGGAGATTATCGAGCTACTTAAATCCGATATTGCTGACAGCACTCTGACACCGAACCTCTGCATCTGCCTTGATAACATCCTCAGCATGATGGATGATGCCGACGCAAAGGCCAAACTGGGTGACGAGATTTTCAACAACATCTCTGATAAGCTCCGCAAGAATACTGCCCTTGCCTGCACACTGGCCAAGGCTTGTTCGCAGGCTGCTCTGGAATTCTACAAGAAAGAACTTGAAACCGACAAGGGCTGGCAGGGCGTTGCCCCCACCTTCATCGGCGTCTGGGGAAATGATGATATCCTTGAATTCGTTCTGGAAAAGAAAGAAGCAACAAAGGATAACCCCAAACTGCAGCCGGTTATCGAGAACATCATTGGCACCATCATGAAGCAGGACAGACCGCGGAGCATTGCTGATGCCGAAAAGATGCTTTCCATGTGTTTCGACAATCCCTTTGCAGACACCTCCGGCATTCAGGATATCATTAACAAAACAGACCCTGAATCCACGCTTTATATCGGCGACACCCACCCCGACCTGCCCAAACTGAAGGAGGAATGCAAGAAACTGGAAGCCCTGCGCAAGCAGAAACAGCAGATTATCCGCGTCCTGGCATGCCTTTGCGACCATGAATGGGTAACCCACCTCCTGGACAAATACATTGCCGACCCGGATGAAACAGTGCAGTATGAAGCCGAAAAAGCAAAGGAAAAAACGCAAGCCAATGCTGTAAACGCAAACAAGATGCGCGAAGATTACAAGCGCCGAAACAAGCAATAACATTTTTACCAACAGGCAGGTACGCCCGTCTGATAACTTATTACCATGCGCACCGGACGGAGAAGAAAAGCTCCGTCCGGTGTCTTTTTTTCAACTATTTTTGCTATACTGGACGATTTTGTACTTGCAAAAGGTGATTTTCCATGTATAATTGCCCCGGCTTAAAGCACAGCGAGCTGTAGCGCAGGCTGGTAGCGCGCTTCGTTCGGGACGAAGAGGTCGCAGGTTCGAATCCTGTCAGCTCGATTTTTCTTTTCCGGTTTCAATCGGCAGCCGCAAAATGCGGCATACGCAGCGGAGATTGGTCTTCGCCCTGGCGTCTGAATACCCCACCACACACTCTGCATGAGGTGGGAAATTCATTTTCACAACCCCATATCTCATTATATGTCCGGTCATAACAAATGGTCCAAGATTAAGTTCACGAAGGCAGCTGCCGACGCGAAAAAAGGCAAGATTTTTGCCCGTTTCTCCAAGGAAATCACACTGGCAGCCAAGAGCGGCGGCGGCGATGTAGACACCAATCCGCGTCTGCGCACGGCCATCGAAGGCGCCAAGGCTGCCTCCATGCCCAAGGACAACATTGACCGCGCCGTAAAGAAGGGCACCGGCGAACTGCAGGGCGAGGCCATTCAGGAAGTAACCTACGAGGGTTACGGCCCCGAGGGTACTGCCATCATCGTGGAAGTGGCCACCGACAACACCAACCGCTGCTCCTCCGAAATCCGCACCATCTTCTCCAAGAACGGCGGCAACATGGGCACCCCGGGTTCCGTTTCCTACCAATTCGACCGCAAAGGCGAAGTGCGCTTCATTGACGCCAGCCTGGATGAAGACACCGCCATGGAACTTGCCATGGATTGCGGAGCCGATGAATTTGAAACCGGCGACGAAGAAGGCGAATGGATTTTCACCTGTGGTCCCACGGAGCTCGGTACCGTTTCCGAGGCGCTGGGCGCAGCCGGCAAGAACGTGACCGGCATGAAGCTCATTTCCGTGCCGCAGAATCCGACCACAATTTCGGATGTGGCCGTAGCACGCAAAGTCATGAAGCTTTACGACCTGCTCGACGACTATGACGACACGATGAACGTGTTCGCCAATTTCGAAATCGATGACGCTGTGCTTGAACAGCTCTGATTTTAGTTATTCCTTTTGTCCTTATTTTTCTCAGGCAAATGGGGCAGCACCCCTGCCCCATTTGCTGAATGCCTACCTACTTTTCTGAGGTTATGACCGCACCCGGGGAGAACTCCAACAGCCAGCGGCAGCAGCGCAACAACCAGCGCCACCATTTCCACCACCGCAACCGCCCGCAAGGCGAAGGCAACAATAAAAACACCCAGGGCGAACGCCAGGGTGGCGGTCAGGTTCGCCGCGAATCCTTCAACCGCAACAAACCCCAGAAACAGCACTTTAACAGAAACAAACAGCAGCAGAACCAGGACACCTCCACCCGCGCTTATGTTCCTGTGGGTGAGCCGGAAAGCATTACCGGCCTGCTGGAAATCACCAACAAGGGATTCGGCTTCATCCGCACGGCGGATAATGACTGGGCCCCCTCCGATGCCGCCATCTATGTGCCGGCAGATATCATTTCAGAACTGCGCCTGCGCCCCTTTGTGCAACTCACCGGTATGGCGCAGCGCTATGAGCGCGGTCACCAGCTCATCTCTGTGCAGAAGGTGAACGGCCAGGAACCGGCTGAAGCTGCCGCAAATCCCCATTTCGAGGATTTGAAAGCAGTGAACCCCACCCACCGTCTCTCGTTTGAGACCTCGCCTTCCCGCTATACCACCCGCACGCTGGATCTGATGGCACCGGTGGCACGCGGTCAGCGAGGTCTCATCGTCGCACCGCCCCGCACCGGCAAAACCACCCTGCTTATGCACATTGCCGAGGGTGCCCGGGAGAATTACGGCGATGACCTGCACCTGATGGTGCTGCTGGTGGATGAACGCCCCGAAGAGGTGACGGAGTTCAAGCGAGCCCTGCCCGGAGCTGAGATTTTTGCCTCCAGCAACGACAGCAACGTACGCGAGCATTGCCGTATTGCCGAAATGGCTATAGAACGCGCCAAGCGCCTTGTGGAGGCTGGCAGACACGTGCTGATACTGCTGGACTCCATCACGCGTCTGGCCCGTGCCTACAACAACGCAGAACGAGGCAGCGGGCGCACCATGAGCGGCGGCATTGATGCCCGCGCACTGGAAACACCCCGCCGCCTGTTTGCCGCCGCCCGCAATACCCGCGGCGCTGGTTCACTCACCATCCTGGCCACGGCACTGGTAGAAACCAACAGCCGCATGGATGAGCTCATTTTCCAGGAATTCAAGGGCACGGGCAACATGGAGCTGGTGCTCAACCGACGCATCGCGGAAATGTATATTTACCCAGCGGTGGACATCCTGAAGAGTGGCACGCGCCGCGAGGAGCTGATTCTCCCGGAATTATGGCTGGAGAAGGTGCGTCTCATCCGCCGTGGGCTGGCGAACCACAAACCCACGGAGGCGATGGAACGCCTGCTCTTCTTCCTGAAGAAATGCCATTCCAATGCCCAATTGATGCAGGATTTGAAATCACAACGCTAAACAAAGAACCGCAGTTTTTCAACTGCGGTTCTTTGTTTCCCAGCGGAACAGAGCCACCATCCCCAGACTGAAGACATAGGTAGCGGCAACCGACATTGCCGCAAAAGGAGCTACAAACAACCCCGCTCCAAGTATTAACTCCTCCACATCACTCCGGCAGAAAGACGGCGATGCGCCGTCGCTCATTAACATGAAAAAGAAAGCCATGGTAGCCAGGCAAGGCACCAGCGTAACCCAGTTTGCAACGGGCAATGAATCTGCCCATTTCTTACCTCCCAGCCAGGGGCAGACCAGAAGGAAAACCGCCAGCGCCGGAGCCCAGGCCAGCACCACTATTGCGAGAAGCGTATCCGGATATTCCAGAGCCGACTCCAGCACATAGTAGCTGCCAACCGCTGCATACAGCAGAGACAGGGCTAAAAAAAGCCTTCGCATATTAGTCGCCGCTCTTCAGCACATTGATGAAGGCTTCCTGCGGAATGCTCACCTTGCCGATGGCCTTCATGCGCTTCTTACCTTCCTTCTGCTTTTCGAGCAGCTTGCGCTTACGGGTCACGTCACCGCCGTAACACTTGGCCGTCACGTTCTTGCGCATGGGGGAAATGCTTTCGCGGGCGATAATCTTGCCGCCGATGCATGCCTGAATAGCCACAGTGAAGAGCTGGCGGGGGATCACATCCTTAAGCTTGGTTGCCAGTTCACGGCCCACGGATTCGGCGCGATCGCGGTGCACAATCATGGAGAAGGCATCCACCGGTTCACCGGCAATCATCATGTCCATCTTCACCAGCTTGGCAGCCTGGTAGCCGTCGTACTCATAGTCCATGGAACCATAACCACGGGTGGCACTCTTGAGCTTATCGTTAAAGTCGACCAGGATTTCAGCCATCGGGATGCGGCAGGTGAGCATCACGCGGGTATCATCAATGGTCTCGGTATGAGTCAGCTCGCCGCGTTTCTCCATGACGATGCTCATGATGGCGCCGATGTATTCGCTGGGAATCATGATGAACACCTTGACGATGGGTTCGCGGATTTCATCAATCTCCTGAGGTTCCGGCAGAATGCTCGGGTTATCAAC
>JAEIGA010015215.1_pt1 | contig 11713 bp, 11 predicted proteins | sample 9270691 | NCBI WGS metagenome assembly JAEIGA01 (sample SAMN17057246, study PRJNA624740) | gut metagenome | biome: biome; isolation source: fecal sample | host: Bos grunniens | place: China: Xizang | collected 2019
AATTATAGTTAATATCATAATTACTATTAATATAACAATTAACCATGCTTCTTTTACTGCATAAAAAGTTTCATATGATAATAATGCAATTCCACTAATTGACATTCCTTTAATAAAAGAATTAAAACTATTATTATTTTTCTTTAACTCCTTGAATAATACTTTAGACCATATTACGATTCCTAAAACTAACGCAGCAAAAAACACAATAATATTTAAATCAACATTAAAATCACCTTTTAAAAGTGAATTAATTCGATATAAAATATCATGATAAACTCCCATACTTAGCATTAATAACGACCCACTTAAGCCAGGCAGCACAAAACCTAATGCAACTACCAAACCAGAGATTATATAAGCAACAATATTTTCATTAAACGAAATATTAAAATTTACTGTCAATAAGATAACTACTACTATCCCCAATAAAGTAAACAAAATACTTTTTTTATTAGTATATTCAAATTTAAATAGTGCAATATTTATACCTAAAAATACACTTAATAAAATACAAATATACGTGTTTAAAATTAAACTAATTCCAATGATTGATAATAATCCGCCAATTAAAATACCTAAAATTAGGTTAAAATGTTTTTTTAAAACACGTAAATGATAAAAATTACCAGTAATTTCTAAAATATTATGATACTCTCCTAATGAATTTGCTGTAGTTGTACTACAAACACCAGGTACAACATAAGAAACACCAATAATTAGTGCATTAACAAATCTTTTCAATTATATTACCCCTTTTAAATGATTTAATACATTAAAAATTATGTTAATACATCTATACTATATTACAACATTTTGTAAAAAAAGTCAATTTATTAATTCATGCAAAAAATAGTTAGAAGCATTGCTTCTAACTATTAAAATTAATCATGTTTTCTAGTTTTCAATAAAATTAATGCACACGCACCAATTAAAGGTGTAACAACTACAAAACCAGATTTACAACCTTTTTTCTCTGGTTCTTCATTTTGAATAGGATCTTTATTATCATCTGGTTGTTCAACCGGTTTATCAAAGATACTCATATCGTATTTTAATTCTAATTCAACTAGCTTTTGACCAGTACCACTACGATAACAATATCTAATTACACAATCATATTGTTTTTCACCAGAAGATTTTTTTAGTTTAATTACACGATCCGGTTCATCACGATCATATGCGTCATCAGATATGTCTTTTGAAGTAGCTTTATCTACTAAAACAATTTCTAAAATAAGAATTGCACGATCTGGGTCATCAACTGTAAATGTTGGATAAAAATATTTATCATCTTGTGTTATATCACCCAATGTAATAACAGGTTCTTTCTTTAGTGTAGTAGCCGAACTAAATGTTGTTGTTGGAATATTTTTATATTGTTCAGTATCATAACTTAATGAATATTTATATTCTGTATTAGATACTAAATTTTCAAAAGTTACTTTACCATTAACGAATTCTTTTTTAACACCATTTAATGTCATATAAGATTTTGTAATATTATCTGACATTGCTTCTAAATCTAACTCAAATGTTAAAGTTGATGTAGTTTTTTCAACATCTTTTATTTTAACTGAATTATCTTTCTTAGTAACAATTAAGAAACCATTACTTACTGATCTTTGTTGTCCGTCACTAGGAGAATTTTTTACAATAAACCCTTCATTTTCGCGAACAAAGAATGTACTAGATCCACCACCATCTAATAGATATGCATCATCAATTCCAAGTTCAGTTAAGATAGTATTAATTTCTTCTTGGTTAGTTCCATAATAATTTAAATCTGGTTGTCTTCCATCCATTGTAAGTAAACAAACTGTACCATCTGCTTTACAGCCGATGATTGTTCTAGGTGCTCTTGTAGTATAATATTCTTCTTCTACGTAGTATCTTGCAAATGCACCATCTTTCATAAGAACATGTCCACTACCCATTATGTTTTGTGATTGACTTAATTCTGGATCAGTAATTTTATATTGTACTCGAATTGTAACATCTTTTTGTAATAATGATAATAACTCTTGGTTTTTAGTAACGACTGCAAAACTATTTTTTACCATTTCAGTTCCATCATTAACATTAGTAATTTTTCCTTTACCATAATAACTATTGTCATTAGCTTGATAAATAACTTTATCACCATCTATTACATAATAGCTATTTCCTTCAGCAAGTGTAGGTGCATGAAAAATTCTTTCTTTAATTGTTGGTTCACCATATGAATTAGGAACATGATTACCTTTATCATCATACAGATAAACGATTTCAAGACTTGGGAAATAAGCTGAAGTTTCACCATCTTCTAAAGAACTTAAATTCATACCATTAAGTTCAATTTCTTTTAACACACTTCCGTCAGCATTATAAATTGTTAAATAAGGATTAGCTGAGAAATGATTAACTGTATTACTTGCGTATACAATTTGATCAGCATCATTATTATTTTTAAAACCAACTGCTTCATTACCACCACGATAAGGACGAATCAATTCACCATTTTGCATTTCCATCCCCATACCAGAATTTGGATAATCTTTAGTTGTATGCCAATCATAGAAATCGCCATTAATACCGCCAATGACAATGTAATCAGGATTCTTCTTTTCAAAATCTTGTGCCATTAAAGTCATCCCTTTGAAATCCCATTGTTCATCACCTTGCATACTCCATGCAACAATTTCGTATTTTTGATTTCCGTCAGCATCTAATACTCTTGGAACAGTAAATACATTAATTTGTTGACCATACCATGTATTAACATCAATTGGTGTATTGCTTCCATAACCTGAATCCCAGCCCTTTGGCATTGTTGTTTTTGTGTTTGCAATAATATTTGTCCAAACAACATCATTCATAACAACAGTTTCATTTCGTGAGATTTCTTGATATAATTCATTTTGTTCATTTGCCTTAACAATTAATGAATTATTTATCAACAAAACATTTATTAATAGAAATAAAGTTATTGATAAAATCTTAGTAAATACCTTTTTCATTTTTTTAACCTCTCTTTTTTTATTTACATATTTATTATACACCAAAATTATTCTACTTTCAAGAAATCTACTAAATTATACTACATCATAACTTGATAGTTTAATCCTTCCTTATTATAATATGTCACACTAAATATCGTTGCGACATCTTTATAATTCAATTGATTATCTAAAATTTTAAAATTTATAACAACATATTCACCACTTTTGTAATTCATAACAACATCAATATAACCAATGCCATTTGTAAAACCACTAAACTCCTTTTCTACAATACTAGTAAAAGTATTAATATCTAATATTTTAGAATAAGTCATAACACCTCTAACAAAAGTTTTTAAATTTGTAGAACTAACGTTATTTACGCCTAAATAAGTTGTTGATGTTGAACCAACAATTGGATATTTTTGATTATTATTAGCTAATTGATTATTCATAAATGTCAGAATTTCATTTTGAATAACTAAAGCTTTTTCTTTAACAATCAACTCATCACTAGTTTTATTGTAATTCTTATATGATGGTATCATAATACTGGTGATTATACCAATAATCGTTATCGATATAATCACCTCAATTAATGTAAAACCTTTATTCATTTACAGTTAATTTATTTGTCGATAAATCGTATTGAACAGTAACACCTCTTCTTACAAGTTGTAATTTATTATTTGACACATATGATAATTCTTGATTTGTATATGGAATATCTGTTCCAGTAATTGTTTTGTAATGAGCACTTAATGTATCAAAAGCAATATTACCTGATAATTCAATTTCACCAGTTGCTAAACCCATTTGATAAACTTGAGCAAGCTGTGTCATTTCTTGCTTTGTTGCGACCTCATTTGATGTTGAAACGTAATTCTTGTAAGATACTAACGCAACAGTCGATATAATTCCAATAATCGTAATTGTAATTAACACCTCTACTAAAGTAAACCCTTTTTTAAATTCTTTTTTTAACATTTTTTTCATTTTTAATTTCCTCCTGTATTTAATATAATTGCAACCTATTAATAACAAGATAAATTATTCAATAATACCATTACGTATTACTTCATCGTATGTAATTTCTTTGTTTTTTAATTTTTGTGATATTTGATAATTAATAAAAGTTTTTCGATTTAAATTAAGTAAAAGTTTTCGATTATTACGATTAAACACATATTCTTTATTACCATCATCAATTTTAATAACTTCGCTAATCATAATCCTACCTTTATATCCTGTTTGTAAGCATTTCTTACATCCACCTGTAGAAATAAAAGTTACATCTTCTTCTAGATTGAGATTATCTAATAATTTTGTAGATGGAGAATATTCAAACATACACTCATCACATGGTTTTCTAATTAATCTTTGTGAAATAATTAATCTCAAAGTATCTACCAATAAATATTTTTGGATATTCATATTAATTAATTTTGAAATTACACCGAGCCCATCACCAGAATGTACTGTTGCTAAAACTAAATGTCCAGTTTGTGCAAGTCTTATTGCATTAGCCGCAGTTTCAAAATCCCTTATTTCTCCAACCATGATTACATCCGGATCTTGTCTTACAATTGCTTTTAAAATACTAACATAATCCATTTTATTAAGCGGTATTTGTGAAATATGTTCTAACTCATTTTCTATAGGATCTTCTATTGTCATAATATTTTTATATTCATTTTTTAAATAATTCAAAATACTATAAAGTGTTGTTGTTTTACCACTACCTGTTGGACCAGTAACAACAATTAAACCGCTTTTAGTTAAAGAACTCTTAATATCTTCTAATTGTATATCATCAAAACCTAGTTTTTCTAGATCATATTTAATCGTATTATTATAAAAAATCCTAAGTACTAATCTCGATCCATATAATGTTGGAATCGTTGAAACTCTTATATCGTATTTCATACTATTATAATTAAATTCAAAATGACCATCTAAAGGTGTTAAATTGTTAGTTAGATCTAAACTTGATAATATTTTGATTCTATTTAATAATAATTGATATGACTCTAATGGTATTCGAAACATCTCATTTAAAACGCCATCAATTCTAAACCTAACACCAATATATTTTTTCTCATACTCAAAATGAATATCACTTGCATTATTATCAATTCCATATTCAATAAAAGAATGTAAAATCTTATTTATTTTAATGTTCTCAACATTATCATTAATTTTTAAATTTGCATTTAAAATATCTAGCATCTGATTTAGTTCTTCTTTTGATTTTAAGATGACTTCTGCTTTTTTATTGAATATTTTTTCAAGACTTTGTACTTTATCATAATCACTAATATCTTCAATAAAGACTTTCACTTTATTATTAGTTTCATCATAAGGTATTACTCGCATCTCAACTATCCATTTAACACCAATTTTATCAATTGTATTTTTCTTAATGTTATTTATAGTATCAAACTCTTCAGAAAATCCAAGTTTTTCAGTCCAAAACTTATTAATTTCATCACATGATACAACATTTTCATCAATTAAATACTTATCTAATCTTTTCTTAGAAATATTTAATAAAGTAGAATAATTTAATACTTTGTTTTTCTTATACAAATAATTTATTAAATCTTTTGAAACCATTTTAACTCACCATCCTAAACGCATTTAACATTGGTATGAATACAACCAATATAATGATCATTACAAATAAAGACATAACAATTAATAATGTTGGTTCTAACAAAGTCATTGTTCTTTTCATATGAGCTTGATATTTATAACGATAATAACGGACACCATTTTCTATATTTTTTAACATCATATTATTTTTCTCACCAATAACAAACATTTTAATCAAAACGCTATCAAAAATACGATACTTTATTAAAGCATCACTAATTGTTAATCCATCATTGATATCTTGATATGCATTTAACAATTTATCTTTCATACACGAATCATTAATCGTATTAGCAACTATTTTTAAAGATTCCGTTTTATTAATGTTATTTTTCCATAATAATTCTGCCATAGAACAAAACATATAAGTATTTAAATATTCAATACTTTTACCGATAAAAGGAATTTTCCTTTTAATACTAGTTAACAAAGCTTTATATTGATTACTTCTTCCTAGTATTTTAATGAATAAGAAGAAAAATATTAAACATAAAATAACAGTTAAAAGATTATCACCAACAAAACTAAATATTTTTATTAGTATTTGACTTAATTTGTTTAATTCTATATCGTTATTAATAAATAATTCTACATAAGAAGGAATGATAAATTTACTCAATATACAAATTACAACAAATATTAGACATCCAATAATTTTTGGATAAAGCGTCATATTTTTCATTTTATCTTTATTCTTAATTTCATCATCTAAATAATTTGATAATAAACTCAATCCATTTTTTAAATCATTACTTTGAATAGAAACATTTATTACCTCAATGAAAATTAGAGGAAAATATTTCATTTGTTTATAAAAGGCATTTTCTAATGAATTTCCTTTTCCTATTTCTAATAATACAGATTCCAAAATACTTTTTAATTTCTTTTGAAAACAATTATCTTTTACAACTTTTAATGCACTCAATTCATCAAATCCTGCATCTAATAATGACTTCCATTCATCAACAATATCTTTCAAATGTCTTAAACTAACTTTATATTTTCGGATTTCATAATTTTTCACAATTTTAAGAATATACTCATCCGACAATTCTTTCTTTACCTCTTCTTTATTTAAAGCATCTACAAAGTAAGTGTTAATTTCATTATCATTATTTTTAGTTTTAACTTTCCAATTCATTTTGTTCTCCTATTAAATATCCATCTTCAAATATTGTCATTTGAGTAAAAGTTTCATTTGTTTTTGCATTATTAAAAATCATATAATAAGTTACTATATCATCATTAGGATTAAATACATAAATCACATAATTGTCATTATAATTGTCAATGCGATATAAATAATCGCCTTTTTCCTTATATTCAGCACTTACTTGTCTCGTAACATTCTTATGACCTACAATATTTAAAGCACATGCTTCAAGATGTATTTTTAACTCTAACAAATTGATTTCATCAATATTTAAATCTGTTCTTGTTTTATTAATTGAAACCATTAGAAATGTTAAACTAATAAATATGATTATAAAAATTGTTGTAGATAAGATTATAAATCCCTTATTTGTTTTTTGTAAAATGTAAATACACTCCTTTACTTCCAATTATTGTATTTGTTACATTAGATCTGTTTATTCGGATATAATAATAATAGTCATAATAATCAGTATAATCATACAAAGTTAAAGTAATATGAATAAAATAGTATGCATTAGCTTGATATGATATTAATCCATCTTCATCAAAGTAAATATTCACATAATAAAATTTATTATCTGGTGTTGTAATATCATGGACTACCTCTCCATTAATATTATAATATTGTTCTACATGATCGAAAAAACTTGGATCGCTTTTAATTATTTGAATTACATTATGAAAATGATTATACATTCGAAATTTGTCAATATATTTATGTTGAAACTGATTTTGAGATAATGTTAAATTCATAATCAAAACAAAAAATACCGAAATCATTAAAATTGAAATCAAAGTTTCAATAAGCGATATTCCTTTATTATATTTTCTCAACAATTATTTTTACCCGCTCTTCTATCTCATTTTTTAATGAATTAACAAAATTTAAATAATCATTATACTGTTCTTTAGGAATTGCTATATACAATTTACGTGTTTTGTAATTTAAAAAAAGCATTGAACTAAGAACATTTAAATATTGAACGATGTTTTTATTATTTATATTATAATACTTTAAAATTTGATTGTTATATAAAGATATTTCGTAGTTATTAACTAATATTAAAGAATTATATTTTTTGTTTAAAACAACTTTGTCATTAACTAAAGTAGTTAACTTATTTAGAATTTTATTGTTTGATAGAAAATTCATGACTTCTTCGTTTATATAATAAAAACAACATTCAACATTATTATCAATTTCATTAATAACTGTTTTAACTATTTTGTATTTAATATCACCTAAACACGTTTTAAGTTTATTAAAATGTAGCTTATAAATTTTATTTTTACTAAATTTTGGATAATTACTTCTAAAAGTAATCACTACTCCATTATAAAATTCAATTACTTTTATTTGTCTTTGAACTTTATCTAGCAATTGAAATTGGTCTATTTTATTTGTTTGGAACGTCTCAACTATTTGATTTTTTCGGACAATATCAATTATGTAAAGTTTTTTGTTTTTAAATATTCTAATTTTCAATTACTTCTCCTCCTATGTAATAATACTTTTCCAAATAAGATCCTTTGTTAAATATTTCAATTTTAAACAAATGATCATTTATAACATTCAGTTCAAAATTATCAATTTTTCTATTATAAATAACTATATTATCCTGATATATTCTTAAAACTTGGTTTTCAAAATCCATAAATTTTATATCATCAATAATTAATGAATTATTCATAATCTCAACATTAACATTACTATTTAAAAACTTATTGTTAATAAATTTTTCAACTTGTTTTAAATGTTCAAAATTTATTGATAAATCATTTTGCATGTTGAACTGTTTTTTCAAATTAATATATAAGGTTATTGTTGATAATGCACAAACAGACAACAGTAACGAACATATAATCATCTCAATAATTGAAAAACCTTTATTCACTTTATCACCAATTGCATTATATCATGATACAAAAAACAAAAGTAACTGATGCTTGCTTTTCGACTTTTTTATATTTTTTCGAAAAAAAATAGCCCTTTCGGACTATTTTACTTTTTTACCGTATCGTACAATCAATTCAATACGCGAATTTACTTCTAATTTGCGATAAATGTTTTTATAATGGAAATTAACTGTATCATATTTCATATGTAATTCACCAGCGATTTGTCTTAGTGTATTACCTAATAATAATTGTTCAAATACAATTACTTCTTTATTAGTTAATAATTCATATGGATTAGGATATTTAGTGTCAATAATAACTTCCTCTTCTTGAGTATCAGCTTGTTTAATCTCACTTTTTAAATTATAAATTATTACTTTAATCAAGCTAACTACTAGCACACAACCAAATAAAAAGACAAAAGATTGTGAGCAAATTGCAAGTAAGAATTTATCCATTTTATAGAATAATGATTTTAATGCAAGACCCATTGAACATAATATCGTAATTGACATTAAACAAAATCTAAATAACGATAATGAAGATTTATCTTCCAAACAAACTCCTAAGATCATGTAGTTTGCAATAAAGCCAAATCCAAGTGATATACCTAGTAATACTAATAATATTATTTCAACTATTCTATTAAATTCATTAATGAATAATAAAAATTGAAATGCTATAATCGAACAAACTAACCAAAGTAAAATGTAAAATAAATTAGACATTTTACTATATTGGAATATTATACGAGCAATAATTATAGTAATCAATATACCACATGCAAAAATCAATAAATTAATACCTTCAAATATTAAAACTTGGTTTTTACATATTACATAAAAAGATAAAGCTGTTAAAACGTAAACCGCAAACAATATTACAAAAAATGCAATAGGTGAAATTGGAATACGTTCATTTGTCATTTCAATTTCTTTAAAATAATCTTTTCCTAAGAATGACATAATAAACAACAACAAAACCAATGAAATTAATGGTAATATAAAAACATTAAATGTTTTTGAAAAATCTACAATGAAGTGACGAATTATTAAGAATAAAATTAATGATAAAAATGAGCACAATAACACATTAATCTTTTGTTTTGTTCCTAACGAATACAATATCATAAAAATTGTAGAATTAATTAACAAGCCTAAAAAGATTCCCACTGAAATTAATGTAGCCAAATATAAGCTATAATTTAAATTGAATCTAATTAATATATAATTTATAACAAAAAGTGCAATAACAATGAACGTAAATATGTACAAAAGCTTATTGGTAATATGTGGTTTTAAGAATAATACAGACAAACATAATGCAACTATACAGATTAAAATAGTTACTGTAAAGGAATTTAATGTAAATCCATTATTTAAAGTAAAAAATTCTGTAAAATATGTAAATTGATTAATAAATAGTAATTGACTAATTACTAATACTGCAAACGTCAAATAAAAAGTATAAATAGACAAATCATTTCTTGTATTGTCATTTTTAGATGGTGCGTTAATGGTATTAGTTATATTAGTAATAATATTGTTATAATTTGTTTTCTTCATATTATTCACCATTTGTTATATAATATAATTATTATACCACTTTTTTCAAAAAATTTAAACTAATTAGCTTAAATTTTTGGTATATTTTTTAAATAACAAAATCCAGATAATATATCAATAACTTTGTTATTTTTAAGTAGTATAATACTAGGTATTTCAATTTTCCCAAATTCATTATTATAATCAACTTCTTCGATTTCATCTAAGATACAACTGTTCGCATCAGATATTTTTAACGCAATGTTTCTCATCAAATATGATAAATAATTATCACAACTTTTTTTAATTAATAATACTTTTTTAAACTTTTTCATACGTACCCCTAATACAATTATAAACAAAGTCAATGTCATATAATGTTAAAAAGTGTTTTAATGGTAATTATTTATTATTTTTGATATAATATCTAAAGTGAGGAAAATTATGAAAATAGTAGGTATTATTATTGAGTCTAATCCGTTTCATAACGGACATAAATACTTAATAGATCAAGTAAAACAACATTTAAATCCAGATATAATGATAGCATTATCTTCTGGTTACTTTACAATGAGGGGTGAAACATCACTACTTAGCAAAAAAAATAAAACACAACTTTTACTTGATGCAGGTTTTGATATTGTTATAGACTATCCTTTATATCAATTGTTAAACAGCTCTGATTTTTTTGGAAACAACGCTATTAACATTTTATCTAAAACAAATATAACACATTTAGCTTTCGGTATAGAATCTAATAACTTAAATGACTTAATTCAAATTCAAAATATAATGGATACAAATGAATTTAAAACACTATTAAATTCCAAATTAAATAATAAAATAAGTTATAAAAAAGCTATTCAAGATACATTAAAAGAAATTAGTGCTTTTGATAATAACTCAGTCGATATCATTATGCAATCAAATAATACCTTAGCTCTTGGATATCTTAAAGCTTTACAGAAACACCCAAATATTGAACCTTTTACTATTAAACGATATGGCAACAATGAAGAAAATATAACTTTAAATAACTTCCCTAGTGGAACAGCATTACGTGAAAATTATTTAAATAATGTTGATATTTCTTCGTATTTACCATATGAAATAACAAAACTATCTAACTTTAAGAACTATGAATTAAAATTCCAAACTATTATTGAAAATCTATTTTTAAATAATTCTCATTCATATCAAAATTATTTACATATAAATGAAGGTATTGAAAATTATATTTTCAAAAACTATAATAAAGACTTATCTACAACTGAAAATATCGATTACTTAGCTAATAAAATATATTCAAAAACAAGAATACGCCGTACTTTATTATCAATGATCTTACAATTACCTAAAGATTTGAATTTTGATGAAAACAATATTCGAATTCTCGGTTTTAGCAAAAAAGGCCAAGTATATCTAAAATATATTAATGGTAATTTAATATTAAACATCGCTAAAAGTGATGATATTTTA
>JAEIGA010015216.1_pt1 | contig 11713 bp, 7 predicted proteins | sample 9270691 | NCBI WGS metagenome assembly JAEIGA01 (sample SAMN17057246, study PRJNA624740) | gut metagenome | biome: biome; isolation source: fecal sample | host: Bos grunniens | place: China: Xizang | collected 2019
AAAAATAAATAAAGTATATGATGGACTTATTTTTTATGATCTGTATGTAAATGATAAAAAAATAATAAATAATGCTATTAGATATGAAGAAAAAGAAAATATAACTATTAATGTTTTAGGCGATTATATAATTATAACACCACATTTTATTAGTGATATAAATGAGGAATTAAATATAATTTATAAAAATGAAAATGGTTTACAAGTAAAAAATATTTCTGAATTAGACAAAAACGAAGGAATGAGAATTAGAAAAATTGATATAACAAATAATGGAATTATTCTAGATGGTAGCAGAATGTCTCACGGACCATCAGTTGTTTACAATAAAACCGAATATATGCTTTTATATAAAGAAGATTGTAAGGATACAAAAAATATAGTACCTAAAGATTTGGTCGTATCTGCAAAATATAATTATAAATATGAAAATGGTGTTTTAAATTTAGTTCCAGAAGTAACAAATTTAGTAACATTTGAACAAGAACTTTTAAATAATGATAGTTATTGTCAAAATAGATAACGAAAAAGTGTGTGTGTTTCACACTTTTTCTATTTATATAAAATTAAATTAATATCTTCTATAATAATATTTAATTCTTTAATAATTTCTTTATTAGGTTTAAGTATTTCTATAGTTTTAAATTCTAGCATAAAAAAATGTCCTCCTTCCTAGAAAGAGAACACTATATATATGTCTTCCAATCAGATAGGCTCGATTAAAAGACAAAATAAAAACTTACGAAACCTATTGGTTCGTAAGTTATTTTTAAATGGAGCAAGTGATGGGAATCGAACCCACGTCTCAGCCTTGGCAAGGCCACGTACTAGCCGTTGTACTACACCTGCGTAATTGGAGGGGCCAGCCGGATTCGAACCGACGATCGTGGAGTTGCAGTCCATTGCCTTACCAGCTTGGCTATGGCCCCGATTACTTCGTTATTATAACATAATATATTAAAATTTATCAAGTACTTTATTATATTTTATGCAATAAAAATAAGAAACATAACTGTTTCTTATTTCTTTTTCTTTAATAATCTTAATTTTTCATTCATCATGTATTTAGATATAGCATCTTCAATTTCTGGTAAAGCTTTTTTAGAAATATTAGATATAGTAAAATATTCTTTTACTGTATCTATTTCTACAGCACCCCATAATATATTAGCTCTCACTTGAAAGTCATTTAACATATCAGGTGTAATTGTTGTAAAAAAGTAATTACCAATTAATCCCTTTTTTCCTATCATCATTCTTTTATTTGTAAAAACAAATACTGACGTATAAAATATTTCATACCACTTATCATTTCTTTGAGCACAAAAAGCATATAAAACCACTTCATCATCATTTAAATGACTTTCTACAACAGAACAATGTTGTTTTAATCTCCATGAAATAGTTCCAGGAAATTTACGTTTAAATTCCTTACAATATTCATATATTGTTTTAGACATATTACTCACCCATTCCATTATTTATAAAGAAATCTTTAGCAGTTTCTAATTCTACATAACCATTAATAGCATCAATAACTGTATTATTTTTAACTATCATAGTAAGTGGAGTACCCCATTCAGTTTCTTGTAAATATATATTAGTATTACTAAACTCTTGCATATCTTCTTCTGTAAAATTATTAGTATTTATATAATATACTTTAAAACCTAACTCTTCTTTTACTTCATATAGAATTGGAGTAAACATTACACAATAACCACATCCTGGTCTTGCAACTAATACTACACTCTTTTCATCTTTATTTAATAAATCTACAAATCCTTTAGTATCTATTTCAGTAAAACCTGCATTTTCAAGAGTTATCTCTGGTTCTTTTTCATCTGCTGGTTTTAAAATCGTTACTAAAACTAATAAACCAATTACTAATACTGCAGAAACTATTCCTACTATTAAACCTAAATTCTTTTTCATAATTCACTTCCTTATCAATAATAAATATATTATACTACAAAAAAGGAAGAATTAAAATATTATAATTCTCCTTTTTTCTTTTTATCTAACATACTAAGTATTTTTTGTTTACCATTTTTAAGTTCACTAATAGAACCGCTAGTATTTAAAGTATCTATAACATCTGCTACAAACTTAGAACAATCTATTTGTTTAAACCAATCTTGATTCTTTACTTCATCAGATACATAAGTTAAATTAGTTGAATAAAGAGAATCAAATAATTTTTTATCATGTGCATCACAAAACTTCTTAGGTCCTTCAGTAAATAATGCAAAAGTAGTAATTAAATATGTTTTTTTAGCACCTCTTCTATTTAGTTCTTCTGCAACATCTAGCATAGAACCACCTGATGCTACTAAATCATCTACAACAATTGTAACTTTATCTTTAACATCCGCTCCTAAATACTCATGAGCAACTACTGGATTTTTACCATCTACTACTTTAGATAAATCTCTTCTTTTATGAAACATACCTACATCAGCTTGAAACATATTAGCATAATATCTAGCTCTATCAAGTGCTCCTGAATCAGGACTTATAAATATAACTTTTTCTGGATCAAAATCTTCATTTTTAATAAAACTTTTTAATACTTCATTTGTTGGGTAAAAACTTTCAAAAGACATATTAGTAGGTACTGCATTTTGAATATTAGGATCATGAACATCAAATGTTACTATAGTCTTTACTCCTAAGTTTTGTAATTCTTGAAGTGCTAAAGCGCAATCTAAAGATTCCCTTCCTTTTCTTCTATGTTGTCTTGATTCATATAATAATGGCATTACAACTGTTATTCTTTCAGCTTGACCCCTTGCTGCTGATATTACTCTTTTAATATCTTGATAATGTTCATCTGGTCCCATATGATTTTTATAACCAAACATTTCATAAGTAATACTATGATTACCAATATCAGATAATATATACAAATCTTTATCTCTAACAGTATCATTAATCATTACTTTACCTTCACCATTACTAAACCTATCTTGTGATATAGGTATTATATATTCTTCATTACTATTTCTTTTTTTCTTAATAGTTTCTTCTATATTTTTACCTTGCTGTTCACAATTTTTCATAACTATTAATCCTAATTTTTCTTCTAATCCTTTTGACATTTTTTACCTCCTTACATAAAAAAGAGAAACTATAAAATATATGTAGTTTCTCTTTGATTAGTTATATTTTTCAATAAAGTTGTCATATTTATCATTAGTATTTTCATATCACACCTCTATACAATTAAATTATAACATATAAATAATACTTGTATAATATTTATTATTTATAGTTTACATAAATAATTTTTATAGTTGATACTTTTTAGAATCTTCTATACTCTTTTTTATTTGCTTTTCATATCTTTCTTCTTCAGAAAATATACAACCACAATATTTTTGCATATAAAGGCCCAAGTTTCTAGCTTTTTCTTGTCCACTTCTAAAACCTATTCTAAAATCTTCATAAAAAAAATTAATATTATACTTTTTAGATAACATTTCACAAGTCTTAATAATCATTTCATGATTTTGATAAGGACTAATTAAAAGTGTTGTAGATACTGCATCAAATCCATTTAAACTAGCATATTTAAATGCAGATTCTAATCTACACAAATAGCAGTATCCACATCTATTATCAATTTTATTTATTACATTAGTACAAAATTCTTTTAACCCATAATAATCATTTACAACAAGTGGAATACTAATACTTTTAGTATATTCTTTTAAAGCATTTAATCTAGCTTCATACTCCTTAAAAGGATGAATATTAGGATTATACCAATAGCAAGTTATATCTATATTATTTTCTTTTAGTTTATCAATACAATAAACACTACAAGGAGCACAACATGTGTGTAGTAATAATTTCATTATTTTATACTTCCCTTACTCTTATTTTTTATAGTTCTTTTTTTGTTATATTTTATATCTTCTTCTTTAACTAAATTAATATCTAAACTTATAATAGAATCACAAATCTTATAATAATAAAAATTATTTAATCTAGTATAGTTATTATTAATAATAGCATCTTGAAGAACTTCTTGATATTTATCTCTTTCTTTATTTTCTATATAAACTGGTGGTAAATTTGCTAATCTAAATAATAAATTAATAAATGCTCTAGTACTTCTTTTATTACCATTTGCAAATGGTTGAATTCTAATTATTGTACACATTAATTTAATACAATCATTAATATAATCAAATAATTTTTCTGGAGAATTATTTTCACCCAGTGCCCTTCCTCTTTCAACTAAATTAGAAACATCATCTCTTAAAGAATTCATTTCTCTTACAATCATATAATAATTAGGAACTTCTATACTAGTATTAAATAATCTTGCAGGTTCTGTTCTATATTTTCCACCAAATTCAGGGAATGGAGTTTTAGAATATAATAACTCATGAATATCTGTTAATGTATAAATACTAATATCTTGTAAATCATGTTTACCTAAAATATAATCATAAACTAATCTTAATCCTTGTTCTTCTTCTTTCATTTGAACTACTTCAACTTTATTTTCATTATATAAATATCTTTCTTTAAAATTCTTAGTTTCTGGAATGTATTTATTTTTAAATGCTTCTAATATATTAGAAAACATTTTTTTCTCAACACAAGAATAATAAGTTATAATTATTAGTTTTGGAATAACATCAGATGCTTCAAATAATCTTTTTTCTTTCTTTCTTTTTTCATATCCTGCAAATAATAAAGCAATATATTCTCTAGCTTCATCATCTGACATTTCATTAATAGCTTCAATAATTGATTGCATAACACTTCCCCCTCGTTTTTCGGGAATATAGTAGCATTTATATATTTTTTTGTCAAATTATATAATGCTATCATTTACACTTCTTTTATATATTTTTTTTCTAATCATATCAAATGGTATAACTGTTAATGATAATAAAAATATAATTAATAATTCTTTTAAACTTAGTGGTGTTGTTCTAAATATATTACCCCCATAATATATCATTATAATTTGTACTATAAAAATAAATATCATAATAAAAATAAATACTTTATTCTTTAATATATTGGATAAAATATTAATTCTAGTTGTTCTAGCATTAAAAGAATTAAAAATACTAATAAATATAAATAATCCAAAAAACGCACTTAAAAATGAATGTTTATTTTTAAACAAGTTTTTTGTAAATGAAAGTTTTAAAAATATTAAACATAATAAACAAGAATATATACCAGTTATTAATATTTCATTAAACATATATTTATTTATTATACTCTCATCTTTTTTCTTAGGTGTTTCTAACATATATTCTTTTAATGGAATTTCAAAAGAAAACGCAAGTCCTGCTAATGTATCCATAACCATATTTATCCACAGCATTTGAATTACAGTAACTGGGGTATTAATACCTATAAAAGGCCCAATAATTGATATAACAAGTGCACATAAATTAACAGTTAATTGAAATATAATAAACTTTCTAATACTTTTAAATATAGTTCTACCATATAATATTGCCTTAGTAATTGATAAAAAATTATTATCAAGAATTACTATATCACTAGCTTCTTTACTTATTTCACTACCTGTACCTAAAGCAAAACCTACATCAGCTTTTTTAAGAGCTGGTGCATCATTTACTCCATCCCCTGTCATTGCAACTACTAAATCCATTTCTTTTGATATTCTAACTAATCTACTTTTATCTTGAGGTAATGCTCTTGCAATAACTTTTATATTAGGTAATATTTTTTTTAAATAAGCATCTGTCATGTTACTTAAGTCATTGCTAGTTAATACCAAGTCATTATCAGTTTCTATAAGCTTTAAATCTTTTGCAATAGATATTGCAGTATCTTTATTATCACCTGTTATCATAACAGTTTGTATACCTGCATTTTTAACTATATTTAAACTATCATAAGCTTCTTTTCTTATAGAATCACTAATAATAATTAAAGAAACAAAGCATAATTCTTCAAACAGCTCTTCATCATTATTAGTACTAGTTGCAAGAAGTATTACTCTAGAACCCTTAGAAGTTTCTTCTTCTATCTTTCTTTTTATTTTTACTTTATTCATAAATCTTACTCTATTTAAATTATTGTCAAAAGTATATTTACACTTATCTATTAATATTTCAGGAGCACCTTTTATTAAGTTTTTTAATTTATTATCTATTTTAGTAATCATATATTTATTCTTACTGTTAAAGGGTATTACTTTTATCTTTTTTTGTAATTCATCTCCTTGTTCAAAAAACTCTAATAAACACTTATCTGTACTATTACCACCAATTATTTTTCCGTTTTCATAAGAAGACATATTATTATTTATTATATTTAATTTTACTAAGTCATAATATTTTTTATTTTTAATTAGTTCTTCTTCATCATAATATTCTTTTAAGTTAGAATCTATTATTTTATTTACTTTTAACTTTCCTGTTGTAAGTGTACCTGTTTTATCAGTAAATAATATATTTATACTACCCGCTGTTTCTATACCTACTAACCTTCTTACTAATACTTTATCTTTAACCATTCTTTTCATATTAGAAGATAATACCAATGTTATCATCATAGGAAGACCTTCTGGTACTGAAACAATTATAATAGTTACACTTAAAGTTAATGCATAAATTATATAATCTATCATTAATCTATAATTAGTTAATGTATTTATAATACTTTCCATAACAAAATTATTTTCTACTACTATTTTAGAAAATAAAAATGATATAAATACAAGCACTGCACCTATATATCCAAATGTACTTATAATACCTGCTAATTTCCTTAATCTTATTTTTAAAGGACTATCTGATGCCTTTTCTTGTAATTCTAATGCTATCTTACCATAAAATGTATTTTCTCCTACTTTACTTACTCTTATAATACAATATCCAGAACATATAATAGTACCTTTATATAATATATTTTTACTATTTGGTTTTATAATATACTTTTCTTTATATACTTCTTTTGATTCTCCATTAATAGTTGATTCATCAACACTTACTGAACCTTCTACAATAATACCATCCGCAGGAACTATATCTCCTTCTTCAAGTTTTACTATATCATCTACTACAACATCTTTAATTAGTACTTCTTCTATTTTCCCATTTCTTTTAACTTTACATTTTAATTTTAATGATTCTTCTTGTAATTTTTCAAAAGATTTTTCACTACCATATTCAGATATAGTAGATATTAAAGATGATAAAAATATTGCTATTAAAATTCCTAATGTTTCGAACCAATCAAAATCTTTAAAAAGAAAGACAATTTTTATTACTAATGCTATTAATAAAATTTTTATTATTGGATCTGATAATGATTCTATTAACAATGAAAAAAAAGTATTTTTCTTTATTCTCTTAATATCATTATCACCATATTTATTTCTATTTTCTATTACCTCTTTATCACTTAGTCCATTCATATAATATCTCCTTTAAATAATATTATTTATTAAAAATATAAAATATTATTAAATAGACATATACATACAAAAAAACAGAAAACTATTCGTTTTCTGATTTCTTTTTACTTAAATTTTGTAATCCTTTAAGTGCGACTGCTAATAGTGCAAATATAACTGCTAAAACTATTAAAAATGTATAATTTACAACACTAGTTTTTTTAATAATTAAAGTATATATTCTAAAGCTACCATCTTTAGATGTTACTTCTATTTGAACTCTACTATCATCTTTTAATTTATAATTATTTTTAATATTTATTTTTGCAGTTTCTTCTTCTGGTATAGCTTCTATATCTAATCTAGTAACATCATTATTAATTTTAACTATATAATCTTGTTTTTCTTTATTAAAGTTTTCACTATTAAATGATGCACCTTTAGTATTTATTTTTAATTCTTTTAAATAATTACTAGAAGATTTTCTATAAATGTTTAATTCGTAATTATATATTTTATCTAAATATATAACTTCAATTTTAACACTATTTTCACCATAAGAAAGAGCAGCTCCACCATATACAAATACCTTAGCATTCTTTATGACTTCTACTTCTATATTTGCAGATTTATCAGCATATTCTACAGAATAATCAAATGGCATTCTAGATATATCAATCGCATTACCATTTATTTTGATATTTTTAATTAAAGTAGTATCAACAGGTGTAACAACTTCTAAGTTAGAAGAATAATTAATGTTTAAATCATTTAATACTTTTTTTATTTTAACAACCATATTATCAATTCTAGATTGTTCTTTTAATTTTAAATTCATTGGAAAATCATTAATTTCCTTCTTTAAATTATTAATCTTTTCTTGTTTTTCTTTATCATACCCTTTAACAAAAGTAGGTACTGATGAAACTATCTTATTATATTCTGTATAATCAGCTGGATCATTACCATTTCTTTTTAAAGATTCAAATGCTTCTAATAATTTATTATACATTTCGTCTACTTCTTTTTGTTTTGTTATATCTAAACCATAAACAATATTATTTAATGCATTATTAACTAAATAGAAGTTTTCATATCTTTCAGGGTCTAAATTTGAAATTTTAGATTTCAAATACTCTATTTTAGTATAATTAGCTTTTTTTAATGATAAACCTTTAACAGCTTTATTAATTTTATTTGTTAAAATGTCTACTTCACCTTGTCTATCTACATAAACATTATTTAAATATTTAAACCCTAATAAAGCTTCTTCTAAATCAGCATAGTTAGAATATAAATCCTTATCATATTTTAAAGCATTATTATAAGCTTCATATAACTTATTAGTATCAGCTTTTCTCATTGATAAACCATCTATAAATTCTTTCAACTCTCTAGCTTGCTCATCTATTTTGTCTTGTTCATCTTTTTTATATGACCAGTTAATATTCCATAGAGCATTTACAATTTGATTTTTAGTATCTGATTCATAATAATTTAAATTTAATGACGTTAAAACTTTATAATAGTTACAAATTTCAGTATAATCACCAACTTTAGGTGTTAATAAATTCTTTAAATATTTAAAATCATCTTGTAGTTTATATGTAACCATTTGTAATTCACCAAAGTAAGCTCCTTCTACTAATTCTAAAACGCCTTCTTCAAAAGTCACATCAACAAAAATAGCTTCTAAATACCACTCTGCAAAAGTCTTTTTAAATAATCTGTCATCTAAAGTTTCAACTTCATTAAATTCTATAAACTCAGATAAATCTTCAAAAGTCTTAGTAGAGGTTACTGTTTCTAATGATTCCATATCATAATCTTCATAATTTAAATTATAAAAGAAATTATAATACTCTTCTACAGTTAAATAACCTAAATCCTCTCTAGAATTTCTACCATCTATAGTTAAACCATCTATATCTACATTAAAAATCATATCATATTGTATTCTTAAATAAATATCTATAATACAATTATAGAAGTATGCTTGATTATTAACATCCATACCATTATATTTAGAAGTTTTATTAATAGGTAACTTTTTATTTAAAGTTTTTGCTATATTAATAATTTCATTATAAGTATCTTTGCTTAATAATGCTGCAAGTTCATTATATGAGCCTTGATTTGTAAGATCAATTAAATCGCTCATTATACTAGTATCTACAACTTTTACATTATCTTCCAAAGTCTTAATAGCATTTTTTAAATTTTCAGTAGATTCATTTATAATATTTTGGTGTTCCAACAAATTCATAGATTCAAAATCAGGTTTTGTATTTTCACCATAAAATTTACTTAATTCGGAATAATAATTATTCCATGCTTCTTCAGGATATAAATACTCTTCAGGTCCATCATAGTAAAATGATTCATACATTATACCATTAAATAAATAATCTTTTAAATTATCTAATGAAACTTTAATTTGTTCTTCATTAAATTTATTTATTAACAATCTAAATCTTTCATTAATAGTTTCACCATATTTTTTCTCATCTAATAATATCGTTTTAACTTTTGGATTTTCATCTATAGCAGTATTATATATATCCATATAATCATCTATATATACAGGAAATGCTATTAATTGAGCGTCAATTTTCCTTATTTCATTATCAAGATATGACTGATAATTAATACTTAAATTTCTATCCAAATTATATATAATTTCACGTAATTTGTTAGTATTTTCAAAATATCTTTCAGATGGGTTTTCAGATGACTTAATAACATAAGTCTTTCCTGTTGCATTTTTACAAGCTGCTACAATTTGCCTATCAGTAACATCCTTATAATTTTTAGAACTTTCATATTTACTTAAAACATCACAAGCCAATTCTATTTTTTTATCTACTTCAGTATAATCAGCTTTAGGCTTTTCTTTAAATTCATAATTATTTAAAATATTAGTTAAACTATAAATATTAGCACTATTAACCAAATAATCATTACCATTAACTTTATAAACATATCTTGATGAATATAAATCTATTGCGGTAATTAATAAATCTGTATAATCCAAATAACTATTAACATCAATAGAATCCTCATTAGCACTTTTTAGTTTATCAATTCCGTTTAAAATAGCTAATTTTAATGAATTTTTATTATAAGTTGTTACAACAACAGGTGATGAAATAACATTTAAAGCATAATCATTATTTGAACCAAAACCTAATCTATAAAAATGATTTATAGATGCTTCCTTTAAAAAAATATCTGAATAAATACTTGTAGTATCAAGAGAATAATTTATTGTAAATTCTTTTTCTTGCATTTTCTTGTAAGTATAACCAGAGAATCTATAATAATATGGCGAATAACCATTTGTTTTAATATTTATAATATCACTTTTAGGAGAATAATCTTTTTCTATTTTGTAATCAAAATATGAAACAGTATTATTTGTATTATCTCTGTTTACTATTAAAAATTTATCAAAATAAGTTAAATAGAAATTATTTTCAAGTGAATCAAAAGAATCAAATGTATAAGTTCCATTAAATTTTATACTTGAAGCTTCAGATGTATCTAAAAATAAATATTTATCATGACTAAAATTATATGTTATAGGTATAGTTCCAGTATTACTAGAAACAATATAATCATATTTTTTTTCTTCTATTATTTCTCCAGTTAAATTAATATTTTCAAATTTAGAATCTTCTTCATCAACAAATTTTGAGATAACTAAATCATTTGAATCGTTAATAGATACATTTACTGCATCTACAGACTCTGATTTAGTATTATCTAAATTTAATATAGAATTAATATTATTTTCTGTTAATTTTGATGTATCTAAATATAAAACAGTAGACGCTAAATAATAGTTATTATTATTTAGTTTATATTCTATACCTACAGCCACATTTTTATATTCAATACTTTCATTATCATTTATTTTTAATACTTCATTAGAACACGTACCATTCTCATAAGTACCACCTAAACATATACCACTAAAATATATATCTTTTGTTTCCTTACTTTTAATTGTTTCATTTTTTTCGTTTTTAATATACTTAATAGATTGTTCATTACTATTAGGATCTATTTTTTTACTAATAAAATTAGTTATAGTTATATCACTATTTGAACCATTATAAACTGTAAGTTTTAAATTTGGATTAGTTAAGTCCTCTATTAAATAATCAGTAGTTACTACTACACCAGTTTCTTCATAACTAGCGTTTTCTTGATTATATGAACTTGCATTACCTTGTAATTTTGATAATGTATTTGGCTTAAGTAATATTATAGAAGCACTTACAAATACAAAAATAAATAAAAACAAAA
>JAEIGA010015217.1_pt1 | contig 11712 bp, 10 predicted proteins | sample 9270691 | NCBI WGS metagenome assembly JAEIGA01 (sample SAMN17057246, study PRJNA624740) | gut metagenome | biome: biome; isolation source: fecal sample | host: Bos grunniens | place: China: Xizang | collected 2019
ATTAACGGAGTTGACGGAAAAGACGGACTTCCCGGAACGGACGGAAAAGACGGAATTAACGGAACGGATGGAAAAGACGGTGTAGATGGCAAAGACGGAGAAAACGGTGTCACGCCTCTTCTGAAGATCAGCGCGAGCGATAACTTGTGGATGGTCTCCTACGATAATGGTCTTACTTGGAAATCTCTTGGCGTTGTAGCAACCGGTAAGGACGGCGTTGACGGCATAAACGGAACTGACGGCAAGGACGGCAAGGATGGCGAGAATGGAAAGAACGGTGTCGACGGCAAGGATGGTGCGGACGGTGCGAACGGTAAGGATGGTGTTACTCCCCTGCTGAAAATAGACGAAAGTTATATGTGGCAGGTTTCGTATGATAACGGAAAGACGTGGGAAACTCTCGGCAAGTCTATAGGTATGCCCGGTGCAAACGGCACTGACGGAAAGAATGGACAAGACGGTAAGGATGGAGAAAACGGAAAAGACGGAATATCTCCCATTCTTCAGTTCGAGGATAACAAAATATATGTTTCTTATGACAAAGGACTTACCTATAGTATCCTTTTCGATATGTCAAGCATTACTACGGGCGGTTCCGCAGGAGCTGACGGAAAGGACGGTATAACACCCAAAATCAGTATAGATGGAGATGGATATTGGCAGGTTTCCTATGATAACGGAGCAACGTGGGAGTCTCTCGGTATCAGCGCGGTAGGTAAAGACGGTGAGAATGGCACAGATGGCTCCGCGGGCACAAGCGGAAGCGATGGCGCGGACGGCAAAGATGGCGTAACTCCGAAGATAAAGATTGAGGAAAATGTATGGATGGTTTCTTACGACAACGGTGCAAGCTGGGAATCTCTCGGTGTTAATGCGTCGGGAAGCGACGGAAATGACGGCCGCGGAATCAGCTCCATGGAGATTAAGGACGGATATCTTTACGTAACCTATACCGACAGTCAGATTCCCGTCAAGGTTGGCGCGGTAGGCATGTCCTCCGGATCGGGAGGCTCAACTCCCGAAGACTCTGACTACTACTCGGATGGTCTTGCATTCTATCCGCTTCCCGATGGCACGTATGGCGTGAAAATGGGATACACCGAGTATTTAGAGGAGATAATAATCCCCGCGAAATACAAGGGAAAAGCAGTTACCAAAATTCTTGACGGCGCGTTCAGAAATCACGAATATCTTAAATCAATATCCCTGCCCGAGAGTATAAACGAGATTGGCGAGTTGGCGTTTTACGGATGTGAAAATCTTTCAAGCATTACAATTCCTTCCAATGTTACAGTTATTGGAAGTGATGCCTTTGCAGGATGTGTAAGCATCACGTCGCTATACATACCTAAGAGTGTTACAACCATAGGAATGAGCGCCTTCGACGGTATAGGAGTGGTTGAGTGCGAGATCAACGAGGTGGACAAGCCGGAAACTTGGGATGAGTTCCTCGGATATACAGAAATTAAATGGGGAATCGAGCCATAACCCGGTAAATGTCAACTATAGCTTTCAAATTAATGCTTTTTAAATAATTTTAGCAAAAAAGCACCTGACACATTGTGCATATCCTTGATGGAGAGCACGTTAATGTGTCGGGTGCTTATTTTATATCAAAAGCCTCACAGATACTTGGTATCAATTCCTTTTGAGGCAAAGAGAGTTCTTTTAATCGTTGCTTCCCGTCTTACCATTGACAGCACGTCCGTTCTGTCGGAGCAGACTATGCCGGGGAGCCTTGTCCATATTCGTGACGAACGGAAGTGGTCGTCATTTTTACAGAAGTGATCCCACCTTGCGACACCGCCGCCTAACGAATCCCAGGTTACGTCAACGTGATAATAGTTACGGCCGTCGAATGAAATTACATTCCATGCGTGATGCTCTGCAGAGCCGCGCACCTTACCGCAGATGACCTCGCACTCAATCCCCTCGGAGTTCATCAGACGCTTGTAAGCCTCGGCGTAGCCCTGACATACGCAACGGTGATTTATAAGCGCGCCGTATGCGCTTTGCATATAACTACGCTCAAGAGGATTGGCGTCGTCCTTGTTGAAATATTCTACGGTTCTCGCAAGATAGTTGTGAGCGACGTACGCTTTCATTTCGGGGCTCATTTCGGGCAAAAAGAGAAGTGCTGAGAGCCTTCTGACCTCTTTGTCAACATCCTTTAGCATAAAATTAAGCTGAACACGGCCTATTCGGTATTTGAAAGCGAAGGTTACAAATACATAACTGTATCTTGAGAAGGTTTTTATTTGAGAGCTTATGCTGAGTAAATTTGAGTAGAAGCCCTCATAACTGACCATAAAATTATTGTATACACTATCTATGTTGAGCGAAGAGGGAACACACAAAACCAATCTTCCCAGATATTTTCCAATACATCTGTGGAGCGCATTCTCAACCTCGTCAGTGCTTTCCGCCTTGACTATAGAGCCCGGGGATACGTCGGTATTGGTATATGCAATTTTAAATTCCGTCTCTGCGCCGAGCAGCGACGTTCTAACGCTCGACGAGAAGCTCTGTATGTAAAACAATAACTCGGGATTCTCACTCAGCACCTCGTCAAATATACGCTGGGCGTTATAGTGAGGTACGGTTATAGTAGGTCTGAAGGTTGCGAGACCTCTGGTTATCGTTATTCTTACGTAATTATCCGTTGCCATGGTTTAAGAAAGAAGCCATGCCAGAACAAGACTGACCGCGGCACCGATGGCTGATACTGTAATTATCTGCGATATGCCGGAGGAAGTTCCTGATGAGTAGTGCCTGGATGAAATGAATCTGTATATCAGAACAGCCGCGGATAAAAGAATAACACTCAGCATACTGATGGCGATAATGAAATAAAGCGTCACAGTGGAGGAAATAGCTGCCTCGACCGTTCCGGAGTCCGAGAGAAGTCCGGTGAGCAGAGCAGAAACCATTGCGGCGATCATTGTAATTCTCATCATGTGCTTGATGCCTTTGTTTCTTGATTCGGCATCGAGCCTTGAGGAAAAGTTATTGATCCACAGGAATATAACCGATGAAATAACCGAGAAGGCGGTAAGAGCAACGGTAATAACAAACAGTAAAATTGACATAAAACACCTCTTATTTTATAAACTTACTAGCCGCGTGGCGCACGTAGTTAACAGTGCCACCGATTGATGTTTTTACTCGGTCGATCATCTCGGAGGCAAATGAAGCGGCGGTGAGATAGCAGATTTTAAGCTTCTCAAAAATATAGGTAAGTGGGAAAGCGATTTCTTTGATGCTGTCGACAACAAGTGATGCATACGCACCGAGATGTTCAAAAAGCTCGCCTATGGTAGGTTGTATCTTGGAGTGAGCGGCGGTAAAGAACACCAACTTGTCACGAGAGGGGAGCGCATATTTGAGAGCTCCAAGCATCAAATACAGACCTGCTAAAATTCGCATCCCGACACCGAGAAGAAAGGCCTTTGCATTGTCGGGAACGTCGATAAGCGTAATAACACGCATCGCAGAGTCTATAGGGAGTAATAATCTTTGTGATATTTTTATTGACCGCAAGTCGGAGACAAAACGGGAAAAACGGTTGGGAATTGAACCAAAAAGACCACTTATGTTTACTTCCAAGTCGGTAAACAGGCGACCTGTGGCAATTTTGATGATGCACGCAAGGAGTATTAGAGCTCCCACGACCATAGTTCCTATCTTGATGCCGCGCAATACATCGTCACAGAGCACGGAGGATATTTTATCGAGTCTGGCTTCGCGCGCCTTGCGCTTGCCTTCGCGTATCGAAGCCGCAGAGCGTTCGCATCCGCATATAAAACATTCTTTTACGTCATCATCATTGTTGGTAGAACAAACGTCACATACCCAGCTCAAGGCAAATATCCTCCTTTCTCGGATTAAAAGTATATCAACGCCAGAATAAAGGTCGCCGCGTTCAGAGCGGCAAGAACTACGTTAATTATTCCGTACGCGTCCTCGAAGTCATCAAAGCAATAAATAGCAGAGCATACAGAGCCGAGAGCGCCAACGGCGGTTATGATAGATGAAATTATTAGGTAGTCCTCTTCAAAAAGCAACAAAAGCAACAGATTGACAAGCCAAACAAATCCAATACATATGCTTAAATACAGCGGCACATCTACAATATCGAATGCGACCGCAATAATCAGCATAGCACACATTACGGCAATAGCACCCACAACTCCGGTTATGGCTGCCCACCACTCGTAGCTCATAATACCCGACAGCCAATCAAGAATTAATGATAAAATCAGCACGGGCACTCCGATAAGCACCATAAGGCTGATGATTTTAGCGTTAAGGCTTGTAGAAGTGCTATAGTCTCCACCAATACCGTGTGTCTTAGTCGTGGATTTGTATGTTGAGGTTGGAGTGGAGACCTTGGGCGGAGGCGGTGGAGGCGGGCTTACGCCAAATGCATCAGACGCAACTCTCTCTGCCTTCGGTCTTGAGAAGGCGGGGAGTAGTGTGCAATCGTAGAAAGCCTTTGACGCTATATATTCGAGCACTCCCTCACAGTGCACAGACCGCAAATTGGAGCAACCGTAAAAAGCATTTTGAGAGATCTTTGTTACACCGGAGTGCACGGTTACGGTGGTTATATCCTTTCTTGCGCGAAAGGCATCCTCACCTATGACGTTGAATTCAGGCGGAATAACCACGTCTCCCGTCAGTCCGAGATCTTTTACACGCTTGGCGGTAAGGGTGCATATGGATACGGTTTTTGGTGCGTCACAAACGAAACAATTGGTGCTTGAGTCATCATTGTTTGTTGAACAAAATTTACAAACCCAGCTCATATCAAATTACTTTTTCTTTACGAAGCCGAGCATCTTGAGTGTCTTGAACGTGACGATTACCTTCTCACCGCTGCCCTTTATCAGTGCATAAGCATTCATGCCGTTTTTGTTGGCCTTTTCGATTTTGCTATATCCAGATGCCGCGATATCATCCATTTTCAGACTGTATGCAGAATCCTCAGGCCAGAGCTCGACGTCCGCAACAGGCGCGGGTGTAGGCTTGGGAGTCTCTGCAACGGTTGTAGCGGTAGCGCCCTTCTTGGCAAGTCCCAGCATAATTAAATTCTGGAGAGTAAACATTCTCGCCGACCCGGATGCGGTATAGAGCGTGTAGCATTTTGAGCCGCTACGTGTTATTTTTTCTGCGGATACGTAACCCATTGCCGCCATTTTGTCTGTGATAAAGGATATATCATGCTCGGGCCAGGGCTCACCGTAGCCGCTTGTGGGCTTCGGGGCGGGCTTGGGCTCGGGGGCAGGCGTCGCGGTGCCTGCACCGGTATCCGTTGCGGTAGGCTTCGCAGGTGCGGGAGCGCTTGTCGATTCACTCGCTATAACTATAGTGGAGTCGGACTTAAGCGGCAGAACTCTTTTTGTTTTAAGAATTTCCAACACCTCGTCGGACGTAGGTCTGTCGTCCGGTATTGGCTGAAGCATAGCCGCGATGAGATGTGAGAGATATTCGTCGCCGATCTTGCTGCTTACCTCAAGAGTTGCGCCGTAGAGTGCGGCCTCACCGCAGTATATGACACTGCCTTTTTCAGCTCTGGTTTTAAGACCGCCGGTAAGTCCGCTGATCTTCGGGAATTCTCCGCCTGTGAGGTACTTGTGGAATATGAGTCCCATAGAGAAGACGTCTGATTTTGTCGAAAGAAATGCAAGCGCCTCCTCCGCCATATCCAAAACAAAGCACTGAACAAGCTCAGGTGACATAAAGCTCTGGTCTCCACCGAGATCATCCGCACGGATTCTGTCTACAAAGTAGGACTTGTCAAAGTCAAATATTTTAGCGACGTTATTTCCCGATGAATTGGTAGCAACCATGATGTTACCCATCTTGAGGTCGCTGTGAACGATATTCTTTCTGTGGATGCTGCGTAAGGATCCTGCCGCTGTAAGAAGGATAAGCATTATATTTTCGCGGGAGGATTTCATAACCTTTTCTTCCTTGACCGCGTTTTCTATCCACTCGGTGGCCTCGATATAGTAGATATCGTGTACAAACCAGTGTACGGGGAGAATGATATTTCCGCCGGGGCCGGCGACACTTCCGAGAGCCTTGTTGATCTCGATTCGATAGTTTACGAATTCGTCAAACTTGGCCTTCAATTTGTCAAACTGCTTCGGACCTACGGACTCGCTGAGCTGAGGCATCTTATACGAGCCGTATCTCTTTAAGAAGTACTTTTTACCGCCTCTTGTGGCGATGGTGGTGTGTCCCATATTAGAGACTTCCCAGTCCTTTAATAATTCATATCCGTTAATGTTCATATCTTGCTTTCCTCGTACAATCTTCTGTATGCTACGTCATAATCTGCGTAAATCTGTTCTCTGACTTCACAGCACCTCTTCATCTCTTCACGCTTTGCTTCAAGCTCTCCGATATTGCTCGCCACTGTAGCGAGGATAGACTCCGGTATAAGCTCGGGATGATTTGCTCTGATATCCGAGATAATTCTTGCGTTGTTTTCTTCCCAGTAATAGGTGAGGTACTTGTCATCAAGAAGTGAAATATCAAGATGCACGGCCTCCTTTTCGTCGGCTATCGCGCGGTATTCCTCAATCAGCGCGGAGATTGCATCAATATCAGATCCCTCGGGAAGGGTAACAGCGAGAGCAAGCTTTCCTGATAAGATCTCTGCCAACAGCTCGCCCACTGCCGCATCATCGCGCTCTGCGACACTTGCTTGCAGGGAATAGAGCTCTGCCTTTACCTTTTTGAACTTTGCAATCTGCTTCGAGTCTGTTATAGTGGTTATAAACTTTACGGTTTCCTTGAGAGCCTTCTGCTCGTCGTCAAACTCCTTCTCGTCAAAGGTTCTGGCGGCTCTTATGTCAATCAAACTTAACAAAATAGCCTCTATATCAGACGAAGTTGTTCTAAATCTTTCAAGAGCTTCTTCGACGAGCACAGAGTGCTCTGCCTTGAGCGCGTCAAATTCTTCCGCCAGGCAGCGGCATCTGTCGTATACGTCCTTGTGGCCGGGCTTTAACGGTATGCCGCCGAGCTTGTCAGCCGCGGAGCTGTACTTTTTCATACAAGGCGGGGTGGTCCAGTGATCACAGAGCCAGGTCTTGATTTCGCCGGGGATAGCGGCTCTTCTTGTCTCGAGTGTATTGAGCTTATCTGTAAGTATCTGCTTTTCCTTGATGAGCTGAGCGCACTTTTCGTGCATATCGGCCTTCACAAAGTCGATGACGGGCTGCTCTTTGAAAAGGTCGTCCTTTATAACGAGGGTGCTCTTGCCTATCTCTTCTTCTACCTTGCTAAGCTCGTGTGGATAGTTTATCTGGAGTATTCCCGGAAGCTTTGCGATAACGGTCTCGTCAATAGACTTGAGTCTCTCCTTAACCGCGCTTCTGACACCCTCGTAATCCTGATAACCGAAGGCGTGCAGAGCCATGGTGTTGCTGTCGTCGTGTTTACCGAGTGCGGCGAATTGCTCCGCAAGGAAGGCAGATGACGCGGCGAAGTCATCACTCATTTCTATAGATTTTAAGAATATGTACTCAAGATCAAAGGGGGAATCAAACGCCATGCACTTGTAGCATCCGTCGGATGCGTTCAAGAGCAGGCAGGGCTTTGCAACGGATACGAGCCTCGCCTCAATGCGGAAGGGCTTTGTAAGTGTGATGAGGTTAGTCATCGTTTCTCCGTACTCGTGGTCCTCTGTTATCTGTCCGAGACCCTCGGAATTCCATAAATACGCTCTGGAGTCTCCGGCCCAAAGGTAAAGCACGTCCACCTTGTCATCCTGCTCGTTCATATAGGCAACGGTAAGGGTCGAGGGCAGAAGATATGCGCCGATGACGGAGGTCTCTACCTCAAATCCAACGTTCTCCGCGATGACGGTTAGCTTTTCCCTGATGAGTGTGGCGAGCTTGTCGCCGATGCTTTGAATAAATGCGGCTCTTTCTTCATCAGCGCACGCTTTTATAGCTTCGAACAGAGCCTTTTTCTCGAACTCCTTGTTGTATTTGAGCTCATAGAGGGTAATTGCTGTAGCAAATCTGGAAGCGAAGTATCCGCTGTGCTTGGTAGCGTAGGGAACTTCAAAATAATAATCCTTGCTCTCGAATATCTCCCAGAAGCTGTTAACTGCAAACTCCTTGAATTCATCGGACACAGCCTCGGTGAACACGGGAGCGAATACTATGTCGTAGAACAGCTCCTTTTCGAGAATATCTCGGTTGATTTTTGTATGAGGATATCCTCCTCTGCCGCCGAGACCGTCTGCGACGATGAGAATCTCGCTGTCCGCATAGGGGTAAGCATCCTCGCCGATATATACCTTTTGGGCGCTAAAAGCGCCTCTCTTTTTCTGATGATAGAGTATAGAGTTCATATTATCTCCTTTTAAACGAAAAGATGTTTTGAGGACCGATGATTGCGAATAGAATTAAATTCCCCAAATGAACGTTGCCAAGGAATCAAAGTCGCTCGGATGACAATCTGTGGGATCTATCGGATAATACACGCAATCCCAAAGCTGAATGTCGGTCCAGGGCTCTGTTTCGGGAGTGAAGAGAAATAGGCGCTTCGCACGTCCGTTTGTCCAATTTGCATTCCAAATTCCCGATAGCTCATCGAGCTTTCTATCTGTTTGCTCTTCGGTGCCCAAGAGGAAGTTGACCTCGGGGGCATCGCTCCATATAGCGGTTACGTGTCTTGCACCGTCAGCATCCGTCCAATCGGAGTTAAATGCACACTTGAGTAGCTCGTAGAAGTTATCGTATTTTGTTACTCCGCCATTAGGCTTTACAGAGTCTAAAACCTCGGAGATTTTTTCTTTTTCCTCGCCATTTGTAAAACTGTAAAAATCGGTCTCGGTGATGCTTCGCTCACCGGACTCAGGGGAGGATACCTGAATAAATTTAACGCGCAGGGCTGAAATGTTGTGTCCCGATTCCTCTGCGGATGTTAAGATTTCATCCAAGAAGCAAACTGCATAAGACTTTATATCGTCAATGTGCTCTCCCACCTTGCCTGAGGGGTCGATGCATATTGCTATATCAATTTTGTAATCCATTTTTTCCTCCTCTAAAAGATGCGATGTGTTTACAACCTTTTAGACATGTAGGATTTGTAAATAAACATTTACAAATCAAGCGGGAGTGAAGATCTCCCGCTTGGCTATTTGCTTAAAGTAAATTAGATGGACTGAACAAGAAGGTGAATGCAGGTGTCAAGATCTGTGCTCTTGAGATCCACTCCGGGAACGTGGAACGCATTGCTCCAGGTTGCTATATCAGACCAGGGCTCTGTATCGGGAGCGAAGATCTGAAGTCTCTTTGCTCTGAGCTCCATTCTCTGACCGTCCCACCATTCGCGAAGCTCTGCGAGATCTGCGGGCATACCTGCGGGGTAGCCTGCACAAGAGCTCTTTTCGCCAAGCTTAAGTGCGGGAGCGTCGGTGTACATGTGGATAACGTGTCTTCTTACAGAACCTGTTCTTACCCAGTCGGAATTGATAGCGAGCGCGAGTGCCTCAAGAGAGCTCTCAGGAAGATCGCCGCCGCCGACAGCCTCGATAGAGTCTACGAATCTGTGGAACTCCTCATCCTCACCGTCCTCACCGAGCACGAAGAACTTGGACTCAACCATAGAGTCGGAGTCAACGCCGATATCTCTGAAGAGTATGATCTTTACTCTGAGCTGCTGAACGCTCTTGTCCACCTCTTCCATAGCGATAGTGAACTTCTTGTAGAAGGTTAGGGCGTTTTCCTTAACCTCTTTGATGATGTGGCCCATGCTTCCTGTGCCGTCAATGCACATTACAAGGTCTACGTTGTAATCCAAGCCTTGACCTGTCGCGCCTTTTCCGATAATCATTTTGAAATCCTCCTCTGAAAATGTAAATTTATTTTGGTTTTAATAAGAATGCTTTAATATGTGGATGTGAATTTGCCCTAGAAAATAGGCGAGCTTACGCTTGTCACAAGGGGAGAGAGCGCGTCCACAAGCTTTTGCGGGTCTTTTATCGCAACGCACATAAAGTCGTTTTCTCCGAGCTGATCGACGAAAACGTTGCCGTAGTTGAAAATCTGACCGAGGAAGGTCTGCTTGTATCTCACGGCAAGAACCTTGCTTAAGAACACCTGATCCTGGTTCTTTGTAAATATTCCCTTGAGCACAATAACTTTGTCGTTGTAGAAAATATATTTATGGCTTTTTGCGTACATCACGTCGTAAACCAACAGCCCTATCGCAATCAAAGGAAGAAACAATAGAAGTCCTGTGCTACCCGAAATGCCACCGATAGTAATGGCCAGAAGGGTAAGTAAAATGTCTCTTGCGATCTTCTTTTAGTTTATGAATATCGATGCTTCTGCAATATGTAAATATCCGGGAGCTATTACCAAGACGACCTCCTATTGCCCGTGCGATGCAGGGCGTGATGCTTTCTTTGCAGGCGAGTGAAAAGATTTGCCGTTGTGCAAACGGTTGCAAAAATCGACAGTTTTATTCGCGCCGCTATATAATATTATACATATTAAAACGAAAAATGTCAATATATTTATGCGCGAATATCAAATGCTGTTGCGAAATGACACTCATACCTTGCAAAAAGGCTCTGTGTGTGCTATAATATCATCAAAACTACTTTTTATAAGGAGCGTACAGATATGAGAAAGAGTTTTGGAGCAAAAACCTGGCTTTACCCCATGCCCGTGCTTATAATCGGCACGTATGACGAGAACGGAGTACCCAACGCTATGAATGCGGCGTGGGGAGGAATATACGATACGAACCAGGTAATGGTTTGTCTTGCCGATGACCACAAAACGACCGAAAATATCAAAAGAACCGCGGCATTTACCGTTAGCTTTGCTACTGCAGAGACGGTAGCGGCGTGCGATTACGTAGGTATCACCTCTGCTAACGACGTCGCGGATAAATTTCAGAGAGCCGGCTTCCACGCCACAGGAAGTGACTGTGTTAACGCCCCCATTATCGACGAGCTCCCCGTAACCGTGGAGTGCCGTCTCATAAAGTTCAACGAGGACGGCATTTGCATAGGCGAGATCGTGAACGTCTCCGCCGATGAGCGCGTTCTTGATGAGAGCGGAGTAATTGATGCGAAGAAGCTCAACCCTATCATATACGACGGCGCGACGCACGCTTATTGGAGCTTTGGCGAGAAGGTCGGACAGGCGTTCTCCGACGGCAAAAAGCTCAAGTAAAAAAGAAGTGGAGAGATTGCTATGAATTTTATGAAAATAGCGGAAACGAGACAGTCCTGCAGAAGCTATGACCCACACAGAGAGGTAGAAGCGGAAAAGCTCGAGAGTATTCTTAAGGCTGCGCGTCTTTCGCCCTCTGCCTGCAACGGTCAGCCTTATCATATAACCGTTTGCAAGGGTGATGCTCGTGCGAGGGTTGCAAAGGCGGTGCAGGGAATGGGAATGAATAAATTTGCCACGGATGCCCCTGTTATGCTTGTAATATCCGAGAAGCCTTACGTTGCTTCTGCGGCTTTCGGCGCAAAGGTGAAGGGTAACGATTACCGTTCCATAGACATAGGTATTCTCTCCGCGCACATAACTCTCGCGGCAACGGCAGAGGGGCTCGGCACCTGTATTCTCGGTTGGTTTAATGATGCAGACATACGCGAGATTTGCAATCTCGACGGTACTGTACGTCTGGTAATAACGCTTGGATATGCAAGCGAGGGTGACAAAC
>JAEIGA010015218.1_pt1 | contig 11712 bp, 9 predicted proteins | sample 9270691 | NCBI WGS metagenome assembly JAEIGA01 (sample SAMN17057246, study PRJNA624740) | gut metagenome | biome: biome; isolation source: fecal sample | host: Bos grunniens | place: China: Xizang | collected 2019
ACGCCGTATGCAAGCGTAGGATAGGAAGGATGATACAAAAGCGCAACTTGATAATTGTTCCAGTAGTCAATAAACGTCAACAATATAATCGTAGACAAAATTTTGATCGCCAACGGCAAAATAATCGTAAGATAGATAGTAAATTGAGCTGCCCCATCTACTTCAGCCGCCTCAATATAGGAATCGGGAAGTCCTTTGAAGAAAGCATAGAATACGAAGAAATACAATCCTGTAAAGGTCATTTTTTGCACCCACATACCGAAATACGAATTGTAAAGCCCCAAATCTTGCAAAAGTTTCAACTCGGAGGGATAAGCCCCGACGATAGGAATCATCATAACGATTAAAGCAGTCGTATAAATAACTTCCGTATATTTAAATTTGTATTTTGCGCAGACAAACGCAACGGTGGCGGTTGTTATTGTATGGACAAGACTGCCAATAACCGCATAAGCAGAAGAATTCAAAATTAAGTTAAAGAAACTCGTTTCAAACTTCGGTTTGGAAATCAACCCAAAAATCGAGGAATAGAAACTTTTATCCCCGATAGGGAACTTAAAACTATCAAACACTAATAAGTAATTAGAAAATCTAATTTCTTTTTTGCTCAACGTTGCATCAGGCAACCCCATTATATTCCCTAAATCCGTAAAATCAATGACAGATTTCAACGAGGTTAAAAAACCCCAAGCGATCAGGAAGATAAAGGACAACGAATAAAGGATTAAAACGACGAAAACCAACATCAATAATATGTTGAAAATACTAAACTTCTTTGTTTGTTTTTGCATCTTACACCTCCTTTAATCCGCTCTAGGACCGTATTTTTCAAGCAACTTTCTAACAAGCAAGGTGATAGGCGCAATAACGCAGGTAATCATTAAACCCATAGCCGCCAACATGGAATACGAAATATTCGTTCCAACCACGGCTGCTCTTTGCGCTTCTCGATACAAATAGAATCCTAATACGTCAAAATACGAGCCTCTCGTTCCGAAGAACGTGTACATGTGCATCTGATTTGTAAAGATACCCGCCATTCCCGTTACAACAAAGGTTATAAAGGTCGGGAAAATCATAGGAATATAGATATAGAAAAATTCTTGTACGATATTAACTCCATCTAACTCAGCGGATTCAACAATCGAACTGTTAATACCACTCATTGCGTTGGTGAAAAGCATTACGTTTGTACCAAAACCAACCCAAATATTATAGAATAATACCGCTATAAATTGTGTGTCGGGGTTATCTAAAAGTCCACCTATCGGCATCTCACCCGTTATTTTCAGTGTAAAATACCCATAAATATCCGTTACAACGTATCTATACAACAACGCTAATACAACGCTTGAAACGATATGCGGTACGTATAACATCACACGGAAAAAGCCTGATGCTGCAAATTTTTTCGAAACGTAATAGGAGAATATCAGCGCAAGTCCCATAACAATTATTAAATTACACGCGTATAACACCAGCGAGTTTTTTACCATGCTTGCGCCGTATTCCGAGAAAATAACTGCCCCAGCCTTCTCAAAGTTTGCAAAGCCTGCGAATTTAACTATATAGCCTAATCCGTCGAGATTAGCAGAATATTCCTGAAATGCCATCAAAATCGAATTGAAATTGACGTAAATATAAAATATCAAGAATTGAACAATGGGCAATCCCACCATCAACAGCGAAAAAATCAATCGCTTTGTTGTTCTGCTCATCCTTTTTTTATTTGTGATAATCCCCGACATATGTTTTGTCCTTTAAATTATTTTCTGTAAATGTTTGCCCATTCAGCTTGTGAATATTGCGTATTTTCAAAAAGAGTTTTCGTTGACTTTTCAGCCTTGATTGCCGTTAAGTAATCCGCATACTGCATATCTAAAACGATTGACTTGGGTAATTCCAAACAAATCTTCAAATAGCCTTTTGCTTGCTTATAGGCAGAGGTCGTACCAGAGTAGTAAACAACGTTCGATTCTTCCGTCAACTTATAAACGCTTTGCGAATATGTCGGTAACGAATTTACGGCTTCGCCAATCGTATAGTTAAACGGTCTGGTCATACCAGTTTTCTTCGTGAAGTTAATCAATTCGTCGTTAGAATACAAGAACGAAATGAAATCTTTTACTGCATCCAAAACTTCAGTATTGTTCGCAATATTGCCGTTTGCAACCATAACGCCGATACCAATATCCATGATCGTGTTCTTTCCTGCCGCTTGTACGTCGGAAGAATCCCACGCAGAAGGCAACGGCATAAAGCAAAGATTACGGTAAGCGTCGCTACCAGAAAGCAATTTATAGGAGTCAAAAGATCCAGCAAGCGTTGATTCGTTATACCAGTAAGAAGCTTCCATCAACATTGCGCATTTCTCGAATTTTGAAGTAACGGGATTATAAATGATCGACTTTTGAGCGCCATAGTGATCAATACCAGAAGTGCTTGCGCCATTCGTGAAGAAACCTTCCTTTTGCATAATTTCAAGCATTGCAATCGCATAATATTTCGCTGCCATATTATTGCCCAAATAGCCGTTATCGCCATTCAAGGTTACTTTCTTTACCACAGGCTTTTTAATGTAATCAATGCCGGGGAAAATGTTTTCCGAAGTGTAGCCGTCAACCACGTAAATATCACCTTCGCAGTTATAGTAATTCGTCATTTGCTCGTACCCAGCAAGCGACGCCCACAACCCGGAAAGGAAATAATTCGAATAGTTGTTATACAAACCAGAAAGCGCTACGGGCTTATAGTCCGTTCTGGAATTGAAATAATCCATAACAATAATAAGTTCTTGCATAGTTGCAGGCAAACCGTCGTCCGACGTGTTCGGCGTTCCGTCAGGTCCGTTCGATTTTACCGTGTTTTCCGACGCAACGAGATTTACCGTACCATATTTCGTGTTATAAGGAATCTTATCCGTTGCCGTTTCCGCCGCCAAATAAGCCTTCGATTGCGTAAACACGTCCGCATCATACGTCAAACCACCAAAGAACTCGTAATGAGGCAAACCGTAATATTTCCCGTCGTTACCCGTAATTGAACCCAACTTGTTTTGCTTAATTACCGTTTCCAAAGAACCTCCAACGCGCGTTTCGTCTTTGATTACGTCCGTAATATCAAGAAGTTCACCGTTTTGCGCAATGGTATCAATATCCCATCTACGTTCGGTGAAATACAAATTCGTAGTATCACCGCTGATAGAGTCCAAAGTAATGCCCGAAGCGGCATCTATGTCTACGTAGACACCTTCCTTGCCCGGCGCATAGCTTTTCGTAAGTCTAGCCGTAGCAAAACGTTCTGCGGCCTCGTCTAACCATTCCGTACCGATACCGCCGTTGAAATTATGTACTTTGATCGTAGTTTTATTTGCGCCAGCAACGTTATTCTTAATTTCGTCGCCACCCTCTCCTTCATTTGAAGGGCCTCCACAAGCCACAAAAGACAAGCTACAAAGAGCCGCCAACATAATCGCCGTAATTTTTTTACTTCTCATAAAATTCTCCTTTATTTTATATTTTTTGATATTAATATTAAGAAATACCTTATTTTAATTTTAACATATTTATAATGTAATTGAAATATCATTTTCTATACTATTACTTGCTAAATTCTACACTCTTACCCGTTATTGATATAAAGAAAAAACACCCGATATTCGGGTGTTTGATTATTTCCTTAAAAATATTTAAAAAAACTTCTCGTAATAGGTGTTTTTTTCAAAAATGCCACCTGATTTTTTGAAAAAGTTTTCTGTCAAAACGTAAATGGACTTTTCATACTTCGTCTCGTTTTTATCAACGACGTATTTTTGCATTTCACTCCAGTTTACGTAATTTTGCTCGCCGTTACTTTCCAGTATCCCGATATTCATTTCAGGCAACGTTCCGATTCTGGCGGCAATGTTTTTATTCCATTCCACGAGCAAAGGATTTACCGTCAAATCCGCGCAAAAACAAATCACGTTTTTCTCATACGCTTTTTTGAGTATTTTGAGTGTTTCCGAGAGCGTTTTTGCAATAGGTTTCAAGGTAATCGCTTTATAGCCCAAAGCAATTCTTTCTTCAACGTCTACGAGGGAATGCACGGACTCATCCGCCGCGCAACGCACCGCTACGCTGTCAACGTTGATTTTATTTTCTTCCGCAAAAGGTTCTTCTAATAAAACGATATTTTGGAGCGCGCCTATTTCCGTTGCGTACTCTAACAACCCATTCAATCGTTCCAAGGTATCGTATTTCCCGTTCGCGTCTAAATAGTAAAGGATTTTTCCACTCTTACTATACTTTGTTTGGTATTTTGTTGCGATATTATGTATTTGCTTAAGCCTATTTTTATCCCATTCGAGCATTTCGGCTTTGCTCATTTTACCGTTATCGTCAAACCCGATTTTAATCTTCATTAAAACCGTACCGTCTGAAAGCAATTTATCAATTTCGCTTTCTTTAACCCCATAGGACACAAGGGGAATATTGCAAAGTTCTCTATGCTCCTCGCACAACGGAAGTCTGTATTCTTGCGGTATAAGTTTCATGATATCCTGCTCACCGCATTCCTTTGCGTATAACTGCCAAAGCGCGTTATCCACAGCCACTAAGGCGTTGCGCGCAAACGTTTCCCGCAATTCCTCCTTAACGTTGGTTAAGGAACGCGCATAGCGCAAGGTTTCCTCGTAGATTCCGTCGATAAGTTCTATCGGGTTCGCGCCCTCTCGACCGACTAACAGGTTCACCGCATACTCCGTCGTCTTATACATAAACATATTCCCGTCGAACTCGGAATTGCTTGTAAAGACTGCCGCGTCAGACCAAAGCACACTCTGAACGCCAACGCCTATCCCGTAAAAGTCGTCGCTTTCAACTCGACAAACGACCTGCCAAAGTTCGGATAAGTAACCGCCCTTAAACCCGAACGGGGCTTTTAATTTTTCAGGAATATACGTGCATTTCGCTTTTACTATTCTCATAATAACTCAACCTTTTTCCCTGTTTTTGAAGAGGTATACGACGCCAAAATAATCTCAACCGGTTTTCTACCCTCGTTATGGTCGACTAACGGTTGTTTATCCTCGTCGATTGCGTTGATTAAATCCATAAATTGCATCTCGTGGAATTTCTCTGAGAACGCCATAGGGTCTGCGCCGGAATTAAACAAGGACTCTTTCGTTTTCAACTCTTGCGCGCCTTCTACGTCCCAACGTTCGATTACGTCTTCTTTGATTACGACAGTCCCTTTCGTGCCCGTCACTTCAATCGTTCTCGGATATCCGGGTTCTGCAACCGTAGTACATTGAATTACGCCGATTGCGCCGTTTACGTATTCCACGAGGATATTTGCAGAGTCTTCCACCTCAATTTCATGCAACAACGTTCTACAGTCAGCATACACGCTCTTCACGCCACCGATCAGGTATTGAACGAGGTCAATCCCATGAATACCTTGGTTCATCAACGCGCCGCCGCCGTCCATTTTCCACGTACCGCGCCAACCGCCTTTTTTGTAATATTCGGCAGAACGATAATACTTCATCTTAAAATCCGCCAAGAGGATTTTTCCCAACGCACCGCTGTCAATAGCCGTCTTTAATTTTTGAATTGCCGGCGTAAACCGCAACTGCGACACCACTTCCACCTTAACGTTATTTCTATCAATACTTTCAATAGCGGAGTCTAATTGTTCCTTCGTAATTGCCATCGGCTTTTCAACGATAATATGCTTTTTCGCATTCGCGGATTTAATGATTTGTTCTGCGTGTAAGCCACTCGGCGTACAAATATTGACGATATCAATTTCCTCACAAGCAAGCAACTCTTCCAACGTTTTATACGCAATACAATTATGCTCGCTTGCAAACTTTTGCGCGAATTCATAAGAATAATCGTACACCCCAACAAGCTTTGCATTTTCAATATTACAAATCGCTTGCGCGTGCAGTCTTGCAATCGCGCCACAACCTATCAACCCAAAATTTTTCATATTTGCGTTTCCCATGTGTTCTCCTTTGTAAATTACAATATGGCCTTTAATTTTTCCACCGCGTCGGTAAACGCAGCTTGTTGATCTGCATACTTGTAAGGATTCTCGAACGTCTTTCCAACCAAAGCATTCAAACCGCTAAACGTTTGTAAATGCGGTTCTAACGTGATAAACGTATCCTTCTTTCCCGTTTGCCTGTAATCAGCAAGAATTTCGCGAATTTGCGCCTCGCCCTTGCCTGCGGGAACGATAGCGCCTGCGTACAACGCGTCTTTAATGTGGAAATATTCTATGTGCTTATGCAAAAGCTTATACGCATCCATAGGGTTATATCCGTCTAAAACGAAATTCCCCATATCGATCACGCACTTCATTCTCCCACCGAAATATTCTAATATCTCAAGGCATTTTTCAGGGCTTTCGCCGTAAATAAGAGCCTCGTTTTCATGGCACAAAGTCACGTTATATTCTTCCGACAACTCTACAAGTTTCGTAAGTTCATCAAATACCTGCCCCTTGCATTCCTCTCTCGTCTTTCCGTCAGGGAGATAGAATGAAAAGCATCTGATATTTTTTGCGCCAAGCTCGTTTGCCGTTTCAAAAACTCGACGCGCGGTTTCTAAATGTCCTTGAACGTCTCCGTCTAATTTAATTTTTCCAAGCGGAGAACCGATAGACGAAACTTTGATACCGTATGCGTTTAAAATTTTCTTCGACTCAGCAACCTCTTCACGAGTAAGCGTTGAAACATTTTTTCCGTTAACGCCACGAACCTCCATATATTCTATCCCAAACGAATTTAATGCCTGACATTGCGTTTCTAAATTTTCCGCATATTCATCTGAAAACGCTGATACAAAAAATTTCTTCATAATTTCACCTTTTAGATATTTTTATTGCTATTATACATTATATCATATCTTTTTTGAAATGTACATTACAAAATACGGAAAAATACATTGCATTTTATTTTATTTTCTTCGACTTTTGCGTTTTAAAATCTTGAAAAATTTTTTTATCTATGCTATAATTATTTTCGAGAGGCTTTTATGAGAAAAATTTCCGAATTCAAATCGAGCAAGTTAGTATTTAATCATATTATCTACGACAAAGAATCCGAGCGACATTTTGCAATGCATTCGCATTCGCTGATGGAGTTTATTTACATTACGAAAGGCGAAGTTTCATATACCGTCGAGGATAAAAAGTTTACGGCAAGGCAAGGCGAATTGCTTGTTATAAAGCCCTACTCTTACCATTACTTCACCATTAAAAACCAACAGGACTACGAAAAAATCGGCGTATTATGTAATTGTGAGGAGATAGGGTTTGAGCATACCATGTCCGAGCCTTTAATGCTAATACAATGCCAAAACGGCAGACTTCACGATATCTTCAATAAGATTGATTTCTATTACCATAATTGTCCTCAAGACGTTTTTGAGGATTTATTGAAAAACCTCGCAAAAGAGATTTTCATCAACGTCCACCTCTTTTCTCATCAATACGTTATTTCCGCAAGAACGGAGTCCATTCACCCTTTAATTGAGCGCGCTATCAATTACATCAACGAAAACCTTTTCAGTTTTAACACGGTGAAAGAACTCGCGAACCATTTGTCTATTTCTGAAAGCCATTTGAAAGTTCTTTTCACTTCCCAACTGAAAGTAACGCCAAAAAACTATATAACCGAAAAGAAAATGCTTTTTGCTAAGTCCATGATAAGCAACGGTACTACGCCAACTCAAACCGCTTTTCATTGCGGATATTCTAATTACGCCACCTTTTATAGGCTTTATTTACGATTTTTTAACGTAAACCCTATGACTGATTACAAAAATAATAATCCCTAAAAGCCTTATCCTCCTACAAACACAATAAAGGCAAAGATGCGTATAAAAAGGAATCCATAGCCGCTCTTCCCTTAGGGATTTTTAGGACATTATAAAAGAGTAGCAAATTTTGCTACTCTTTACTTTTTACTTTGTAAAAACACAGAACTTAACTTTGTTAAGTATAGTGTGCTACACTTTTGAAAATTTCACCACAAAGATTAGCAAGTCGACAAATTGGATTTTACATATCAGCACGCAATCCATATCATTTTTGCAAAAAACCTTGTTTATTCTTACTTTTAGTAGTACTCGGGCACATATGAAACGCATTTATCATTCTCGTCCTATTGCGTCTAAAGAATATGTAATTTGACTTAATCGGTTTTCTAAATCTACTGACGTCCCTAAAATAGGATTTCCGTTATCGTCATATCCATCAACCTTTTTCCATCCATCCAAACTTTCGAAAGTAAAAGAAGCTGAATTGGAAGAATAAAGATTACCTTTTTTAATCAGTTTAACCGATTTGGGTATCAAAATTTTTGCGGTACAACTTGAAAAAACCCCTTCTTCTATTACCTTTAGGTTCTTGGGGATATTTATTTCAGACACTTTATCACAGCTCATAAAACCCCCTCGTCCAATCGTTGAAACAGAATCTGGAACAACGATTGATGTTATTGAGTGACAGTTATAAAAAGCATATTCACCAATATATGTAACACCTTCGGGAATAACAATACTTGTTATATCATTGTTCATATAGAAGGCTTTATCTGAAATGGCAGTAACAGGTCTACCGTTATATGTCGTTGGAACAATAATATCTGAAACGGATGCTGTTCCCATGCCACGCACAGAATAAGTTCCATCTGATAACAATGTGTATGCTAATCCTTCTGTAGCATCATTGTTATCAACGATTTTTCCCATATTCACAGGTGTATTAGGCTCATCTTTATATGTAACCCATAGGATATCGTCTATAACTTCCATTTTAATAATCTCTTTGTTAAGATAAGAATTTTTTATACCATCGAACGAACATGACGTTATAGAGAAAATACATATTAAAGTTAAAATTAAAAATATAAATGTAAATTGCTTTTTCATTTTAGTTTCTCCTAAGTTTAATTTTTTTAAATTTGTTGTTTTATTTTTATGCTAAACTATAAATTATTACCCCATAATAGCGGTCTCCTAAAATAAAAGTGCGCCTACCGAAGTAAACGCACAAAAACGCAGACTCCGATAGTCGCTAAACAAAACATAAATGAGCGAAGTATTACCTTACACAATCACTTAGTAGAATCTGCATTTTATCAAATTCAAAAGTAATTGTGCAAAAGAATATAAAGCGCCCTAAAATAAAGACACTTCGCTCCATACATTTAGTTTTGTTTAGCATAATTATTATAACACCAATAAACAAATTTATCAAGCAGTTTTATAAATTATTCAATTTAAATCCCTAAGAGTGACGCCCTTAGCAGGATTCCTTTTTCTTGTATAGGAAAAACCGCGGAGTCACCGCGGTTTCCATTTATTACTTCTTATACTGTTCAATCCCTTGTTCGAAAAGGTCGTTCCCTTCGGAGTCGTAGGTTACGATTGCGTAGAAATCCTCCACCTCTAAACGGTGAATAGCCTCTGCGCCAAGATCCTCGTAAGCAACCACTTCGCATTTTTTAACGGATTCGGAGATTTGCGCCGCCGCTCCGCCGATTGCGGATAAATACACCGCGCCGTACTTAGGCAAGGACTCCTTATATTCCTTACTTCTAGGGCCTTTACCGATCATAACTTTCAAACCCTCTTTAAGGAGTTGTTCGGAATAAGGGTCCATTCTATAGCTTGACGTAGGTCCTGCAGAACCGATAGCTCTGTCGGGTTTTGCAGGGGTAGGTCCAACGTAATAGATTACCCCGTTATTCACGTCTATCGGCAAGCTTTCGTTTTTATCTAAAAGTTCGCAAAGGCGTTTATGCGCCGCGTCTCTGCCCGTGTAGATAACGCCCGTGATATACACTTCGTCGCCTATTCTTAACTTTTTCACTTCTTCAGGATTTATCGGACTTTTTAAATAAACTTTCATACTAACCTCCGCTTACAGCGTGCAAGACTTGTGTCTTGCTGCATGGCATTGAATATTGATTGCAACGGGCAAACTTGCAATATGGCAAGGGTGAACGTTCACTTTCACCGCAAGGCAGGTTTGCGTTCCGCCAAAACCCATTGCGCCAACGCCCGTATTGTTGATAAGCGTTAAAAGTTCTTTTTCGAGTTGGTTTGCAATAGGGTCGCTACTTTCGTCGTCAATTTCACGGAAAAGAGCCTCTTTTGCAAGCAGAGCGCACTTTTCAAAGTTACCGCCGATACCTACGCCAACTACAAGCGGAGGACAGGGCTTACCGCCTGCATTGAATACCGTGTCAACCACGAGCTTTTTAATGCCCTCAATACCGTCTGCAGGAATGAGCATTTTAACGAGCGACATATTTTCACTCCCGCCACCCTTGGGCGCAACGTCGATTTTGAACACGTCGCCGGGAACCATTTTAATATGCACGATAGCAGGCGTATTGTCTTTCGTGTTTACTCTGTCAAGCGGATGACGAACAACCGATTTTCTCAAATACCCTTCGGTGTAAGCTCGTCTAACCCCTTCGTTTACCGCCTCGTAAATATCGCCCTCGAAATAGACTTCCGAACCGATAGTCAAATACACTACGGCAACGCCAGTGTCTTGGCAGATAGGAAGGTGCTTTTCTCTTCCCAAATATGCGTTTTCAACGATTTTGTTGATAACTTCTTTTGAGAGAGGGGACTGTTCTTCTTCCGCTGCTTTTTTAAGCGCGTTGAGAACGTTTTCAGGAATGTTTTCACAAGCGTCGATAAACAACTCTTTAATTTTATCGCTCACTAATTGCAAATCTATTTTTCTCATAATATCTCCTTTATTTTTATGATACCTACAATATTTTAACATTCTTTTCCCCACTTGTCAACCATATAAACGCAACTATATAAGCATTATTTCTTTTTGTTGATTATTCTCTTTAAGTAATAGTACAAAAACTCCCATCAGGCAGAACCTGACAGGAGTTTACTTTTTTTATTTTTGCGTTACGTTCTTGAACACGAAATCCTCTCTTGCGTCGGGGCGGTAGGTTTCTACCGTTACGTTGTCGAGCGTCAAGCCGTTGATATGTCTAAAATAAATACCCTTTGCAGGCAAAATTCTGCCGTAAACGAACACTTCAGGATAATCCTGCGCCTCTTCGGGTACTTCTTTCTTGTATTCCTTTACGCCACCGTCGAGTTTTAAATGCACGTTTTTAAGCGTGATATTTTCAAGCGGACTTTCTTTTAATCCACAAACGTTACTCGTCATTTGCCAGTCGCTTTCCGCCGTGTTGCCGGAGTTCGTGTCATCAAAGCTTTCCGCAACACCGAAAATCCAAGGCTTTTGGTGGGTGTCGTTGTCCTTACAGCTAAAGTAGTTCCAAGGCATAATATCGTATTCTTCGTAAGGGCCTTCCGCCGTGATATTTTCAAGCAAAAGGTTTTTAATCTTGCCCACTTGTCTGCCTGCAGGCCCACGCATACGTTTCCCGATATGCACGAAGATAGGCGCGTTTACGTTTCTCATCTTCACGTTACGAATGGTAACGCCGTCCACAATCGCGCCGTCTACGCTTTCTACGGAAATACCCGTGATACGCGTTTCGTAAACTTCCATATCTTCAATTAAGATATTTTCAAATCCGCCGTTGGTTTCCGTACCGAATTTGATTGCGTTACAACGACTCTTCACTTTGCAATTCCAAACGTGAATATCTTTACAAATATCCAGTTTGTTAAGCGTGTAAGAAGACTTGAACACGATACCGTCGTCCCC
>JAEIGA010015219.1_pt1 | contig 11712 bp, 9 predicted proteins | sample 9270691 | NCBI WGS metagenome assembly JAEIGA01 (sample SAMN17057246, study PRJNA624740) | gut metagenome | biome: biome; isolation source: fecal sample | host: Bos grunniens | place: China: Xizang | collected 2019
GTGAATACATTTATGGAAATCCTTATCTTTGCAGCTTTGTTTGTTCTTATTTATTTCTTGATTAAGAGAATTATCATTGATAACTTAAGAAAAATAAACAAAGGTTTAGCCGAGATAACAAACGGAAACCTTAATGTTACCGTGAATGTTCGTTCCAATGAAGAATTTGCGTCCCTCTCCGATGACATCAATCAGACAGTTGGTACACTGAAAAGGTATATCAAAGAAGCAGCGGCAAGAATAGACAAGGAGCTTGAATTTGCAAAACAGATTCAGTATTCATCACTTCCGACAGCTTTTCCAAAAAACAATTCATTCAGGCTTTATGCAGAAATGATAACGGCAAAGGAAGTCGGCGGAGATTTCTACGATTTTTATATGTTAAATGACTCAACCATTGCTTTTCTTGTTGCGGACGTATCCGGCAAGGGTATTCCTGCCGCTATGTTCATGATGAGAGCAAAAACGGTTATCAGAGATCTTGCTGAACGCGGACTTGAACCGGACGAAATATTTACCATTGCAAACGGAAAACTTTGCGAAAATAATGATGCAGGAATGTTTGTAACGGCGTGGCTTGGCATTTTAAATACAAAGACAGGACTTCTGAAGTTTGCCAATGCGGGACACAACCCACCACTTTTCAAGCGAAACGGCGAAGGCTTCGAGTATATGAAGGCGAGAAGCGGTCTTATCCTTGCCGGTATGGAAGGTATCAAATATCGCAAAAACGAGCTTCAGCTTATGCCGGGAGATAAGCTGTATCTTTACACCGATGGCGTTACGGAAGCAACAGATAACAACACAGAGCTTTATGGTGAACAGAGACTCCTTGATTTTGCAAATTCCCTTGACACATCAGAACCGGAAAACCTCTGCAAGCTCATAAAGGCAGATGTTGACAAATTCGTTGGCACCGCTCCCCAATTTGACGATATTACAATGCTTGCATTTAATTTTGATGCTACACTCGGTGAAGAAAGTATTTCGGTTGTGCCGGATAGCAATTCTCACGCGGTTGTTGGAGCATTTGCAGATTCACTTTCCGCAAAGCTTGAAATTCTGCCGAAAATTGCAAACAAAATCAATATAGTCTTTGACGAAATCTATACAAATATAGTAAATTACAGTAAGGCAACTCTTGCCGACATTTCCTATAGTATAGAATCCGGAAAGCTTTGCATTTCCTTTACCGATAACGGCATCCCGTACAATCCTCTTGAGGCTTCCGAGCCGGACACAACTCTTTCTGCCGAAGAAAGACAAATCGGAGGTCTTGGAATATTTATGGTGAAAAAAATGACAGAAAGCATGGAATATGAATATACCGATGACAAAAATACACTTACTCTTGTCATTGCACTAAGTTAGGAGGAATTTCAAATGAAATCAAACATTTGTAAATTAAACGAAGATTTAACCTGTCTCAAAGCAGTTCTTGCTGAGGTGGATAAAGTAACCGCATACAACGCTCTTGAAGAGAAGAAGGCGTTAAAAATCCGTCTTTTGGCAGAAGAGCTTTGCGGTATGCTTCCCGGTCTTGTGGCGAACTTCAGCGGTAAGTTCTGGGCAGAAAACGATGGTGAAAGCTATGAGCTTCACGTAGAACTCAAAGCAGAGGATATGAGCATTGATGTAAGAGATGAGCTTATCTCTGTTTCAAAATCAGGCAAAAATGCCGCTGCAAAAGGCGTTATGGGCAAAATCAGAGCAATTGCGGAAACAATGCTTCTTGCCGCTTTCGACCCCGACCTTGCACCACTGACTGTTCGAGGCGAACTTTATGACTACCATGGCTATAGTATGGAATTGGGATATATCGATTCAATGATTGCAACCGAAAAAGAATATACATACTCCTGGTCATTGTATGATTATAAGACAGCAGTTGAAGATAAGGAAGATGAATACGCAGAATTGGAACGTTCAATTGTAGCTAACCTTGCCGACGACATCATTGTAGGTGTTCGCGGAAAGAATGTTGCAATTGTAGTTAAAAAGGCATTTTAATACTTAATTTGCTTAATAGAACCATCTCAAAGGCACTCCGGAGGAGTGCCTTTTGTGATTATATAAAGTCAGCACAATGTACTTTGAGACAGAGGGAGTTCAAAGACAAAAGATTAGTTTGCAATTTTTGTGCCTTTATGGTATAATAAAGTGATGATAAAACATAGTGTTTTAGCGGTTTTCAGAAATCCCTGTCAACAAAACTCACCAATTATACCTACAATAAGGGGAATAACATTTCCAATGTCAAATATGCGGCTGAAACGGTGAATTCAGCCGTTTTGTCGTGTATAATAAAATTGTTTCTTTGTCATAGGTTTGTCATAGAATATTAGGTAAAATATGTTTAATTCCTGTTACACCCTAATCAATTAATATTTGGAGGAAAGTATTATGAGAACCAAAAGATTACTCAGCCTGATTATTGCAACTATACTTTGTTTTTCCGCCTTTTCAGTTGTGTCTGCAGATGATATCACTCAGGAACTTCTTGTAACCTCTGCTCCCGTCGAAGATGTGGATTATTCCCAAATGTCCAACTGGGCATATTGGGGAAAAGGGGAGAATAAAGCGGCAGACCTTTTCATCGTATGTCCCACTGTTGATATGGGAAAGAGTGGAAATTTCAATGCCGATGTAGAAAATACCAAATATCGCGATAGCTTCATTGGTGCATTGAATATGGAGCTTGGCATTTATAATGAGGTTGCAAGTGTATATGCCCCTTACTATCGCCAGGCAACATTCCCCGTGTATAGCCTCGACAAGGCAGAACAAGAAAAATATCTTTCCATAGCCTATCAGGATGTAAAAAATGCATTTATCTACTATGCCGAAAACTGCGATTCTTCAAGACCTTTGATACTTGCAGGATTTTCTCAGGGTTCCGACCTTGTAATTCGTCTTATGAAGGACGTGTTTGACGATCCTAAGTATCAGAAAAGACTTGTTGCGGCATACTGCATCGGGTGGAAGCTCACCGAGGACGAAATTAAGGCGTATCCTCACTTAAAGCCTGCCCAAGGAGAAACCGACACAGGTGTAATCATCGCCTTCAATAGTGAAGACAAAGAAATAACCTCTTCATTAATTGTTGCAGAGGACGAAAAAACCTACAGCATAAATCCTTTAAATTGGAAAACCACTGCCGAAGTTGCCGACAAATCCTTGAACAAAGGAGCTTGTTTTACCGATTATTCCGGTAATATCACCGAAGAAATCACCGGACTCACCGGAGCCTACATAGACGAAAAGAGAGGAACTCTCAAGGTTACTGACATAGTCAAGGAAGAATATCCCGGAAAACTTTTTGTAAACGGCATATATCATCTCTATGACTATCAGTTCTTTTTCAGAAACCTTCAGGAAAATGTTTCAAAGAGACTTGATGCATTTGTAGAAAAATATGACGAACGCATAGATGTTGTCTACAATGATAAAGACCTGATCTTTGATGTGGAGCCCATTGCTGAAAACGGCAGAACTCTGGTTCCTTTCAGAGCAATTTTTGAAGCCATGGGTTGTGCAGTAGATTATGCAAACCAAAACGGCACTTTTATTGTTACTGCACACAGAGGAAATGATTCTCTTACGCTTACCATAGGCGAAAACAAAATGTACTTTAACAGCAAGGAGATAGCTCTCGATGTCTCTGCCAAGATAAAGGACAACAGAACCCTCGTTCCCTTAAGAGCCATTTCGGAAGCCTTTGAGTGCGAAGTTCACTGGTATGGAGAAACCAAAACCGTATTTATCTATTCCGCTGCAGAAGCCTATTCCCTGTCAGCTGAAAAGCTTTCTAAGACCATAACAGATGACAAGGGCAATGTTCTTGTAGAAGCCGTTGCCTATTATCCTGTTTTAAATAATCCCACAGAAACCCCTTATATTGACACAATTAATTCTGATGCTAAGTGGGATGCACAAAAGTTTATGGAAGAAGCAAAATCCGCCAAGGAAGATGCGCTCCTTATGAGGGAAACCATGGGCGAAGAATTTTTCACTCCCTTTGTGTATGAGCTCACCTTTGAGCAGACCTACAATGTATACGGAGATTTTTCCTACACCAACTACAAATATGTAAATATGGGCGGAGCTCACCCCACCACAACATTGGAGTCAAGAAACTATGACATTGGCATGGAGGAAGAATATTCACTTTCCACAGTAATTTCAGAAGATTGCCTTGATGTTTCTTTGGCGGATTATGTAACAGACCTTTTTGTAAAGAAAATGAAAGAGATAGACCCGGATGGTGCCGATGTTTATACTCATGATTATATTTTGGAATACATTGGATATATGCAGTTCTATTTGACCAAAAATTCTGTTGTTCTCTATTTTGGCCAAGGTGAAATTGCTCCCTATGCTCTTGGCGTAATAGAGGTGGAAATTCCCTACGATCCGGAGTTGTTCCAAATTGATATGAGTCAGAACTGCCTTGACGAGTTTATCTATGAACTGGAATACGACAATGGCTATGAATGGCAAATTGCAGCCTATGCAGACACAAAGCTTTCCATTGCGGAAGAAACTACAGGCTACGACCCCAAAACGCTTTTGTCCGAGTATTATCCCGTGGGCATTACAAAGTATACCATAAAGGGTATAGCCAAGGGTAATGGCGGTGTTGTCCTTCTGCACGCAAAGAAGGGTGAAGGACCCGAAAGTGCCACAAGAGCACTTGTTATAAGTTTTTATGTTGACGAAAATAACAAAATTACTTGCGTCAAAGAAGATGATGCAATGTACTTAATAAATTAAAAAAAGGAGAAGCCTGTTATGAAAAAGAATTTATTGTTTTTAATTCCCATGATTATTGTTGCGGTATTGTTGTTCCTGTTCCAAAAGACAGGTATGACAGCTCACATCATTATTTCTGTTGTTGGCTTGGTTATACTCATCTTATATACCGTGGCTACCAAAAAGAGCTGGAAATGCGCTACACTTGAAATTCTCTACAGACTTTGCTATGCTGTAGCTCTAATTAGCGGTGCTGTGCTTATGAATGTTCATGGCGTTACTGCTCTTTTGGTTGTTCACAAAATAAGTGCCGCACTTTTTGCACTTCTTTTGCTTGTTACAGAAATACACAAAACAATTAAAAATTGATTATTCCAAAAGGAGGGTACAAACAATGAAAAAAACACTGTCAATCCTTTTAGCTGTGATTTTATGTTTTGCTGTTCTTGCAGGTTGCTGCTCCGATACAAAGGAAACTACACCCAAAGTAAAAACAGAAGCCGAAGAAACCAAAGCAGCAGTTATATCTCCTTTGCCCGAAACCCTCGATATTGACAACCTTGACAATTGCACTGTTGCCGTATCTTTAGAAAAGGGCGATGCATATGTTGACGACAGCGGAAAAATGATGATGGACTTAACCGTGTACGCCTATGAAGTATACGACATGGTAGATATTGCAGAGCTTGAGGAAAACGATGTTATACTTCGTCAGGGCGAAGAAGTGGAAATCACCAAGCTTGAACGCCTTGACACAGGTCTTGTGCGTATAAACGGCGGTGAAGAAGAGGGCGGTTTTGACCTTTACTCTCACGACAGCACCGTATACTACGAAATGGGCATGAACGATGCCAAAGCTTATTATGAAATTGGCAATATAACTCTGCCGGTTTCCGCTGAATTTGAGTTTTTGGACAACTCTGACCTTGATGTAGGCGAAGTAACATATTATCCCGGAGATTTCCTTATAGATGATGCAGGCTTTATGTATCATTTTGTTCCGCACAACACAAGCGTTGTAATAGATAACGGCGTCATTGTAAAGATGGACAGACGCTATGTTCCCTGATTAAGCCCAATGTAGAACCCAAAATAACTGTGGAGAGTAAATATTATGAAATCTGACAAATTGAGTTTAAGTAAAAAAATATTTATTGGTGCATGTATGCTTTTGCTTGCCATTGTTCTCTGTTTCTTTATCTATACCGGTAGAGATTACGGCAATCAGGCAATGAATGCACTGTATCTTTCTGCAGAATTTCAGGGTGAATACAAAGTAGCAGAGGGCAACTGGCAACCCTATGTCAAAGGTGAACACATCCCTGCCGACAAGGGCGATGTTACACTGAAAGGCTATTTCAGACTGTTTGCTCCCACCACGGGAGAAACCTTGGGCAATGCTTCGGCAGGCATGATTCTTGCGTTTTACTTCAATCACATTGGCGGTGAAGTGAGCCAAAACGGAAAGGATTTTCGCCCCTTTGATGCAGAGATTGATGTTGGAGGAGAAGATATGTGCGGTGTTATGTACACCGGATATGTTGTGGAAAACGACAATGAAATCACCATCCGCCTTAAAAACCCCCACAAATACGGAAATGCCTATGCTGTAGATGACTTCTTAAACAACGTAAGCTCCTATGGCGGCACAGATTTTGAACGTGATATGCTAAACCGCGGAAGTGCACACAGAGTAGGGGGCATTGCTCTTGTGTTGTTTGCATTTATGATTTTAGGCACAGCTATATTCTCCATGATGCTCCATGTAAAGGGTAACGTCAACCTCTGGTTTGTAGGTCTTGCCATTTTCTCTGCGGGTATATACTTCATGTTCAAAGCACACGGAGTTATGTTCTTCAGCGAAATAATTAAATTCAATACCCGAATGTATGTAGGCTCCATGATGGTCTATATGCTTATGCTCACCGGCTTTATAGCGTTCGGACTAAAAGACAAGTCCAAAAAACTTGCCGTCGGTCTCAATGTTTTTTCCTTGATTGCAGTTTGTGCGTTTATGCTGGCACCGATATTTGCAAAGATTAAGTTCTACGACACATTGCCTTTGTGGGTGGTGCTCCAGAGCATCATGTGTCTTGTTATGACAGTGCTTCTTGTGCACCGCTTTGTCACCGGAAACAAAAATGAAAAAATCCTAAGTATCTTGGGCATTCTTCCAATGATTGCTTTTGTGGCGGACGCCGTTGGCATATTCTTTGGATTGTGGCAGGGTGGAGCAGCATCCGAATTTGTGTTTATAGTCATCTTTGTTGCAGCCCTCATTTTGCTTTTAAAGGTTGTTCCTCAAAATCTCAATGTAGCCATAAGAGCCAGAGAACTTGAAGCGGAAAAGGTAATCCTCAGTGCCAAGCTTACCGAAAGCCGCATAGCTACTCTCATAAGCCAGATTCAGCCTCATTTCATCTACAACACCTTGGGCACCATAGAACAGCTTTGTCTTACAGAACCCGAGTCGGCATCAAAGCTTGTGCGCAATTTTGCCCTGTACTTAAGGGGCAATTTCAGTGAGCTTGACAACGTAAAACCCATAAGATTTTCTCAGGAAATGAATCACGTTAAGCACTACACGGATATAGAGCAGGTTCGTTTCCCCGATATGACAATACAATATGACCTTCGTTCCGTTGAATTTTTGCTTCCTGCACTTTCTGTTCAGCCTCTGGTTGAAAATGCCATAAAACACGGCCTCATGGGTCTTGAAGAAGGTGGCATCGTTACCATCAGCGCATACGAAACAGACAATAATTATGTGGTTGAGGTAACAGACGACGGCGTAGGTTTTGACATGGATGCAGGCTACGACGAAACCAAGCACGTGGGCATAAAGAATATCCGTGAACGAATTTGGGCAATGTGCCAAGGAACACTCACCATAGATAGCCAAGTGGGCAAGGGTACCAAGGCTACCCTAAAAATTCCAAAGGAGGCTGGGGACAATGATAGCAATAACAGTTGACGACGAAAGACCCATGCTTAAAGCCCTTACCGATATTGTAAAGTCATCTGCCGATATAGACGAAGTTTATGATTTTGGTGCTTGCTCCGCAGTTGTCGATTGGATTGGCCAAAACACTCCGGATGTAGCTTTCCTTGACATCAATATGCGTGGCATGGGCGGTCTTGCCCTTGCAGAAAAAATATTGGAGCTTCATCCCGAATGTAAGATTGTTTTCTGCACAGGTTATCAGGAATATGCCCTCGATGCCATTCAGCTTAGGTGCAGTGGCTATCTTATGAAGCCCATAACCTATGAAGCGGTGCAAAAGGAAATAGATCATATACTAAGTCGCAAACCCGATGTGGTACTTCTTGATGTCAAATGCTTTGGCAACTTTGAAGTGCTTAAAAACGGCGAAGCACTCACCTTTAAACGTACCAAAGCAAAGGAACTTTTTGCCGTGCTTGTGGATAGAAACGGTGCAGGCATGACAGGAAAACAAATATGTGCCGTTATGTGGCCCGAAAGCTCCGATGATGTCAAAAATATGGACTATTTAAGACATCTTGTGGGCGACCTAAAAAAAGCACTTGCAAATGTAGGTGCGGAAAAGGTTTTTTGCCAGGAAGGCTACAATTATCGCATTGACACCGCACGCATAAATTGTGATTATCACAAGTATCTTAAAACCGGAAAACCTCATTTTCATGGTGAGTATATGTCACAGTATTCCTGGGCAGAAAATACCCTCTCATTGCTTGCGGAAAACGAATAACAAATTCTTGTATGGTCGGATAATTCCGACCATATTTTTCTGCTCCAAAACCCGTATTTGTCATAGGTTTGTCATAGCTTATTTGATACTATTTAGAAAGTAGGATAGGTCTGCAAGCGAAAGGATGAGACAACATGAAAAAAAGACTGTTGAAAATTATCGTTTTTATCAATATTATTATTTGTTTTGCTGTGGGAACAGCCTATGCAAAGAACACCGAAAGCATAGTGATTCTCTACGAAAATGATGTTCATTGCGCTGTAGAAGGATATTCCAAGCTTGCCGCCATGAAAACAGAACTTCAGGAAGAATATGCTCACGTAGGCGTAGTGTCCTCCGGTGATTTTGTTCAGGGCGGAACTTTAGGAGCTGTTTCCAAAGGTGAATACAGCGTAAAGCTTATGAATCTTGTGGGCTACGATGCCATATCTTTGGGCAATCACGAATTTGACTACCACATATCCCGTCTTTCGGAGCTTAACGAATTGTCCGACACCAAATACATATCCTGCAACTTTGCCAAAATAGGCGAAGACAACACATATTTTGAGCCCTATACCATAGTTTCCTACGGAGATGTTGATGTTGCCTATATTGGCATTGTTACTCCGGAAACCCTTATCTACTCAATGCCCACGCAGTTCACAAACGACAACGGCGAGATTATCTATACCTTTAACGGTTCAAGATTGCACGAAGTTGTGCAGGCAAATATAGACAAAGCAATTAAAGATGGTGCAGACTATGTCATAGCCCTTTCCCACATTGGCTATGACGAAACCGGCATCCGCTATGATGTCACCGATGTCATAGAAAACACCGAGGGATTAGACGTGGTTCTCGATGCTCATTCTCATTCGGTAATTGAGGAAAAGCTTGTAAAGGACAAAAGCGGTAAAGATGTGTTGCTGTCTTCCACCGGTACAAACTTTGAATATATCGGCAAGCTCACCATTACAGACGGCACCTTCGATACCGGGCTTATCAAAACCGAAACCTACACCAAAACCGATGCAAAAGTTGATGCTTACATAGCCGAAATCAACGAAACCTATTCCGTGGTGGGTAACAGAAAAATAGGCGAAACTAAGGTTAACTTCAATACCCACAATGAAGATGGCACAAGAGTGATACGAAATGGTGAAACTAACCTTGGAAATCTTTGCTCCGATGCGTTTCGCATTGTAAAGGAGCCTGATGTTGCCTTTGTTCACGGTGGCGGAATGCGAGCACCTATCGAAGCCGGAGACATTACCTTCAACGACATATACTCTGTTTTTCCATTCAACGACCATATTGTAAAGGTGGAAATTACAGGTCAGGTGCTTTTGGACTTCCTGGAGATGGCCTTGTCCGCTTACCCTGCTGAATATGGTGCTTTCCCCCATATGTCCGGTATGACATTCTCCGTAGACAAGTCAATTCCTTCATCCGTTCGGCTTGATGAAAATGGTTTCTTTACAGGTGTAAACGGAGACTACCGTGTATATAACGTAAAAATATTGGATAAAGAAAGCGGCACATATAAAGAACTTGATCTCAACAAAAAATATGTCCTTGCAATTTCCGATTATTTCTGTTTAGAGTACGGAAACGGCATGTCAATGTTCAAGGGCGTAACCATTGTTGAAAATGAAGGAACCCTTGATGTTGAAATCCTGGAAACATATATTACAGAAAACTTAAAAGGTGTTGTAGGTGAAGAATACAGCACCCTTGATTCAAGAATTACCTTTACAGAAGGTAAAGTTAAAGATAATTCCCACACAGGTGAAAATGCAGAATGTGCCGAAGCCCAAAAGTTTGTTCTGGATAATGGATATATGACAAATGTGTCGGAAGAAAAGATCAACCGAGCCATGGCAATAACAGCTCTTTGGAAGTTGGAAGGTTGCCCTGTGGCAAACTATGCCATGTCTTTTGAAGATGTCGAGGCAGAAAGTTGGTATACCGAGGCGGTACGTTGGGCAGCGGCAACAGGTGTGGTAAGCGGATACAGCTCCAAAGAGTTTGCACCCTATGACGGCATAACCCGGGAACAGCTTGCATCCGTTATGTGGCGCTATGCCAAAAACAAAAATATAGATGTTACCGTGGGGGAAAATACCAATATATTAAGCTACGAAGATGTTTTCCTTGCAGGTGACTATGCTATACCCGCCATTCAGTGGTCCTGCGGCAGCGGTGTACTTACCGGATACGCCAACGGCATGCTTGCTCCCTTGGAAGTGTCAGACTCAAATCAGCTTGCCATTGTACTGTACAGATATTCACAAATCACTAAGAGCGAATAATGATTTTAGGAGAGAATTCATATGACAATCAATGTAGAAAGAGATTTGGAACTTGTAACCTTAGAAATTACAGGGATGCTTGATTCAACAACCGCTCCAAACCTTGAAACCACAATAAACAACCTTTCAGAAGATGTCAAAGAACTTGTTTTTGATGTATCCGGAGTGGAATATATATCATCCGAAGGTATCCGCGTAATCTTGGTTGCCAAAAACAAAATGGAATCAAACCAAGGAACCATGCGAATAGAAAAAGCCAACAACATTGTGCGCGACTCCCTGGAAGCCACGGGACTTTTGCAGATGATTGAATAGGAGATAGAGTATATGGAAAACAAAATTTTGTACATAAACAGTTGCATAAGACCTGCTTCCCGAACCGCAGAGCTTGCTGAGTGCGTGCTTGGTAAGCTTAATGGCTGTGTAACCGAAGTAAACATTTTTAAAGAAAATATCAAGCCTCTTGATGTAACCTCTCTTGCCAAGAGAGATTCCCGCGACTTTTCCGACGAGGACTTCAACCTTGCCAAGCAGTTTGCACTTGCAGATGTCATTGTTGTTGCCGCACCTTTTTGGGATTTGTCCTTTCCGGCACTACTTAAAGTTTATCTGGAAAACATAACCGTGGCAGGCATCACCTTCGAGTATTCCAAGGAGGGCAGACCCGTAAGTAAATGCAAAGCCAAAAAGCTTTGCTATGTAACCACCTCCGGTGGATATATCGGAAACAACAATTATGGTTTTGACTATGTAAAGGCACTTTGCAACAACTTTTTCGGCATAGAAGACGTTGTGTGCTTCACCGCCGAAGGACTGGATATTTACGGTGCCGATGTGGCATCAATTATGGACGAAGCCAAAAAGAATATACTTTTGTAATAAACCAAAAATGATAATTTATTATGAATAGTCATAGCTAAGAAGAAAGCAAATAA
>JAEIGA010015220.1_pt1 | contig 11712 bp, 8 predicted proteins | sample 9270691 | NCBI WGS metagenome assembly JAEIGA01 (sample SAMN17057246, study PRJNA624740) | gut metagenome | biome: biome; isolation source: fecal sample | host: Bos grunniens | place: China: Xizang | collected 2019
ATTGGGCGGATTCATGAGATAAAAATCAGCGCGGCAGAAGAGTACCCCGCCCCAGGCCTCAGCCTGCCCGGGCTTGGAAACAAAATCCTCCGGTCTGTTGGCTTCCTGAATCTCGCCACTCTTTTCGAGCTTGCGATACACCCCATCCTTCTGGTGCTTCAGCTGAGTCATCCGCACCAGGAATACGGGACCTACGGCATCGCGGATATCGTTGCGATGCAGAATATCATCCATCGGGCAGGCAATAGACACCAGCTGCATGTTCTTGCCCGGCACAGCCTTACCTGCGGGGACCGGCGGGAAAGAGCCATCTGCACGTGCGGGCTTGGACAAATCAGCCCGGTATGAGAAGATGACAATGGCAGTGCTGGGGCGGGCCGTCTTCTTGAGCCAGTAGAATCCTTTATCAAAGGTGGTAAGGTACTTATCCGGAGAAGAGGTCTTCGCATCCTTGGCCAGTTCATCCCCACGGAGTGTATTGATTTCTGCCCGGAGAAGGCCGGTGATACGCTCGGATTCCTGACGGGTCAGAGCCTGGCGTACCAGACCGCGGGCAGGCACAAACACAGTCAGGAAGATGGAAAGCATCACCCCCACCAGCGCCACGGCCAGCAGAGTCTCCATCAGGGTAAAGCCCCGCAGATGAGCAAAAAAGGAATTCTTCTTCATATGTATCGAATCAGCTTATCTTATTATCTATCTTCCTGGAACACCTGCTCTTCCGTGCGCAACAGGCTCACATCACCATTAGGCCACAGGCAGATTCCCTTTGCTCCGGCAGGGCGGATCTCACGCCCCTCCTTGATGATGTCGCGGGGAGAAACCCCATCCGTAGAATTACGGCCATTCCCAAGGCGGCCATTAATCAGCACCAGGCGCTGTGGGCAGGTCATGTTCAGAGGGTCGGCCGTGGGGGAAACAAAGCGGCCACGTTCATCGAATTCAACGTAGTAAATCTGGGTGCGGCCACGGCCGGGCAGCATGATGACCTCCTGACCAATCATGGTATCAACCACCCCGTCTTCAGCAGGCAGGGGCTTGCTGAATGTGGGCGAGAAGAACACGCCCGGAGGCAGCAGCACACCGGAGGTAGGCATCACCCACTTACCCTCACGGGCGACATCCGTGCCATCGCTGATGGCATTCTTCCCCTCTCCCTTGCGGAGCATCTGCACCCCCACATAACGAAGGTGAATGCTCTGGCTGGAGGTATCCTTAGGGTCAGATACGAAGAAAAGGCGCGTATAGGTATCGTTCCCCTGAGCAGTGGCACGGGCCTCTGTGACAAGAGCTTCCAGCAAATCAACACCAGATTCGATTCCCCGACCCTTGCCGGCATCGCGAAGCACACCAGCAGCCATTGTCATTACGACACCCAGAATGGCAATAACCACAAGGAGTTCAACAAGCGTGAACCCATTCTTAATCTGTCGGCACATCTTTTTCATATCCATGGCAAACGCAGCGCACAAAATTCTGCCACTATTCATAGCAGTTTTTTCCTGCGTCTTCAATCTTTTTTTGCTGATGCCAGTCTTTTCCGGGCGCTTTTTCTTTTTGGTGTTGACCTTTTTTACAAAATAGGGTACACGATTGCTGACATGACCATTCTGGAATCCCTCATTCTCGGCCTTGTCGAGGGCCTGACTGAATACCTGCCCGTCAGCTCGACCGGGCACCTCATCATTGCCCAGTACCTGCTGGGAATGAAGGAATCCACCGCGTTGGATGCCTATTCCGTATGTATCCAGGTAGGAGCCATCATGGCCGTCATCAATCTGTATTTCGCCCGCATCAGGCAGATGTGCAGCGGCCTGCTCGGCAAGGATCCGGCCGGCCTGCGCCTCATCGGCAACCTGCTGCTGAGTTTCCTGCCAGCCATGGTCATCGGGTTCTTTCTTGCAGGCCCCATCAAAGACTACCTGTTCAATGCCGAGACCGTGCTGGTTTCCTGGGCTGTGGGCGGCATCGTCATCCTCCTCTATGTGCGCCACGGCATGAAAACCGGCAAGGGCCGCCGCCATGAAGGCACAGAACTGGAGAACATGAATTGGAAAGCTGCACTGAAGGTCGGTTTCATGCAGTGCATTGCCATGTGCCCCGGCACGAGCCGCAGCCTGATGACCATGCTGGGTGGGCTGGTAGCAGGTCTGAGCATGGCCGCCGCCGTAGAATTCAGTTTCCTGCTCGGCCTCATCACCCTGAGTGCCGCCACAGCATACGATTTCCTGAAGCATGGTGAGAACATGGTATCTGAACTGGGCTGGGGTCCCATGATTACCGGCACCATCATGTCCTGGCTCAGCGCTATCATAGCTGTCAAGTGGATGGTGGGCTACCTGCAGAAGCACGGGCTTTCTCTCTTTGGCTGGTACCGCATTGCCGCGGCGCTGCTCATGCTGATTCTCATTCTGAACGGACTGCAGGTCTGATGACTCTGCGGAGGCGCACTTTCTGCTTTTCATTTGCCTGCTTTTGTGTAGAATAGGGGCATAAACAATTTCATGAAATACCCCAGGATTCTACTCAACTGGCTTCTTGATAACGCATTGGCGTGGTTCACCCCGTCGTGGCGACGCAATAGTCGTGAAACGATTGCTGCGCTCAAGCGCTATATCCATTTCAACCGCCACCATCTGAATGCAGACACCATCTCCACATGTGAATCATTGAGACAGGAACTGGAACAGGCCCTGCTCTGCTGGAAACGCGAGGAATGCGACCGCATCATCAAGCAGGCTGCCATCAAGTGCGATGCCCTGCCCGGCTTCAAACGCGGTGCAGTAGTGGAAATGGTCGAGTCTTTCTTCGTCGTTATGGTTGTATTCCTGGGGCTGCGTACCTATTACGTGCAACCATTCCGCATTCCTACCGGATCCATGCAACCCAGCCTGAACGGCATCATAGTGCATCCGGTGGATGAAGTTCCAGGAATTGCCCGCCAGGCATGGGATATGCTGACTCTGGGCAGCTCCTATGTGGAAGCGACCGCAGAAAACGCCAAAACCCTGGTCAGCATTGAAGACCACCCCAGATACCTGCTCTTTACAGAAACAACCCTGAGTTTCAGCGATGGCAGCAAGGTGAACATCCCGTCGGCCAAGGGTGCCGTCATGCAATACCTCAAGGAGCAAGGCAAGCTGACCGAAACTCCGTTCGGACTGCATCTCGGCAGTTACCAGCCCGGTGAAACCATCGTCCGTGCCCGGGTGGATGCCGGGGATATGATTCTGGTCAACCGGGTCGCCTACCACTTCCGGCAGCCGGAGCGCGGCGAAACCTTCGTTTTCGACACCAGGGGAATCAACACCTCCATGCAGGCTCCCTCTGCCGTACGCATGACAGACCAGCAGGCCGGCACGCATTACATCAAGCGGCTCTGCGGCCTGCCGGGTGATACGCTCCAGGTGAAAGAACCCTATCTTCTCGTGAATGGAGCAATGGCAACGGAAAGCACCATTGCCCGGGTGGCAGCAGGCAAAGCCCCCTTCAATGCCGAGGGGTATCAGGAACTCTCTCACCGCACACAGCCTCTCGCCTACATGACCGATTTGGGGCCGGTGCATCTGCAGAACACAAGCAACCCGGCCATGCGTGAATACGCAGCCCTGGGCGACAACACCACCAACTCCCTGGACTCCCGCTACTGGGGCCCTGTGCGCCAGTTCAACATCATAGGCCCGGCCTGCTTCACCCTGTGGCCCTTCACCAACCACTGGGGCGGCATTGAATAAAACACCCTCCCCGTCTCTCTGCTACCATGTCTGATGCCGATACCATAACCAGAAACGCCAAATCAAACCTTGCGTTCACCCTCATGGACCTGCCAGAGGAGCGCCGCCAGAACATGGCAAGGCTCTATGCCTTCTGCCGTATTGTGGACGATGTGGTGGATGAACCGGGCATGACCTCGGAGGAACGCCACGCGGCCCTGAACCGTTGGCAGGAGGTCATTACCCTCAGCATCACTCCTGCGCCCGGCATTGAAACAGAGGTGCAGAAACTCATGATCGATCTGCAGCTCGACCCCGCCCCCCTGCTGGAACTGCTGGCAGGTTGCCGCAGCGACATTTCGCCCACCCAGCCCAGGACCCGCCAGGACCTCCTGAGCTACGCATACAAGGTGGCTGCCTGTGTGGGCATTTCAAGCGCGGCGGTCATGGGAGCCTCTCCAGAGGCCAATGGTTATGCCGTAGCCCTGGGATATGCCCTGCAGATGGTCAACATTCTGCGAGATGTGGCCGAGGATTACCGTAAGCATGGCAGAGTCTACCTGCCGGCAGATGATATGGAGCTTTTCGGAGTCAGCATCGACGACATCCGGGAGCAGCGCAACAACTACCGGGTGCGCCAGCTGCTGGCCTACGAAGCAGCCCTGGCCGAAAAATACTTCTGCGAGGCCGAAGAACTGTACCACCAGCTTTCCGTCGATGACCGCAACTGCCTGATTCCCGCACAGGCCATGAGCCTCATTTACCACACCATACTGGAAAAGATGCGCGATGACGAATATCGCGTTTTCGAGCGCCGATACAGCGTGAACAATTTCCGAAAACTCTGGTTCCTGCTCAGGGCCCGCATCGGCTCATTTGATTTCCCCAGCGTCACCGAATGGGGATTCCTGTACAACAACGAAAAAAAGCAGCCCTGATACCTGCTTTTTTCTTGCTTTCGCAGGGAGGCGGTTATAGAATACGAGCTGTAAACCATGACTGATGCCTCCCTCACCTACCACGAGTTTGATGATTGTCTCTGGATCCGCTGCAACAGCCGCGGCAGCTTTGTCAACAGCCCTTCACTCAAAGCAGTTTCCGAAAAATACATAGGCCGTGGAGGCAAGGTCATTGTGGTAGATCTGGAAATCTGCCCGGGGGTGGATTCCACCTTCATGGGAACTCTGGCAGGGCTGGCCCGCAAGCTTCTGGCTGCAGGCGGAGTTCTGCAGATTGCCACCCCAACCCAGCGCACCCGCTCCGCCATGGAAAGTCTGGGGCTTGACATGCTGGTGGAGATAGACCCCGCCAGCGCCACATGGCAGGCAGATATTGAAAGCCGCCGCACCCAGCTGAGCCAGGACAGCAGTTCAGAAGCCGCGGCAGAAAAGCTGAACGAGCTGGAACGCACGCGCCACGTACTGGAAGCACATAACACCCTGCGCTCCATGAATCACAAGAACAACGAAGCCTTTGGGTATGTATGTGAGACGCTTGAGGAAGACCTCATGCGCCACGAAGCAGAGCTTGACGATTGAGTTTCATGTACCCGGACCGCCATCAACTTGCGGAACAATACCAGGAGTTACTGGCGGATATTTACCAGGGCTGTACAGAAACAGCCGCTTGCGCGCTACCCCCGGAAATGCAGGTTCAGAGCTGGTGGGCGGCTGGCCTGCTACCGGACGCAGGCGAAACACATCGTCATGGAGGGGTAAGATTATTGGAGAGAGGCCGCTGGAACCGCCTGCCCGGCCCCGATTTCACCCATGCAGAGATTGAACTGGATGGCAAACGCCTGCGGGGAGACATAGAAATTGACCCCAGGGCACAGGACTGGGAAGCTCATGGCCATGGGGCAAATCCTGCCTTTGACAAGGTTATCCTTCATGTAGTGCTCACCCCGCCACCTGCTGGCTGGTATACCCGCAACAGCCAGCACAGGGAAATTCCAGTACTCTATCTGCCTCCGGAATGTTGGCAGCATATTATACAGGGGACAGCAGAGAAAGCCGATACCAGTATTCCTCGATGCCGGCAACCGCTGGCAAAACATGATGCCCAGTCTATCATCTGCTTACTGAAAGCTGCGGCAGCCTACCGCCAGAAGCAGAAGAGGTGCGCTTTTCATAAAAGGGCCGCTGAAGCAGGCACGCCGCAGGCGTGGTACGAAGCATGGGCTTCCACTCTGGGGTACAGCGCCAACAAGGAAGCCATGCGTATACTGGCGATGCGCGCCCCCCTTTCAGCACTGAAGGGGCAGGAAGAAGCCATTCTGCTAGGTACAGCCGGTTTTCTTCTGCCCGTGCTTCCCGGACGAGCCGGAGAGGATGCCCGCACCTACCACCGCCAAGTGTGGGATGCCTGGTGGATTCTCAGGGAACAATTTGAACTGTCCGCAGAACGAGGAATTGACTGGAGCAAGGCTCCATCCAGACCACTGAATCATCCCCAGCGCCGGGTGGCTGCCCTGGCAGCCACCGCTGCCAGGTGGAGCCGCCTTCTTCCCCTGCTGCACGCCGGTGGAACAACTGAGTTGCGGCAGGTATTCACCTCCATTTCCCACCCATTCTGGGATACTCACTATACGCTGGCTTCTGCCCCCATGCACAAGAAGACTGCCCTCATCGGCAACCAGAGGGTGGACGACTTCCTGATTAACCACGTTTATGCCTATGACGAAAGTACTGCGGCATGGGAAAGCTACATAGCATGCCGGGTAACCTCCCTGCCGGAAAGCATCAAACACACAGCTTCCTTACTGTTCGGAGAAAGGGCGGACCTGCAGAAGACGCTGAAATATGCCTACGCCCAGCAGGCCCTGCTGCAGATAGACGCAGACTTCTGCGCCTGCAACATCTGCCAGGATTGCGCCTTCCCAGTCCAATTAAGCCAGTGGATGTAATGAAGAAGGCCCCCGTTTCCACGGAGACCTTCCTGTAAAACTCAGCGGGTCAACTGGCGGCACGCCTTGACTGTGTTTGCTATGAGCATGGCAATCGTCATGGGGCCCACCCCACCCGGAACAGGAGTGATATAGGAGCATTTATCCTTCACAGCCTCAAAATCCACATCGCCCACAATGCGGTAACCACGGGGGCGGGTTTCATCAGCAATGCGGTTGATACCCACATCCAGCACCACAGCTCCATCTTTCACGTACTCAGCCGTCACCATCTCCGGGCGGCCAACAGCGGCCACAATGATGTCTGCCGTGCGGCAGAGCCCCGGCAAATCCCTGGTGCGGGAATGAGCAATTGTCACCGTTGCATTGGCATTCTTAGCCACAAGCAGGTTGGCCATAGGCTTGCCCACAATCATACTGCGGCCAATCACCACAGCATGCTTACCGGCAGTCTCGATGCCATAGGCCTTGAGGAGCTCCATGCAGCCCAGCGGCGTACACGGCACAAAGCCCTCGGCATCTTCCAGCACCAGTCTGGCCACATTGGCAGGGTGGAAACCATCCACATCCTTGCGTGGGTCGATATTGAGGATGACGGCTTCCTCATCAATATGAGGCGGAGGCGGGCTCTGCACCAGAATGCCATGTATGCGTTCATCCGCGTTCAACTGGTGAATCAACTGCACCAGTTCCTCCTGCGTTGTTTCTGCCGGGAGCGTCCATTTCTGAGAATAAATCCCGAGCTCCTCACAAGCCTTCACCTTGGAGCCCACGTACACCTGAGAAGCGGGGTCCTCTCCCACCAGAACAACAGCCAGACCGGGAATGTGCCCCTGTGCCTTCAGTTCGTCAATCTCCTGCTGCAGTTTCGAGCGCACACTGGCAGCAACTTCCTTACCATCAATCAGAGTCGGAGTCATATCAATTCTTTGATTCTACAGGTTCAAAATCAGGGCGGCCCATAGCCATCATGGATTCCAGCTTTGCCATATATTCTTTCTGCAGTTCGTCATCCATTCCTGCCGGAACATACAGCGGTTCACCGGCAACAAGCGTCACCCTGGAGAAAGGCTTGGGTATCACAAACTTATCCCAGGCTTTCCTGATACGCCAGCAGCTGGGAATATCAATACAGACCGGAATAATCGGCAAGCCAGAAACAGATGCAAGGCGAATCACACCCGGATGGCACTTGTAAATAGGGCCCTTCGGACCATCCGGTGTAATACACATGCAACGCCCCTGCTCCAGCTCACGCAGCATATCACGGAACCCGGCCACACCACGCCGGTGACTGGAGCCGCGCACCACGCTCATACCAAATCGCGCAGCCACCGTGGCAAGCAGTGCACCATCCTTGCTGGCGCTTGTCAACAAACACATCGGCATCTCTCCCTTAATAAGGTGGCGGTACAAATAGCAAGGCGTGAATGTCCTGTTATGCCACAGCGCAATGATACATTGCTGTTTGCCGATGATTTGCTCGGCTTTTCCCACCCGTATCAGCCGCTTACGAAGCGTGAGGCACAGAGAGGAAATAAGCAGCCACAGCAGATTCCCCACCGGGCGGGTCCACCATTTTGAGCGTATCTCCAGTTCCTTACTGCTCATAAAAATCGACTTGCGAAAGCTTGCTTGTTGTTATCAGAACGGCGCATTCGGCGCAAACGGGTCCTCCACTGACTCAAAAGGATTGCCAGACGGATGCTGCGGAATCGTCCTTTCCTGAGAAGCAGGCTGCTCAAGAAGCGTAGATGAGCCGCCCTCCTTCATCTGCTCTGTCAGCTTATCCAGATCCATTTCATTGAACGGAATGCGGGCCGGACGCTCCCGGCGGGCAATGGAAGCACGTGCCTCCACCTCTGCCATATCATCATCCGGAGCATTTCCATTGCCGCGCAGGCGGGTGTGCAGCACAGCCCAGTCTCCCTGCTGCTGAAAAATGGGGTCAGGGCGACCATCCGGATATTCAACCCGGGCAAGAAGCATCGGAACCCCATACTTCAACTCACCGGAAAGCACATTATCTGCGCCCAGGGTAATCTTGCCGCGAAGCGTCGCCAAATCGCGTTCCACGATACCATCTTCCGGAATTTCCAGCGACATGGTCTCGTCCTGGCAGTCAAGGACAACGTAGCCGCGGTACACCGTAAGCGGGTTATAGAGTCGCCGCTTGGACGGGTCAATATGCTCCGTAATGGCATGCATGGCCGGGAATGAACTCAGGCAGATGTTCTTGAGGTGGAATTCACCATTGAACACAGGTTCCGGTGTTTCCACAGCAAGCGTAATCGTTGCCTTATCACTGATGCGGCCCTGCGATACGGCTACTGTGCGAGCCGTCAGAAAATGCTCGAACCGGCCCTTGGTAAACTCTGCCAGGCTCATGTTATCCGTCTCAACAGCATAGGGGCCGGCCATTGTAGAACCGGCTGCTATCCGTCCGGCAAAAGCAATGCGGGTACGGCGCTGCTCCGCCACATCCGAAGCTGTATCCGTTGTTCCATGAATAGAGAAATCATCAATACCGGATGATGAGACAGTCACCTTACCCTCCTTGATATTCACAGTTTTCCACCCCTTGAGCTGAAGTGAACCAGAATTGAAAATCAAAACACTCGATGCCCGTGAAACATGCGGATAATACATGTAGGCCTGTGCGTTTCTGAGCATAACCGGGGCGGCCTCTGCATCCGCATAGGTCACAGAGAAATCTGCACAGGTCATGCGACGGAAATTCCACAGTTCCTTCCCCTGGAATGCGGGTATCTGCATCGTGGAACCATTTCGCAATACCACCAGGGCTCTCTCGATTTTAAGCTCTTCCGACTTAACAACACTTGAGAAGAAACTGGAAAGCTCCAGAGACGATTCGAGGCCGGAGAGCTCTACTCTCTCAATCATGGATGTTTCCGGGAATTCCGCCACCAGCTTGGTCAGATGGAACGAAGTTCCTTCGATACCCGCACCTTCCACAACGACCGAACTGGCTCCCCAGCTCTGCTGCAGTTCGAGTTGCTTTTCACTCAGATAAGAACTGCTCGACATAGCGGACATCCGCAGAAAAAGGAAAGCCACAATGGCCAGACCGCCTATGAAGACAAGAGCCATGGCATAGGCCAGATGCCTGCGGCTGATACGCCGCTTATCGCGGGCAGAAAGCATTACCTTGCGCTTCTTGGTAACGCGAACCACCTTGGTACCATCAGCCCGCACCACTACTTCCCGCCGCCGCTCCTTGGATGGTTTATCCTCATTAAGCTGCTTGATAATGCTGCGAACCTGTGTCAGATTCTCTTCCTCTTCTGCGTATTTATCGTCCTTTTCGGTCATTTTTTATTTATTATCCCTTATAAATCAGACATATTGCCCACAGGCTCACCACTGCCGACAGAGCGGCCCGTAGGATCAACCACATCAGCCTTTACAAAAACCAGATATGCCTTACGAATTTTCTCTTCACCCGATGAGCGGAACAGGCGGCCCACCATAGGCAAATCGCCCAGTATCGGCAGCTTATCCTCGTAGCGCACGCTGCGGGCCTCCTTCAAGCCACCCAGCACCACAACAGCTCCTGTTCCCACCGTAATCTTGGTATTCTCCATACGGCGCTTGAAAATGGGCTGCAGAATGAGGTTATCACTTATCTGCATCGGGTATTCCTGATCATTCTCATCCACATGGATCACCGAAATCGGGCTACCCCAGTTGATGAAGCCCTCAAATTCATTCGAGGTTACGGTGAGCGCTAGTGTCACGTGCTGGCCATCGGGCGCAATGGATGCCTCGTGCACCTGCAGCACGGTACCTATACCGCCCACGGAATCCTCTGACGGGCCGAAGCGGACAAATGATTCGGGGTGAGCAGACGCTACAATCTTCATCGCTTCGGGGTTCATCGGAATCTGCGGGGCCGCATAGGTCTCCGGATAAATCATTTCCTTCACGTTGGCATACACCACCTGTTCATCGCGGCCGGGCGTGAAGACGATACGGGGATTGGACATGATGTCCGTTCCCTTCTTCTGGGCGGCACCACGCATAATCATGGTCACATCCGCATTCTTCCATACACCACGGAAAGAGAAGATGCCCGGGGCCTTTCTCGTTTCGTGATTCATAACGCTGAGTGCAGCCGCGCTGCCGGATGATATGAGATTATCGATATTATCTGCAGTCAGCGCCAGATTGCCGGAGCGCAACCCTTCTGTGGCAGACAGGCCACTAGACTGAAGATCTGCATCTACATCGGGAATTCCCGGCAGACCGGTAACCACATCCTTTACGCCAGAAAGAAGGGCGCGGGTCGGATTCAGATTTACATTGAACAGCCATTCAAAGCCCAGTTCATTCAGGTCATCCTCTGCCATTTCCATGGCAATGACATTGAGGACAACAGCTCTTTCAGTGGTCAGAGGCATTGAAATAAGCTCCTCAATCTCCTTCTGATTGAACAGCGTATTACGTACCGTAAGAGTACGGGTGGCGGCATGGTAGCGGGCTGTTGCCCCCTTGGGGAAGGCCACGCCCATTTCCGTCAGCGCTACCACCGGATTCACACGCTTGACTCGCACAGAGGAAGAAGAGGCAAAATCATCGTCTTCCTCATCCTCTTCTTCAGCATCAGCCTGCACATCGAAGAAATGAGGGGGAACAGTATACACACGCTCCACCAGGGGGCCGTAATCACGCCCGGACAAGACAAACTCGATACCGAGCGGAGAAATGTAGTGGCTGATACCGAACTGCTTATCAATAAGCTCAAGCAACTGGGCTACCGTCACATCAGTCAGTCTGAGAGTGGCCCGGCGGCTCATGACATCCTTGTACATATCAGAGTCGGACGCTCCGAAATTGGTCATGACGTTAATCTGGCGGGAAGCCCGAATCCCCGATGCCTCGAAGCGGCTGATCTGCCCCATGAGGGCCTCCTGCACATCCTGCATGGTAGCCTCCTCGAAGCTGATTCTGGGAATGACCATTTCCTGCAGAGCCTTCACAATACTGTTCTCCACATCGGAAAGAGCCTGAGCAGCACCGGATTCCGATGTAGCCACCGCCACCTGCCTGTCCTCAACAGGCAAATGCTCATCC
>JAEIGA010015221.1_pt1 | contig 11712 bp, 6 predicted proteins | sample 9270691 | NCBI WGS metagenome assembly JAEIGA01 (sample SAMN17057246, study PRJNA624740) | gut metagenome | biome: biome; isolation source: fecal sample | host: Bos grunniens | place: China: Xizang | collected 2019
AATCTTCCAGCTTAAAAAGGACGCAGACCTTGATATCAAGGAGCGCCGTAAGGAAGTGTCAAGACTTGAGAGACGTGTAACGCAAAAGGAAGAAATTCTCGATGCTAAGCTTGACGGTTTTGAGAAAAAAGAAGCAAAGCTTCAGGAAAAACAGGCTGAGGCTGAGAGAATCAAGGACGAAATTCAGAAAACTCTTGAAGGCCAGCTTGCAATGCTTGAAAAAATCGCTTCACTCACACGTGAGGAGGCAAAGGCGGAGCTTGTTGCAAGACTTGACAGTGAAATGCAACACGAAACAGCTCTCAAAATTGCAGAATACGAGGAGAGGTTCAAGGAGGAAGCAGACGCTAAGGCAAAGGACATACTTTCTCTCGCTATTCAGAGATGCGCGGCAGACCACGTGAGTGAGGTTGCTATCTCGGTAGTGCAGATACCGAGTGACGAGATGAAGGGAAGAATTATCGGTCGTGAGGGTAGAAACATCCGCACTATTGAAAATCTTACCGGTGTTGAGCTTATTATCGACGACACGCCCGACGTAATCACTGTTTCGGGATTTGACCCTGTTCGCCGTGAGATTGCGAGAATTGCTCTTGAGAAGCTTGTCGGTGACGGCAGAATTCACCCGGCAAGAATCGAGGAGATGGTTGAGAAGGCTCGCCGCGAGGTTGATTCCTCGATTAAGCAGGCGGGTGAAAAGGCGATATTCGAAACAGGTGTTCACGGACTTCACCCCGAGCTTATTAAGCTGCTCGGCAGAATGAAGTACCGTACCTCTTACGGACAGAACGCGCTTCGCCACTCTATTGAGGTTTCTATGCTTTCGGGCGTTATCGCTGACGAAATGGGAGCTGACGTAACAATGGCACGCCGCGCGGGACTTCTTCACGATATCGGTAAGGCTGTTACGGCTGAGGTTGAAGGCTCGCACGTTCAGCTCGGTGTTGATATTGCCACCAAATACCGCGAAAATAAGGATATTATTCACGCGATAGAGTCCCACCATAACGATACCGATCCCGTATCTGTTATCGACTTTATTGTTCAGGCGGCTGACGCTATCAGTGCGGCTCGTCCCGGCGCAAGACGCGAGGACGTGGAAAATTACATCAAGCGTTTGCAGAAGCTTGAGGAGGTTGCCGGAAGCTTTGAGGGAATTGAAAAGACCTTTGCAATCCAAGCAGGACGTGAGGTCAGAATTATGGTTAAGCCCGAGGTTGTTACCGATGAAAAGATGAAGCTTCTTGCCCGCGACATAGCGAAGAAGATTGAAAACGAGCTTGACTACCCCGGACAGATTAAGGTAAGCGTTATCAGAGAGTCGCGCCACATCGACTACGCAAAATAATCAAAAAGTGCGTTAAGTCGCACAACGTGTACGAATTTAACTATAAAATATGCTCGTATTCGGGCGAACTCAGCTGCCTCGGGTAACGGGGCAGCTATTGTTTTCGCGTTGCGAAAAGTGATAATCAAGCGAAGCAAGTCGACGAGTTTACTCGTCAGCGAGCGAGCGCAGATTGCTCCGTGGCGGCTCGGTATAACCGAGCGGAGTGCATAAGCACGCAGGGCGCATTGCGACCGCGCCACAAGGAGTATATATGTTTGACTCTGTCAAACGTGATATTGCTCGCAGAGCGGGCTGAATTTTGCCGCAAAAGCGGATAGAAAGAGAAAAAATATTGAAAATTTTAGTTATTGGCGACGTAACAAGTCCTAAGGGTGTCGAGCATCTCTCACAAAAGCTTTGGAAAATACGTAAGGAAAACGGGATAGACTTCTGTGTTGTAAACGGTGAGAACGCTTCGTTTGTTACAGGTATTTCACCCGAGCTTGCAGACGTTCTGCTTCTCGGCGGTGCCGATTGTATCACGGGCGGAAACCACACACTCAGAAACAAGCGCATCTACACCTACCTTGATGAGAGGCGCGAAATTCTCCGCCCTGTAAACTTTGGTGATTCGGCTCCGGGCAGAGGATACACAATACTTGATGCATCGGGCTACAGAATACTCGTTATATCGGCTATGGGAAACGTCCATATAGATCCGGTGCTTGATTCTCCGTTTACGTATATAGATAGGGTGCTGCGTGAGACCGAGGGCAAGTATGACTTTTCGGTGCTTGATATACACGCTGAGGCGACGGGCGAGAAGCTTGCCGTAGGATACTGCTACGACGGAAAAATCAACGTGATATTCGGTACACACACTCACGTCAGAACGGATGACAAAAAAATTCTTCCGAGCGGTACCGGCTATATAAGCGACGTTGGAATGTGCGGTGAATCGGGCGGTATTATAGGAATGGATGCGGACTGCGTAATAGAGAGAATAAGAACGCATCTTCCTCACCCTTATCGCGCTTCAAGCGGGGTATGTGTCGCAAATTCGGTCATTTTTGAGATTGATACAGCGACAAAGAGGGTTGTTAGCGTAACTTCTCTCGATTTTTAAAAAAGCCGCAAAAAGATACAAAGATACAATCTGATATTTTTTAATACGTGTGAGTATTTAATCAAAAATTACAACTGCTGCACTTTTTGATTTAGAGCATAAAATTCATATAAAACTCTAAAAAGCAAACTAAAGTTTGCAAAAAACATATAAAAACAAAAAATAAATTAAAATCTCTTTTAAAATCTGGAGATAAAATGGACTTTAAAACACAAATAGCCGTAATAGGTGCGGGACACGCGGGAATAGAAGCTGCTCTTGCCGCGGCAAGAATGGGACTTGATACCGTTCTTTTTACAACAAATCTTGATGCGGTTGGCAATATGCCCTGCAACCCTTCTATTGGCGGCAGTGCAAAGGGACACCTCGTATACGAGATTGACGCACTTGGGGGCGAGATGGGATATGCGGCTGACAGGGCAACGATACAGTCCCGCACATTAAATCTCGGTAAGGGAGCCGCTGTTCATTCAAAGAGAGTACAGGCGGACAGAAATGAATATAAAAAAATAATGAAGAAAACTCTTGAGAGTGAGCCAAATCTCAGACTTATACAGTCCGAAATAGTAGAAATTCTCACTGAAGAGAAAGACGGCAAGCCGAGAGTTATAGGTGTCAGAACGCATCTCTCTGAGGTGTGGGGCGCATCTCGCGTCGTGATAGCGAGCGGCACGTTTCTCGACAGCAAAATATTCGTCGGTGACAAGGTATACTCCGCAGGTCCTGACGGAATGATGCCCGCTGTGTCACTTTCCGCTTCGCTGCGCGAGCTGGGTATAACTCTTCAGCGCTTCAAAACGGGAACTCCCGCAAGAGTACACAGACGCTCTATAGATTTTTCCGAGCTTGAGGTGCAGGAGGGTGAAGATAACCCTATTCCGTACTCCGAGAGAAGCGAGATTATAACGGGAGATGATACCAATATTTTGCCTTGTCATATAGTTTATACAAACCGAGAAACTCACAGTATAATCAGGGAAAACTTGACACGCTCCGCTATGTATTCGGGAAATATACAGGGCGAGGGCCCGAGATACTGTCCGTCTATCGAAACGAAGCTCGTTAGATTTGCCGATAAGGAAAGGCATCAGCTTTTCGTAGAGCCGTGCGGCATTGATACTGATGAAATGTACATTCAGGGATTTTCTACTTCGATGCCTACCGACGTACAGTATAAGATGCTTCGCTCGCTTAGAGGCTTTGAAAATGCCGAGATTATGCGCTATGCATACGCTATAGAGTATGACTGCATAGACCCTACCGAGCTTTATCCAACGCTTGAGTTTAAAAAGGTAAAGGGACTTTACGGAGCAGGGCAGTTTAACGGCACGTCGGGTTACGAGGAGGCTGCGGCGCAAGGACTTGTTGCGGGCATAAACGCAGCGCTTTCCGCACTTATGCGAGAGCCGATGATACTTCCGCGTTCATCGTCTTATATAGGAACGCTTATTGACGATTTAGTAACTAAGGGCACCTCCGAGCCCTACCGAATGATGACCTCAAGAAGCGAGTACAGGCTTCTTCTGCGCCAGGATAACGCCGATGAGCGCCTTACTGAAATCGGACACTCTGTAGGACTTATCAAGGATGACAGATATGAGGCATTTCTGAAAAAAAGAGAGATGACCGAGTGCGAGATAGAGCGTCTTAACTCCACGGTTATCGCACCGTCTGATGAGGTGAACAAATATCTTCTTAGCCTTGGTACAGCACCGATAACCACAGGAATAAAGCTCTCTGAGCTTCTGCGCCGCCCGGAGCTTAGCTATGCGGCACTGCTTCCTCTTGATAAGGAAAGACCAATACTGCCCGAGAGAGTTGTAAAAACAGCCGAAATTCAGGTGAAGTACGAGGGATATATAAAGCGTGAAATAAGAGAGGCTGAAAAACATAAAAAGCTTGAAATGCGACACATTCCCTCATCTATTGATTATAAAAGCATAAAAGGATTGCGTCTTGAGGCTGCTGAAAAGCTTGAAAAAATCAGACCCGAAAACATAGGTCAGGCATCAAGAATAAGCGGAGTAAATCCTGCGGATATAAGCGTGCTTCTGATATACCTTTCGGCAGGCGGAGAAACGCACGGGTAACGGTAAAATAAAAAGACAGCCTCGGCACGAGACTGAAGTGAACCCAAAAGTCAGACGCTTTTGCGGTACATATCAATTTGTGCCGAGGTATTTTCTGTTTTATATGAATAATACACATAAAAATAAAATTATAAATAGATTTAAAACATAAGTCAAAATAGGTTAAGCATCACCCGTGTCGTCAAAATCGCTTTTTTTCTGCCTAATAATCAGTCTGCCGAGGTCGCGTAAATTAAGCGGAAGGAGCGGGTAAAGGTACTTGTGCTTTCCCGAAAGGGTGGTGTTCTTTGCCACTGCGAAGCAGAAGAACAAAAGACCGATGAAAAATCCCCATACGCCGAGAATGAAAACGAGTAAAAGAGTGATAATTCTCATAAATTTAAACGCGTATCCAAGCTCGTGATTTTGCTGTGCGAAGTTTGCTATAGCAACGAATGCCATATACAGTATTACGTCACCGCAAAGCCACCCGACCTCAACCGCAAAATCACCGAGAATAAGAGCTCCGACAACAGAGAGTGAGTTTGACAGTATATCCGGGGTGTTCATCGAGGCAATTTTTAAGCCGTCTATAGCTACCTCGGCTAGCAAAAGCTGAAAAATAATAGGTATTGAACCGGGGTCGTCCGGGATTACAAATTTAAGCCCCTCGGGTAAAATGTCCGAGTACTCAATCGCAAGATACCAAAGCGGAGTTATAATCACAGACAATAAAAGTATAATCACTCTGACCGCCCTTAGATAGGTTCCCGTGACGGGAGGAAAATAAAAATCTCCTGTTTCCTCAAGATAATCGAAAATTGAGGTGGGAAGTATCATTGCAAGGGGGGATGTGTCGCAAATTACAACGATACTCCCCTCTAGCAGCTGTGCCGCGGCTGTGTCGGGGCGTTCTGTTGTGCGTATTTTAGGAAATGGGTTAAACCACCCGCGTCTGATAAGCGTTTCCGCAAGGCTCTGAGTGCCGAGCGTTAAGGTCTTTGGACGTACCCGTGTCAACTTTTTACGTATATCATTGAGTGTTTCCTCCTCTGCAACGCCCTTTATATAACACACAACGACGTCTGTTCCTGAAGAGCCTCCGAGGTCAAAATGCTCCATAGTAAGTCTGCTGTCGCGTATTCTGCGCCTTATGAGCGCTGTGTTTGTTACAAGCGTCTCAACAAAGCCGTCGCGCGCGCCCTGCATAACTCTGTCGCTCTCGGGCTCTGAGGTTTCTCTTGCAGGATATGTTCTAAGGTCGATAAGCAGCGCTTCTTTGCCAAAGCTTTCGGCAAGTATTGCCGTTTGTCCCGAAAGAACAGCGTGAATTATTTTAGCTTTGTCAGACGAGGTCTCAACCTCTACGTGCGGCAAAACACGCATAAGGGCGTCAGCCGTGCTTATTTCTTTCAGCGAAATAAGATACTGCATAATTCTTAGCATTTCCGCGTCCTTTACAAAGCCGTCGATATAGAACATACACATATCCCTTTTGCACACGGTTATGTGGCGCTCTATAATATCAAAGCTTTCGGACACCCTAAGGTTTTCTCTTAAAAGAAGCGTATCAAGGTTATAATCCCCCGAAAGAGGAAGTGATTTTCGTTTTTCCACAGTTTTATCCGCCAGACCACAAGTTTTCTTATATTATTGACGGTTACAGGAAAAATATTCCTCATAAAGAAGCTTTTACTTTGGGTACTCGGCGTATTGGTGTTGACAAAAACTCTCCTGTGTGTTATAGTATATTATGTATTTTATAGATTTTAAAATGTGTAATTTAAATTTTTATATATTTTAATTTTGGAGACTTTATGGAGATTCTTGAAAAGGAAATTGAAACGAAAAAAAGGCTTCCCGAGGGACTAAGCACAAAGGAAGCGGAGGAGCAGGCGGCGCTCGGTAACAGAAACGTGGTAAACGAAAAGGTTGGCAAGAGCTACGGCAGAATTATAGCCGACAATCTGCTGACTTTTTTCAACTTCGTGTGGGCGCTTGTCGCCGTAGTGCTTATATCTATCGGCAGCTATAAAAACCTCACGTTCTTATTCATTATAATACCGAACGTGCTTATAGCTATAATCCAGGAGATAAGAGCAAAGCGCACGGTTGAAAAGCTGTCGGTAACCACAGAGCCAAAGGCTACCGTTGTGCGAGACGGTGAGCTTGTTGAAATTGACGTATCCGACATAGTTCTCGGTGACGTTATGAAGATTGAAATGGGCAAGCAGGTACTTTCGGACGCTGTAGTTATTTCAGGATTTGCCGAGGCGAATGAGAGCATGCTTACGGGCGAATCAGACGCTATAAAAAAGGAAGCGGGCGACACCGTGCTTGCGGGAAGCTTCCTTGTCAGCGGAAGCGTTTTCGTCAAGGTTATAAGAGTAGGAAAAAACAACTACGTTCACAAAATAGAGAGCGCGGCAAAGGGCTTCAAGGCGCCTGCGTCAAATCTTTTCCGCGACCTCAATTACCTCATCAAGTACATAGGAATTTTTATGGTACCGATGACGGTGGCAATGTTTATTGCGAATTATTTTGCAAACGGAAAAGTGCTTCACGATGCTCTTACGGCAACCTCCGGCTCGGTTATCGGTATGATACCTGCGGGAATGTATCTTCTCGTTACGATAACGCTGACGCTGAGCGTTATAACCCTCTCAAGAAAGCGTACTCTCGTTCAGGATATGTACTCTATAGAGATGCTTGCGTCTGCTGATGTTGTGTGCCTTGATAAGACGGGAACTATAACGGACGGAACTATGTACGTCACCGAGGCTTTATCGCTTGATGGCACCCCGTGTGAAGAAATCAAACGCATTATGGCAATGGTAGAGGGCTCTGAGGAGAGTATAAACAACACCTCGCGCGCTCTTATAGAATATTTCGGATGTACATCTGCTGCCGTTTGCGATAAGATACCGTTTTCGTCCGCTCGTAAATATTCCGCAGTAAGCTTTGAGGGCGGTGAGGTCTATGCTATCGGCGCGCCCGGATTTGTTCCTTGTGCCGTATCATGTGAGCTTGATGAAAAAATCAAACAAAAGGCAAATGCGGGAGAACGTGTCCTGATTTTAGCCCGTCTTGATAAAATAGACGGCGAAGGCACAGCACTTGCTATGATATCAATAGCCGACCGCATACGCGAGAGCGCAAAGGAAACTATTGCTAAGTTCCAAGAGCAAGGAGTTACTGTCAAAATTATATCGGGCGACCACGCGGCAACCGTTTCGACTATTGCAAGAAGAGTAGGAGTAAATAACGCAGAGAATTATATTTCCTGCGAGAATATAAGTGACGAGCAGCTTGTACTTGCGGCTGAAAAATACGCGGTGTTCGGCAGAGTTACTCCCGAACAAAAGGTGCTTCTCATTAAAACGTTAAAGGCTAACGGACACACCGTGGCTATGACGGGTGACGGAGTAAACGATACTCTTGCGCTCAAGGAATCAAACTGCGCTATAGCTATGGCTGACGGAAGCGAAGTTGCAAGAAAGGTCTCTCAGATAGTTCTTTTAAACTCCGACTTCTCAACTCTTCCCGACGTTGTCAGAGAGGGACGCAGATGCATAAATAACGTAAGAAGCTCCGCGGCGCTGTATCTTATGAAGACGATGTTCGTTATCTGTCTTTCTCTGTTTGCTGTGTTCACGGTTTCGGGCTATCCCTTACAGCCGGGACAGATGCTTCTTATAGAGATGTTCGTTATCGGTATATCCTCGGTTCTTCTCGCGCTTGAGCCTAACAACAACCGCATAGAAGGCAGCTTCCTAAAATCCGTGCTTGTCAGAAGCGCGCCGCTGTCGCTTGTAATGTTTATACCCGTGCTTATCGTTATGATAATGGGCATGTTTGATTTGGGTATTTCGCACGAGTGCCGCAACTCCACAGTAATGCTCGTGCTTACGGTTGTAGGATATATTAACCTTATTGCGATATGCAAGCCTTTTACTAAGTGGCGTATGGGTGTATGCGCGCTCGTTGGTGCGGGTCTTGCGCTTGTAGGAGTGTTCAGCGTGTTCCTCGGCGATATAATTCCCGCAACCGTAGCAATACTCGGCAATGACCCTCTCGGAATTCTACCGGCTTTTGAAAATCCCCTGTTTTTCTTTGGAATGCTCGGTATAGGCGTTTCGCTTGCGGTGCTTCTGCAGCTGTTCCGCTCATCTATGGAGAAGGGTATTTTCTCTCTGATAGATAAAATAGGAGAGAAGCTGTCAAAATCAAAGGCAAAATAACCTACAAGTCCCTACAAGTGTCCGAAAAACGCACATTTTAAAGGTTTCAGACACGAAAAAGTTGCAAAAGCGCAAAACAGGATAATTAGCAAATCCCCGAAAATAAATTTAGGGAGATAACTATGATAAAAACCGAATTAAAGCTGATAAAAATTAACACGGGTGCGGGTATATTTGAATCCGAAGTGCCTTTTTCGCTTGCATCTGTAGGAGATGAGGCGTCTTTGGGCTGTGGATTCGCTGAAATTGAGTTTACTCTTGAAGAAAGAGAGCTTTCCTCTCGATTTATATATCTTCGCCTAAAGGATGCCGTTGGCATTGTAACGCTCAAGGTGAACGGAGGCACGGCAATTCACAGAACTCAGGACACGTCGGTTTTGAATCTCAATATCAAGGAATACCTCAAGGGAGGTACAAATAAAATTGAGATTGAGCTTCGTGACAGAGATGGACGTAAGGCGGGAATTTTCGGCTCTGTAGAGCTTCTCAGATTTAATCTTGCAGCCATAGACAACGTAACCGTTAAGGAGAGCTTCGAGGGCACGAGCGCTGTGCTTGATATAAGCCTAGATATTCTCGGTGTGTCGGACGGAGTTCGTTCGGTTGCCACCGTCGTTTCGTCCTCAGGACACATTTTTTATGGCGGACTTACTCACGGCAAGGGCCGTGTTACGATAAAGGACCCTCTTTGCTGGTGGCCTAAGGGCTTCGGAGTGCAGAATCTGTATAAGGTTACGGTAAACATCTACGGTGAAGTCGAGATTGAGGACACCTTGGATTTCCGTGTTGGTATACGCTCTGTGCTTGCAAAAGAGGACGAGGAGCTTATCTGCATCGGCGGTGTGCCGATGCTTCCAATGGGTGCAGTATACAAGGTTGAGACGTGGGAGAATCCCACACTTTCGAAAAACAGAATGACGGCTCTTATAAATTCTGCTGCGAGAGCGGGATTTAACACTCTTGTGATTTCAGAGAGCGACAATTTACCGCATGACGATTTCTTCGATTTATGCGATGCGTACGGAATAGCCGTTATAAGAGAGATTCGCGCATCAAACCTTGATGCATCCGGTGAGCTTGACACTCTCGCAAGGGTAGGACATCACCCATCTCTCGTGCTTTACCGCATAATTTACGATACCGGTAATGCGAAAAATATTACCGACAGAATTTCGCGTATTGCTCCGTCTGTTGCGGTTAGATTTTCTGACAAGCCGTATGAGTATATAAAGGCGCTCTCGCTTCCCTCACGCAGAGTAAGCGAAAGATGGCTCACTCCGGATGAGCATAATATTTTTTCAAAAAAGGTTGAGGATTTCGGACGCGAGGATATAATTAAAATGCTCACCGAGGCATCGGAGAGATACCCCTATGCCGGCGGATTTTTTGATTTCACCTACGTTTCTGCTATATCCTCTGCTGAGAAAATCAAGAGAGAGATTATCAAATCAAGATTAAATCGTACAGGCAAAATGGCGGTCTACGACGCCCTTGGAGATATTTACGACGGAATATCCCGCGCGGGTATTGATTCATCCTGCTCCTGGGGCGCTCTGCACTATTACGCATCGCGTCTTTTTGCCCCCACTGTTGTAATTGGTGAGCATTTAGGCGGCGGACGTGTCGCATTTTATCTATCAAACGAGAAAAGACAGAGCTTTGTCGGAAATATAGAATACAGGATTATAAATAACGAAAACAAGACGCTTTTCTCGGCAAGCGAGGCGTGTACCGTAGAGCGTTCCAATTCGCAGCTTGTATTCGAGCGCGATTTCTCGGAGTACACCGAAGGACACGAGTGTGAATGCTATCTTGAATATCAGCTCAGGGACGCTATGGGTACTTATTCAAGAGAAACGCTTCTCTTTGTTCCCGAGAAGCACTTTAAGTTCCTTGACCCTAAAATCAAGACCGAAATTTCCGGCTCTGACAGGCGATTTACGGTAACGGTTTCTGCCGACAGATTTGCAAAGGGCGTAGAGCTTGCCTTTGCGGATACGGATGCCGTATTCTTTGATAACTATATAGATTTAACCTCTCCCGCACCGATAAAAATTCCATTCACCGTTACGGGCGGAATACAGACTGCGGAGCATCTGAAGAGAGTTCTTTTGGTGAAGAGTATGTACGAAATCAAGAAGCTGTAATGTGAAATTTCAGTCTTTATAAAAATTGCGTTGCTTAATAAAAACTTTTATTAACTTAACTTTTTCAAACGAAAGCAGCAAGGTTAAAAATAAAAGCTCTTTAGGCGATGCAAAAAAAGGAGTAAAAAATGAGAAAATTATTTGAAGAATTTAAAAAATTTATAAAGCGCGGAAACGTTGTTGATATGGCAGTCGGCGTTGCGGTTGCATCTGCTTTCACCGCAATAGTAAATGCGTTTACAAAGGGATTCATTTCTCCGCTTATCGCTATGCTTACAGGAGAATCCCAGCTTGAAGAGATGAAGTGGATAATACGCCCTGAGGTGCTTGACGAAGCGGGAGAGGTTGTTGTAGCAGAAATCAGTATTCTGTGGGGAGCTTTCATACAGGCTATGGTAAATTTCCTCATAATTGCTATAGCTTTGTTTGCGGTGATGAAGATAGCCACTGCAGTGAGAGAGCGCGCCGAAAAGATAAACAAGGAGATAAGAAGCAGACTGACCGACGAGGACGAGAAGCTTGCACAGGAAGCTGCGAAAGCAAAGGCTGATGCCGAGGAAGCCGAAAGAGCCGAAGCTGAAAAAATAGCTGAAGCCGAAAGGGCTGAAAAGGAAGCCAAGGAAGCCGAAAAGGCACGTCTTGAAAGAGAGGAAGCACTTCTCACCGAAATCCGCGACCTCTTGAAACAAAAGAGCGACCGCTGATTTTTTCTGCTAAAGACAAAATCGCGGCAAGCCAAAAGCAAGCACGAAAGAAGCAAAAGATATAAATAAACAAGCACGAAAGAAACAAAAGATAT
>JAEIGA010015222.1_pt1 | contig 11711 bp, 13 predicted proteins | sample 9270691 | NCBI WGS metagenome assembly JAEIGA01 (sample SAMN17057246, study PRJNA624740) | gut metagenome | biome: biome; isolation source: fecal sample | host: Bos grunniens | place: China: Xizang | collected 2019
AAAGTTAAGGTCCCCGCGGTCGTGACACTACTAACAGTAAAAGAGGATCCGGAGTAGGTCTTTCCTCCCGCTTTGGTCGAGATACTCGAGATCGTGCTACCTTGCGCGCCGGAGGCGGTAATTACGACCGATAATTTACTCTTTCCCTTAACGACTCCCCCCATTTTCTCATACTGAGCGGAATTAGTATCCGTAACCGCGACACTACTAATCGTAGGAACGACCGAGGACGGTACGCGGACCGTAATAACGATACTTTTCGAACCGATCTTTGTAGATCCGGAATAGGTCTCGCATATAATCGTTAATTTACCGCTTGTAGCGTTAGGAATATTAGTCGCTAACGATACCGGAGGAGTCCAGGCTTTCGAGGTACCGACACCGGTCGCAATCGTCCCCGTAGATCCTCCAAATGAATATTTCAGAGTGTGAGTAAAGGACGTACTCGCTCGAGGAGTCGAGATCGTGATACTCGTACCGAGGTCGATATCGCTATCGTTTACGGTCGGAGTCGTCGCTCTCGGAATCGTCGTAAGCTCCTCACTATAACTCTGCTCGCTCGCGGAAAATTGATCGTGAGAGATCCAAGCGCTCGTAGTAAGTCGCTTTCCTCCGTCCGCGTCGTGAGTGATATTTAAGGTCTTTGAGAAAAGAACGATACCGCTCGAGGTAATCTTATCGCTCGAGGTTACGCTCTCCGAGTACGTAGTTCCGTTGATTTTACAGTACACGGTACCGGATCCGTAGGTCGTGTATCCGGTATTGGTTCTATAAAATCGGACGCTAACCGTTACACTACTTGTATTATTCGCGATATTCCGGCTATTTTGCGTAATCGTGATTTTGTATTTAATGTTATCGTTCGAGGTCGATAACGCTCCACTCGTAGCCATACGGTTAACCTCCTAACTTTTTAAAGCTCAAATTTCCATTTGCTCGCGGAATAAAAGCAAAATTACCAATTCTCAGAGACGCCAAGATCTCCGCGTCCGTGATATAGAGTTTTTGGTTACTGAAATAAGCGACCTCGGTCGCTCCCTCCAGGAACGCGATCCGGTTATTTTCGATCTTTACTGTAAGCTCGTTACCCTCCTCGCCGAGAATAATATTACCGTCCACGAATCGGATATAACTTGTAATCTCCCGGTACGCTCTCCGGTTCTCGATATCGTTCTCGTTAACCGTACTCTCGAGGCTCGTAAACTTAAACTCGAAAAGATCGTTAAGCTGAGTATAAAGAGTACCGAGCGCCTCGACTAACTGATCGTTAGCGACGTAATCGGCGGAGATCTCCTGGGTAATACTCGTACTCGTTTGATTGATTAACGATAAAAGTTTCTCGACCTCAGTATCTACGGTCGCGTTTTGTACGTAATTACTGTTAATCGTCTCGACGGTCTTAACGAGATTTTCGCTTGTGGATTTCTGAGCCGAGGTTCTATCGGTAAATGAGGAATACGTATAACCGAGAGTAATAGTATCGTTATCCGGTTTCAAAAGGTCGATCGTTAACTTTTGGAGTAAGTAATCATCGTCCAATGTATGAGGATCGCTCGTAATCCGGATATAATCTCCCAGGGAGAAATCGTCGATCGATTTATCCATGAGAGAGAGGTCGATCGCCGAAAGCTCGATCGTGATACTCTGTTTAATTTTTTCCGCAAGAAAAGCCTCGCCCTTTGTTTTAAGGTTCGAGGCTATTGTTACATCGTTCCACGTTTCGACGTGATAAATCCAACCGTAGAGGTCTACCGCCTCCTGGTTATATACGTAGTCTACTCCGTCGTTTACCTCGGCGATTGTAAGCCTTGTTTTTACTCCGTTTTCGTCCTCGGACTCCACGCCGAGCGGAATAATAGCGGTAGCGATCTCCTCGCCTCGGTTCGTCCTGGTAAAATCTAAGAGATTGGATCCAAACTCGATTTTCTGCTCGCTCCGGTAAGGAGAATCCGCGTACCAATTTATCACGCGATCCCCGGTCTCGTTTTCGGTAATGAAAAGATAACCTCCGAGCGGATCCACCAAACGGCTATACAGATTGTCCGAGGTAGACTCGTAGGCGCTATTTGATCTCGTAATATAATCGTTTGGATCCGTTACCGTAACCTCTCCGATTGTGAATCGCTTTTCCGGTCCGACCTGGGAGTTATGGTTCTCGATAAACTGAGTTAAAAGCTCCTCCGGAGTACCGGAGAAATCAAAAGGTCTTTGTACGGAGTCCCGGAGGAATCCAAGCTCTCCCTCACACGTAAAGGTTTTATCCTTATAGAATCCGATAACCTCGTTAATCACGCGCCCGCGGAAAACTTTTTTCTCTCCCTTGTAAACCGTGATTATCGATTTCATTTTTTGGATCCGGTTATAGTAAGGGTGTGAGCTATAGATCGTATACACAAACTGACCGGACTTATTAAGCTCTCTCGTTATCTGTCCCTTAGTGATTACGTAATCCGTAAGGGTACTATCATAAATAAGCTCGTTATCCGCGAAAATTTTAAACATATTAAAGCACCGCCTCTCTATAACTGAGAGCCAAATTACCGGAACCGGATACCGTAATCGTATTTACTCCGCTCGCCACCTTTAACGCCGGAATCTGATAGGTTCCCGCGCTTAAGGCGAGGCTAGTAGTCCCGAAAACGATACTCGCGGTATCGTCTACGACTACGGTCGGGATCACTGTCTTTCGTCCGGAATTGTATAACGCCACCTCGACCGGAGTATCCGTTAACTCGATAGTCCGCTTTGTTTCGTATATCGAGTATCTGTACGGCTCACAATCAGCGGACACGGAAAACGATCCGAAAGCCTGGTCGTTCCTTACCTCGGAAACAGTACACCGACCGACTAAATAATGCTCCAAATCGTCCGGTAAAATGATTTTATGGGTTCGTCCGTGTATTGCGTTTATGATCGTGTTAATCATATACTCTCGGTCCGCCTGGGATCCCTCAGTAACTAAAAAGACAAAGTTCGCCTCCCGGTTAGTGTACCGGATTTCTCCGGTTAACGCCTCCGAGAGATCGAGATCTCCGTCCCGCCCGTCTACGGACACCTTTACTACTTTAGGAGTAGGAGGATCTAACTCCTTAGAGTTGAGAATTAACCCCCAATCATTATTTGTATGATAATCGCCAAAATACACGCCTCTCATACGTTAAACCCTCCTCTCCCTTAAGGTATAGTTATTACTGAGACCGGCGTCGATCTGATTTATGGTTTCCCCTACGAGGACTCCCGTATCTAAAACGATCGAGGATCTCATAGTTTTAATAGCCTGGATCATTTCGTCCATTTTCGAGGCTAACGCGGTATTATTAACATTTGTATTATTCCCCTGGAGGTCGTTCATTTTCTGAGCGATCCTACTAATCCACTTTGTTTCCTTTTCGAGAGGGACCACCGCCTCGGCGCCGTCGCCCTCTAACAAACCGACTTGTCCTTTTTTAAGGACACCGCCTCGATACAAACGAGGTAATCTTACGTCGTTTACTTTACCGATTTTAACTCCCGGAATTAAATTGATTAAACCGATCGCGCCGTTTATGAGAGAGACGCCCTGGTTAATCGTCCACTCGATAGCGCTAATAATTCCGTTAATACCGGCTTTTACACTTCGACCGATTGCGTCGCCGATTTTGGTACCGATATTCGAAAAAGTATTCGTAATTTTTCCCCATAAACCGGAGAAAAAGGACGACCAACTCGAAAATACATTTTGTACATTCTTCCACGCTCGAGAAAAGATATTTGTAAACCAGGAGATCGTATTGGAAAATATACTTTGTACTCCGGACCAGGCGCTCGACGCTCCGGATTTTAAATTTTTCCACATACTCGAAAAACTACTTCTTACCGGAGTAATGACCGACTTATCGAACCATTTCGACACGGCGGACCATGATCCTTTTACCGCGCCTACCACATTGGCACCGGCTTTTTTAATCGAGTCCCACAAATTCGAAAAAGCGTTTTTCGTAGGTTCGACTACTTTCGCGGTAAACCAACCCGCTACGGAGGACCATGTTTCCTTAGTAGAAGTCCACATTTTCGAGAAAAGGTCTCCTATCGCGCTACCCGCGCTCGATACTATACTTTTTAAAGAGTCCCATAATCCTATCCAAAACTCGCGGAATCCGTCGCAAGTATTCCACAAATAAATAAAACCCGCTACGAGAGCGATTATCGCGGTCGTAATGAGTACCGCCGGATTAGCTAACATAGTCGTGTTTAAAAACTGGAACGCTTTCGTTACCCCGTTAATAAGTCCCTGGATACCGAGCGCGATTGCGAGTACGCTAAACGCGGTAGCGAGGGTAATTACTACGGCGGTTAAAACTTTCATAGCCGTAGGATGTTCCTTTAACCAATTCAGCAAGTCTAGGAACGCCTCCGCGAGTTCCTTTACGATTGGTAAAATCGCCTCGAGAGCCTGGTTCTTAAGGTTAGTAATAGCCGTGTTTACCGGAGCCATAGTCTCGCCGAGTTCCGCTTGAGTTTCCTTTAAATCTAACTCCGCTCTATTAGCCTCCGTAACACTTCCGGCTAATCCGTCGTAGGTCGTTTTACTTTCCCCGTAGGTTTTATTTAAAGTCTTAGCGATAAGATCCGCCCGCTCCTGGGTATTACGTGTACGCTCTAACTTTTTGTTAAATTCGTCCTCAGAGATACCCGCCCAATTAAGAGCGTCCGCGAGGGATCCCGTTACTTTTCCGACCTGGGCGGTCTCGTTTATCGACTCGGTAAGAGACTCAATCGGGATACTGTCTCCGTAAGCGGTCCAAACCGCGATAGCTCCCTCCGCTAATTTACTAACCGAATCGGTAGAGGTACCGAGTCCCATAAGGTTAGTAATAGCGTTAGTCGCCATTTGATCGTCTCCGACGTATCCGTAAAATTCTTTATATTTCTCGCTCGCAAATTCGAGAGAATATCCGAAAGTGTTCGCGGATCCCTCGAGTTTCGCTTGCATTACTCTATATTCCTCGGTAGCCTCGGACAATTCAAAAAGGGAACCTACGAGGTCCCCGATTGCGCTTATTGCCCCCTGGATTACGTTAGATACGAGATCCGCGAGAGCGCCTTTCATAACTGTAAATCCGCCCTCGGCTTTTTCTGCGGACTCTCCGAGATCGTCCACGTTATCTCCGGTCTTGTTCGCGCTCGACTCCATATCATTAAGCGCGCCCTCACATTTGATAATTTCACGTTGTAACGCCCGGACTTGTTCCTCCGCGACTTCGCCTCTTTCAAACTGAGCGATAACTTGTCTCTCTGCCTCTTTTAAAATATCGAGTTTCTTTTTCGTAGCCTCGATATTCTGAGTTAAAACCGTTTGTTTCTGAGCTAATAACTCTACGTTAGAGGGATCGAATTTTAACGCTTTGTCAATCTCTCGGAGTTCAGATTGTAAGGATCGACTCGTTTTTTCGGAATCCTCGAGAGCTTTTCCAAGTTTGGTAGTATCTCCCCCGATCTCGATTGTGATACCTCGAATCAGCTTATTAGCCATATTAACCCTCCTTTCCGAAATGCTCTCTAAGTGATTTACGATCCGGCTCGACTAATTCGAGTCGGTATGCGTTCTGTAAATATTCGCGTCCTTTTTCCGTCTGAGATAGCCTATAAATAAAAGCGTCCCTCCGGTAAGTCAAATAAGCTACGATATCCAGGTTTTCGACCTCAATCATATTGAGACCGGTATACCTGGAGACCATATACTCGTAAAATGTTTCTATGTTATAATCTATCCCCTCACTATCTGATCCTGGATAGTAAGGGAGAGTTAGTTTTTTGCGTTAGTGATAGAGGAGATAAACTCGCCATATCCTTTAATGAAATAGCTGATATCGTCCACGTCGAAAAACGTCGCCAGGTATTCCGGAGTAATTTCGATACCACCCTTATTAAAGGACATGATCTTAGCGCAAATTTTATATAAATCGTTCAGCGCCTCGGGATCCGCCCCGTCCTCCTCTGAAACTCTATCATTTATCGCGATAAATTCGTCGAGAATACCCTTTGTAGGTGTCCCAACCATTAAAACCGTGTTTTTTTCATCGGCGAGCTTAACCGTCAAATACTGTTTTTTACGTGTTGTAAAATCTAATACTTTACTCATAACAAAACCTCCCATACAAAAATAGGCGAGGACCGTAGAGTCCCCGCCCGTTTATTTATCCTATTTCTTACTATGCCGTAATACTGGAATCCGCCTCGATATACTGGATCAGTGTACCCTCTGTATCCTGGGCGAGACACTTAAACTCGGCGTCGATTACGGTCTCGGCGTCCTTTGCGAACGCGAGAGTAAATCCCGCCTGGTTCTGACCGACAATAATTACCCAAATATCGCCGTCCACCGGATCTTTATGATGGAAACAAAATACGTACTTCTTACCCTGGGCGTTACCAATACCGCCAATCTTTACGATACGGCGCTTATTAACGGCGTCCTCAGTAACTCTACCGGTATCGCATAACTTAGTTAAGGTATTACCGTTAAAGGTTAAAATACCGCTCTTAAGTAACGCGCTTTCCTCGGTAATAATTGTCTTGACTACTTTTCCGAGATCGTCCTTAGCCTCGTAAAAAGTCGGAGTATACTCCAGGGAGGCGCCTCCCTTAATGTAGCCGAGTTCGTTTTCAGCTACGCAAATCTCCTCGACTTCCGGTACTGTATCCACGTAAGGAATACAGTAAAGACTACCGGAGCCGAGAGTAATTCTTTTCGGTGTATCACTCATGTTTTACAATCCTCCTTTTGAAATATAACTAAACTCATACACGACCTGGTATAATTGCTCCTCATGGATCCAATAACGAGCTTGCTTAACAAATTCGATCCCTAATAAGTCGAGCTGAGCCTCGATTAAAGACTCCGACTCCGGATCTTTTTCATATTCGTATAACTCGATCGTTATATCGTGCTGAGTCAATAGGTTCACGTTATCCGCTCCCCGCCGATTTACGGAATCATCGTAGACCGCGTAAGTCGTTTTCGGAGGCGTTAAAAAACGAGACTCCTTATAAGGAATCCCGGTCGGTTTTAAAATTTTATCCACCATTTCGTATTACCTCCTCGACTTTCTCCACATAGTCGGCGAGAATTGGATCGCTCGCTTTAGAAATAAAGTTCGTACCCGAGACTCGCCCGCCGTCTCTGAGCGCGTGACCTCTTTCCAGTAAATGAGATAACCGGTAATCGGAGCCTTTAACGTACCATTGATACTCAACTCCCCGATTACTCTCCTCTACTTTTCTCGAGGCTATGCTATCTCGATAATGCTTTTTCCGGTTTCCTACCGGCGCGGTAGCTTTGGTCTTTTTTACAAGATCTTTCATGTGAGATTTAGCCTCGTTTTTGATTGCCTCGGTAACAGAGTTCGAGTAAATAGTCAACTCCTGGTTAATAGCGTCCGTAAGACCGTCAATCGTGACATTAGCCATAAGCGGACACCCCCAGGAGTTTTACCGTTTTGTGTTGCTCGAGGTAATCGTCGTAGTCGGTAATATTGTAATACCGACCACGATATAAAATCCGGTAAGATCCTCGATCCGTGTCGATAGGCTCGAGATCCGGACGGTACCGAACCTCGAAAGTCCTTTTCGATTTAGATTGATTAGCTCCGGCGTTAAGGTATTCCGATCCGCCGGTTTTATTTATTCTCGCATGGAGATTAAATAAAGGTTCCCACTTCTCGGACTCCTCATTTCTCTTTTCGATTACGATAGGCTTATCGAATACCAATTCTTACACCTCCTCGGAGGAGCGACTTAATTCGAGTCGTAACTGTAGGGACATATCGTCGACCAACCTCCGGACGTTTCCGGCGGTCTTTTCAATCATTCCCCGATTATCGTAAAGGTCGCTAATAAAAATCAGCGCCAACTCTTTAACTCGCGGATCCTCGGCGGGATAATTCGCTCCGATAGAGCCTTTAAGGTAGGCGTCCGCGGTCGCTATAGATCTCTCTACGTTCCGCGTAACCATATCGTCGGCGTAATCGATACCGAGATAGGCTAATACTTCCTCAATCGTAGGCATGAATCACACCTCCTTATAAATTCGCGAGAATGGTTTCAATCATTACCGCTTTAGTCTGGTTAGTGCTTACCCCCTCAATCCCCAACTCGGAGGCGAGCGCCTCGAGTTCTGCCTTAGTCATTCCGCTAAGACTCTCCTCGGTATAGGTTACGCTCGCCTCTCTGTTGACACTATAAGAGATAGGGGAGCTTATTCCCCCAAAATATAACCGTTAACGAAAGCCTGGGTATCGCGCGGAGTAACGTCCTCGCGTTCGATTGCGCGGTAGATTGTGAGATCTTCCTCGAAAGCGTTAAGGTCGCCGACCTGGGCGATATTGGATACCGCGATAGTCATTAACTGACGATCCCAATAAACGATACCCTCCTTAAGGTCGCCCACGATAAACGGAATCTTATTTTCTGTAGTAGGCATATCCACGTTAGGAATAACCGCAACCGGTACCGGAGTAGCGCCCGCGCATAATACCAACTTCATAGGATCCGCCGGACTAGGCTGTAATAAATATTCGCCATTTTCGTTCTTAAGTGTATCGAGGTACTGGAGACCGTCGTCGTTGGTAACGATCTTAGAGGTCGCCTTAAAAGCGGAGCCGAGAGTAACGTTAAGAGCTTTCTTAATATCGTCGAGACCGGTAAAAGCTACCGCGTCCTTAGTGTTAATCTGTTCTAAGATCAGCTTATTAGCGGTTACGCGGGACTCGTCGCCGATAAACTCGATAAGAGTATTCGCGATATTAGCGTCGGAGTCTGCCAGGAGTTCGTTAGTAACCGGGAAATAACCCGCGTACTTATCGATTTCGTAAGAAAGTCTCTCAAACTGTGGAGTAGCCTTAGCGCCGATCTTGCCACCCTCGCCGACCTTAGTAAATCCGGTCTGCTGAGCGCGCTTTTTAAAGGTTCTCTGTCCCTTGTTAGTGGTTACCTTTTCTACGGTTACCAGGTCTAAAAGAGACGCCTTAGAGTCTCTGTACGCAATAATCTTTGTCTGAATATCTTCCGGAACGGTGTAACCACCCTCAGCGCCGGCGCCCTCATTCATAGCCTTATTAGCCTTAAAACCGTTACGAGCGTCCTCGGCAAACTTAGCTACGGAATCCTTTTCGGACTTCTGTTCCTTTTCTGCCTGGAAAGCCTCCGCGGTAGGAGTACCGCTTTCCTTTTCGAGTTCGAAAATCTTCTTTTCTGTTTCAAATTCTGCCTTAAGAGCGTCAATTTCTGCGAGAATTTCGTTCGCCTTGTTAACGTCCTTGTTTTCGCCGTCCATAAAGGACTTCGCCTCAGCGGTCTTTGCCTGGATCTGAGCCATAATTTCTCTCATCTTCTTATTCATGTTTAGTTTCCTCCTCATTTTGGATAAAAATAAAGGACTCGGTAGCTTTAATCCGCGCGCGGGTAAGCTCCAAATCCTCGTTCACATTGTTATTTTCTTCGCCTTTTTCGGCATTTTCCGGAGTATTTACCGGTTTTTCCTCCGGTACTCCTCCGTAATTCTTAGTCGTTCCCGCTCTAGGCTGAGCCGGAACCGCTACGAACGACACCTCGTAAGCCTCTTTTACTCCGTCGAGAGTAAAGTAACAAGTCTCTCTCGTACCGTCCTTTTTCTCGTATTCCTTGCCCCAAAAATGACTACAATAATTTTTCATATTGTCGGTACCACAAATAGAGCAAACCGCCTTTTTAGGTCGGCAAGAGGTAGAGACCTCTTTCTTAATACCGGCTTTAATCTCGGTAATAAGATCCGCGTTACTCGCCGTCTTTACCATGTAACATTTAGCCACTAATCGCGCGAACGGCTCGCCCGCTTTGGTAGTCTTACCCTCCTCGTAAATGAGTTCGGTATCGTACACTCTAGCGACCTGGTTATCTGCCCGGCGAGAATGGTCCTTAATAACGGTTTTACCGATATAAAGTTTTTCCATATCCTTAAGCGCCCGGAGATTAAACGGTTCGTAATTACGATCGTCGGTCTCATTGTCACACATAGACATTTTGAAAACGAAAACGTCCTCGGATTTCAGAGGTTCGAGCGCGATTTTGTTAATCTTTCGTAATTCCTCGGGCGTGACTTCCTGGATAGATACGTCCGCGGATTTAGTAATCAATCCCTCGCGTTCGGTCTTGTCGTATTCGTCGTAAACGTTAGGCATTTCCCTAGACCTCCTTTCCCCATATTTTTATAGAGAGCCGTTTCCGGCTTACTCACTATTTCCGGAACCCTCCTCCGGTTCTTCCGGATCCTCGGTAGGAGTTTCCTCCTCGTTTGGAGTCTCCTCTCCAGGTTCTCCCTCGGTAGGTTCCTCCTGGACCGGAGTCTCGTAATCTTCCGGACTACCTAAAAGAGATCTCGCGGTCGAATCATCGTAACCAATCGTTACAGTAATAAGCGCGATACCTTGCTCGTAGGTAATTTTACCGGAGCGGATCGCCTCGATAATCGAGATAATCTCCGCCGGATCCGTCTTTACTGTTTCCTCCTGGACCGCCTCGAGCGGTTCTCCCTCCTCGGTAGTATCCACGTACTGAGATCCCGCAAGTCTAACCGGAATACTCGCACCGTTACCGAGTAGCTCGTCCCCTCCATCCTTAGCCTCGAGATCCAGTAAAGCTCGAGCCTCGTTCGGAGTATAGATAAAGCTATTAACCGCGGTCGATAAACTATCGATCTGAGTCTTAAGATCAGCTCGTAAGATTACCGCTACGTTAAACTTAAAATGGAGACCGTTTCCGATCTCCTCCGGTGTGAGGAGCTTGTAACTCAACTCCTCCTCGTATTGTTTGATAATGTAAAGTAAGGTATCCACGTAAAACGATAACTGTTGAGCCTCGGCGGACGCGTAAGAGGATTTCGTATAATCCCCGATCTGATACGGCTTAATACCGAACGCGCTCGCGATCTGTAACGCGGTATACTGTTTTACTTCGATAAACTGATTGTCTCCGAGTTTTACGTTAAGAGGTGTAAGGTTCGCACCGAGCGGAATCGGGATAATATTCTCGACTCCCTGGTCTTTTAACTTACCCTTAGCGTATTTCTCGATATTGTTAACAAATGTTTTTGTATTCTCGTCGCTAAGATTTCCGGTATACTGTAAAACCGCTTTCGCCGTAAATCCGCTTTCGTACATATTGTTAACCATTTTCTGAGCCTTAAGGTTACCGCCGATCGTCATTTTTAATTGATCCTGGACGGAGACTCCCGAGATACCGTCGAGAGTATTCGATCCCTTAAGGTGTAAAATCTCCTCGGAGCCAAACTTATAAAGTTTACCGCCCTTAGAGTAGAGATAAAAGATATCCGGTACCTCGCTTAAAATACACGCGTCGTCGTACCAAACCTCGACCTCATTACTCGGTAAAATCCATAATTGAGTACCTTTCCCCGCTCCCTGGATCCACGCGTAAGCGTTACCGTAATGATTACGGTTATACTCCATAGTGGACCAAAAGACCGAGGCGGTCATATAGGGATTAGGTCGGTCGTGTAATACTTTATAGAGAGGATGTTCTCTCGCGTTCCGTACTCCGTTCCGGTCGTTGTACTGTAAGAGCTTTAACGGTAATTTACCGATAGACTCGGAAAGCACTTTTAAACAAGCGAAATACGTCGCCTCGGAGAGATTGTTCTCTTTAGTATCGCTGAGACCGAGAAAATCGAGTAAGTG
>JAEIGA010015223.1_pt1 | contig 11711 bp, 9 predicted proteins | sample 9270691 | NCBI WGS metagenome assembly JAEIGA01 (sample SAMN17057246, study PRJNA624740) | gut metagenome | biome: biome; isolation source: fecal sample | host: Bos grunniens | place: China: Xizang | collected 2019
GAACCTCCACGATGACGCACCAGATGCCTGCGCGATGCTGGTTGATTTCATCACAGGAGGAATTAAGACGGTGACGGTGGCGAGAAGGCCGTTTTAACGAAACAAAGGATTGAAATAACTAAAGAGGTTAGGGCAAAAATGTTGCCCTAACCTCTTTTTTGATGAGAGTACCCACCTGAGCCGGATTAATCTGGTTATCTAAAATTGTGTTGCATTTTCGATAACGGTAATCGAAAACGCATATTTGACAGAATCTATGATGCTCCATATAATTTAAACCACAAGTTAATTGTCTAACAAAGAGGGGGGTACCATGTCTGCGTTTTTGTATTTTGGGCTTTTGATTCTGCTCGTCGCAATTGGTTTTGCGGTGTTCAGACGCCCCATGTATGAGGTCATATTTGCCGCATTCGTGATTATGGTTGTCATCACGGGCAATCTCCGACACATGTTCACATATATGTCTGGTGCGGCAAATACCTATCTTCTCTATACGATTGCTGCCTTCATCTGCTTTTCCATCTTCTTTGAAAAGACAGGGATCATCAGCGATATGCTTAACATCATCATTGCGTTGGTCGGAAGATTTTCGGGCGGCGCAGGATATGTTGCGCTTCTTGCCAGCTCCGCAATGGGCGCCCTTTCCGGAAGCGGGCCCGGCAATGCGGCAGCCATTGGCGTGATTACCATTCCCTCTATGAAGAAAACGGGGTTCCCTTCTGAATTGGCCGCAACGATTGAGATGGCGGCCAGCTCTTTGGGACCGGTGATTCCTCCCTCCGGTGCAATCGTGATTCTGTTTGCGGCACTGGATTCATTTTCTCCCCACACTTACACATTTTCTCAGTTTTGGCTTTTGGCATGGGCTATTTCTTTCTGGTTCGTGTTGCACCGTATCGTTACGCTGTTTTTCCTGATCCGAAAGTATGATGTGACGCCCATCGCAAAAGAGGATCGTTTGTCCCTCGCGGAGGCGATGAAAACCGGCTGGAAGGCATTGCTCCTTCCGGTTGTGATTTTCGTTCCGTTTCTGGTAGATGCGTTCTATAACGACAGCTGGGTGGTCTCCCGATTGGGTGAAGCGGGTGCGGCCGCATCCGCCAATATTCTGCTGACAACGATTCCCAGTATCGCAATCGCATTCGTGGCGGTTCTTTATGTGATGAAAGGAAACCGCTTCTCGTTTCAAAGTCTGGTGGATTGCCTGAAAGATGGCATCTCCAGCGTTGCCCCAGTAATCATGATGGCTTACGCGGGCTTCTGCATCACAGAACTGTTTAATGATATTGGAGTTGCGGAGAGTATCTCCCTGTTTGTTGCGGACAAGCAGATCCCCCTTTGGTTCGCGGCAATCATCTGCCCTCTGATTTTCACAGTTCTGGGAATGTTCATGGAAGTCACCTCTCTGTTTGTGCTACTAGGCCCGGTCTATATCGCTCTGGCGGCAGCGGCGGGGATCAATCCCATGCTGGCGGCTATGATGGTCAACCCAATGACCTGTGCAATGGGACACATGACCCCGCCCTTCGCCCTGTGCTTCTATGTATGTATGGGCATTGCGGAGTCTGATTTCAAGAAAACGACAAGACTGGCAGCGGTCTGGTGCGTTGGTCAATATGCCTTGACTGTATTGATCCTCTACGGATTCATCCCCATGTTTGGCGCAGTGATTTAGGAGGATGTGCGATATGAAAGAAAAATGGATCAAAGGAACGCAGATGATTTTTGCATATGGCATGAGCATCCTGCTGGTGGTGTGTTTTATCACCGCGCTGGCCTACCTTGCTGCACTCATTGTGGGACAGCCTGTGTCCATTGCGATTCATGAGGTCTTGAGCGGAACCGTTCTGCCCGCGATATATTATTCCGGAATTTTACTCTCCATCGTAGGCATTTTGAATCTGTATCTGAAAGGTGAAATGCTCTTCTGTCTGGACATTCCGAAACGTACAGATGGAAAACAAAGCAAATAAGAAAAGGGAACTCTTATGGCTGGTAAAAAATGGCTGATCACCGGAATCAGCAGCGGCTTTGGCCTTGAAATTTCAAAGCAGGTGTTGGCGGAAGGCGACTTTGTATTCGGAACGCTTCGGGATGATAAAAAAATCGAAGCTCTGGCTGCAAGGTATCCAGAAACGCTGGTTTGTCGCAAAATGGACCTCACCGATACTGCGGGCATCCATGCGATTGTGGAGGAAGCCTTTACAAAATTTGGCGAGATTGATATGATTGTAAGTAACGCAGGGTACGGTCTCTATGGTGCGGCAGAGGAGATTTCTGATGAAGAAGCTGACCTCCTGATTGATACCAACCTTCGAGGCTCTATTGTATTCATTCATGCTGCGCTTCCGTATCTGCGCAGGCAGAAGCATGGCCGGATTCTGCAGATTGCCTCCGTTGCAGGGCAGGTTGGATACCCGGGCAATGCTTTGTACAACGCATCCAAATTCGGGATTACAGGATACTGCGAAGCGCTGGCTCTTGAAATGGAACCGTTCAACGTGGGCGTGACGGTGGTTGAACCGGGCGGCGCCAGAACAGACTTCCGCTATGGCGGGGCAAAGGTTGCGCGGAACCTGATGCCGGAGTATGCCCACGCACATGGATTTTTAAATATGCTGGATGCGGAGAAGGGACTTGCTCCCGGAGACCCGCAAAAAATGGCCGAAAGAATGATTGAGAGTACGAAGGTCGACCCGGCGCCCAGACATTTGGCGCTTGGCTCCAAGGCGATCCGCGAAATCATCGAAGAGCTGGAAATCCGGTTGAAGGACTATAAGGAACAAGTGGATATTGCCGCATCCACAGATTATGTCGATTGATGGAACGTCAGGTCCGGCAGAATGGATCAGAAGAACGATTTTGCAAAAGGGGTGGAAGTATGACTCTGGCGCAGTTGCTCTATTTTATGGAAATTGTTAAGACCCAGAATTTCACCGTGGCTGCAACCAATTTATATGTTTCGCAATCAAGCCTAAGCTATGCGATCCGTGAACTGGAAGCAGAATTGGACGTTCCCCTGTTTGTTCGCAGGCCCAACAAAAAAATTGAGCTTACTCTCTATGGTGAAACCCTCTATTCCTATGTTTCAGAAGGCGTTCGATTGATTGAGGAAGGAAAAAACCGAATTGTCAGCATGAGAAGTCCTCTACATGGCAAGATTCGCCTTGCATTTTTCCACAGCATAGTATTCTCTGCCGTTCTGGCACTGCTGTCCCATTTCAAAGAAGATAATCCTGGCAATGAAATCGAATTTCAGCCTCTGGTGTTCCATAACTGGGTTGACTTTCGGCAGATGCTGTTGGATGGTAAATGCGACCTTGTTCTATCGGCAGGAAATATAGGGAATGGCTGTGAGAGCGTTAAAATCGCAGATCACCGCATTTTCCTGATTGCGCCTTGTGACCATCCCTACGCAAAGAAGGACCGTATTTCTGTAGAGGATCTAAAGGATATTCAGCTGGTCCAGATTGACGCGGGCAGTAACATGGATAACCGCATCAAAGAAATGATGAAACTGGAGGGAATCACTCCGAAGATTCAATATGAGGCAGACTGGACGGCGCAGCAGCTTGCTGTCATGAATGGAAAAGGCCTTGCCCTTTCCTGTGATGTCGCACTGGATGAGCGCTTTGTCCACAAGGTGCCTCTTGATCATGAACTTGCCGTGATGCCGCTGTATCTTTCCTGGGCCAGCAAGCAAAAGCTGTCCGGCGCCGCATTGTATGTGAGGGATTACTATCTCCAACTGGCACAAAAGAAAGGGAAGGACCTGGTGTTCTGACCTTGATTTATGATTGAAATATGGATTTGAACGCGTGAAAACGGGGTGCTTTTGAACAGCATCCCGTTTTTTGTTTAGATTATTCTGTTTTCCAGCGCTTGTGCCATATTTAGAGAACGTTTTGGGATAAAAGGAAATCTATATTTTGGCAATTTTCGTTATACAAAATTTCGATTCCGGGATTAAATTTGTTGAATTGGACAGTGGTAAGAGGGGCCGGTACAATGGATACAACAAAAGTTGTTAAGCTTTTGTCAGTACTGCTGGGTGATCGCGACATCTGGAAGTATGGTTAGAAAAAGAACGGTAAGCCCCTGAATATATTATGGAGGTTTCAAAATGGGTACTACTATGACCAAGCGTCAGAAGATGATTTCGTATACATTGAACTTTTACGTTACATCTATCCTGATGTACATGATTACGCAGAACGTTGTTGCCAACATCATGGCCAGCTACCCCGATGTGGCTGACTACACCGTTAAGTCCCTGACCACACTCCCCACTTTGTTCGGTCTGATCTCTACCTTCGCTATGGGCCCCATCGCAATGAAGTTCGATAAAACAAAGCTGCTGATTCTGGTTATGTGCAGCATGGGCATCTTCTCTCTGATCTTCTTTGCAAACGGTTTGATGACCGGCCCCTTCTGGCTGTACTATGTTGCTGTCGTGTTCGGCGGCTTCGCAATGGGCAGCTTCGCTCCTCTGATGAACCTGATTATCGGTGAAAACTTCGATGAGGCAAACCGCGCGGGCAGAATCGCATCTTACAATGTGACAAACAACTGCGGTGCCTTCTTCATCCTGCTGATCAGCGGCCGTATCGCAGCTACCAACAACGGCGCCAACTGGCCCTATGCTTATCTGCTGGGTCTGTACTGCTTCGTTACCACCGCTGTGTTCTATGTCCTGATCAAGAAGTCCGGCTACAGAGACGACAAGGCCGCACGTGCTGAGCGTGCCGTAGCCAACGCAATTGAGGAGAAGCCCAATGTCAAGTTCTCCGAGATCCCCAAGAAGGTCATTGGTATCGTGGCTGCCATCGGTATCCTGCACTGTGTCTTCTACATTGGCCTGAACGCATACTACACCAACGTTTCTACCTGGATCAACGAAAACGGTCTGGGCACTGCCGCACAGGCCGGCAACGCCACATCTCTGGTTCGCTTCACCCTGATCATCATGACCTTCCTGTATCCCTTCTGGACCAAGGTCCTCAAGAACTGGATGATTCCCTGCGGCTATCTGCTGGGTGCCCTCGCTATGGTGTGCATGCTCAAGATTCCCTCCATCTGGGGTGTTTACACAGCTGCATTCTTCGTCGCATTCGGCACCAGTATCGCACACAGCACCATTTACTCCAAGGCACTGAACTATGTTCCCGAGAACTTTGCTCCCATCTCCTCCACGGTGGTTTGGGGTCTGGCAAACTCCGGTGCATTCTTTGCCACCTATGTTCTGGCAGCGATTTCCGGTGCCCTCGGCGGCGGTATGCGGACTCAGCTGATGGCCGGCTCCGTCATCCTGCTGTGCTGCATGGTGGTTGCAATTATCATCTTCGTTGTCTTTAACCCCGATAAGAAGAAGCTGAGCGCATAAGCAATTTCCTTCCATATGAGCCGGAGGTGCTGAAGCAGAAACGCTCTGCTTCAGCACCGCCCGGTTCCTTAAACAGCAAAAGGAGTACACTATGAAAGATTTCTATTTTCATCTCAATACAAAGTTCCATTACGGAAAAGGCGTTGTAGCCGGTATTGCAGATGTGATCTTGAACTACGGCTCAAGGGTGTTCTTTATCTATGATGAGATTCCGGCAACTGTTTCCGGCGCTTACGATCTGATCCATCAGGCTTGTGAGGAAAAGGGAATCACTATTACGGATTTCACCGGAATTGAGCCGAATCCCAAGCACACAACGATTGATAAGGCACGGGATCTGCTGAAAGAGGTCGGCGCCGATGTTGTGGTGGCCCTCGGCGGCGGCAGCACCATTGACTCCGCGAAGGCACTGTGTCTGACGGCCAACTGTGAAGGAAGCTGCTGGGATGTATTTGCGGCAGCCGACAAGCTGGAGTCTCTTTCCACCCAGGGAAAAAAGGAAGAGGGCGTTCTGCCACTGATTACCATTCCCACGATTGCAGCCAGCGGTTCTGAAGCATCCAATGTCGCGGTCATTGCCAATCATGACAAGAACATGAAGCTGGACTACCGGTCTGATGCTTTGAGACCAGTAGCTGTCTTTACAGACCCGACATACACCTACACGGTGCCTCCCTTCCAGACTGCCTGCGGCATTCTGGATATTATGTCCCATTCCTATGAGGGCTATTTCAGCCACAGCACTGGAAGTATGCAGGATGGCATCTCCGAGACGATTCAGAGAACCTGTGTGGAACACGGCAGAAAGGTTATGCAGGTTCCTCACGATTATGAATCTCGCGCACAGCTTCTGTGGGCAGCGCAGCTGTCCATTGCTCACCTGTCCGATCAGGGCCGTAACTTCGTTGGAAACATCCATGCCACGGAACGGGTTGTGGGTAACTACTTCGGATTCCCCCACGGTGCGGGCGTTGCAATCATGTCTCTTGCCTGGTTTAAATACGCGCTGAATGATCAGACGGCATATCGCTTTGCAAGATGGGCCAAGAATGTCTGGGGCGTCGATCCGGCGCTAAGCGATATGGCGGCCGCCAGGGAAGGCCTTCGCTGCTACGAGGCATTCGTGGAAGAGCTTGGAGTTCCGACGAAACTCAGCCAGTCTAGGTTGGAGGTATCTCAGGAGCTCGTTGCAAAATGCGCTGACGAGGTATGGGAGCGTGTCAATACCACAACATGGTTTAAGCCGCTTTCCAGTAAACAGGAACTTTTGGACTTCATGATGCTGGCATGGTAACAAAGAACAGTGAAAAAGGAGAATGATCTATGGATAGTTTCAGATTTGATACGCAAACCTGCCTCTACTACGGCAGAAACGCCGTAAAGGACCATCAGGAAGTGTTCGACGATTTTGGCAGGAACGCTGTGATTGTTACCAGCAAGTTTAGCGAGGGTTGCCCCAACACGGGTCTGGACGACATTAAGGAGATCTTTGACGCTAAGGGTATTGCATATCGGGTCATCGATTATACGATTCCCAATCCTCCCGTGGAAAACATTGAGGCCATGTATGAAGAAACCAAGGATTTCGCTGTGGATTTCGTGGTTGGCATTGGCGGCGGTTCTGCCCTGGATGCCGCAAAGGCGCTTGCGCAGCTGACTGATGGAAAGCGCAAGCATCCCGAAAAGACTGCCATCGAGATTTTCTTCGGTCACGGTAAGCCCTATGACAACTATCGGAATATGTGCGACATTCCCGTTATCACCCTTCCCACCACTGCCGGTACCGGTTCCGAAGTGACCGGCGGCGCAGTTCTGACCCGGAATGACATCCACACCAAAATTGCAATGAACCAGTGGCTGTATCCGGTCGTGTCCTTTGTTGACCCCAGATACATTGAAGATTCCCCGCTGTTCCTGCTGGACACCGGCGTGATTGATGCACTGGCACACGGCGTCGAGAGCTCCATTCGCCAGAAGGATCATCTCTATGCTGCAGCCAATGTCATGAACAAGGGTATTTCCAAAATTGGTTTTCAGTTGTTTGCGGAGTTCAAGGATAATCTGCTGAATGACACCCTGACTGCAGAGGATTTCGATAAGATCGCGCTGGCATCTATGATTCAGGGTGTGGCATTCATGCAGTCCTGTACCTGCATCCCCCATGGCATGGGCTATCCGCTGTCTCACTACTATGATATCTGCCATGGTTTGTCCTGCGGCGTTTTCCTGGGCGAATGGCTGAAGAATTTCAAGGATCAGTCTCTGATTCAGGAAGTGATTGAGGACTGCGGATTCAAGAACGCCGATGAGTTTGCTGATTATGTCCGCGCCCTGACCAACCGCGATGTGGAGCTGGAAGTCACTGATGAAGAAATTCAGAAGTGGTCCGATCAGTTCATGGCACAGCAGATCTGGAGAATTGAGTCCAATCCGGAGGAACTGACCAGAGAAGACATCTATACCATCTACAGAAGTGCTCTCGCAAAATATATAAAAGAGTAATCCCTCTAAGCTTCATCTGTGAATTGTGCTGGGGCCCCGGTGGACACACCACTGCCGGGGCCGTTCGGCAAGGAAGAACATCGAAACGAGGTTTTTTATGGCTACAAAATATCCTCACTCTTTCAGCCCTCTGAATATCGGTAAGGTCCAGATCCGGAACCGGTATGCGCTGGCCCCCATGGGTACCGGCAGCATGGGTGGGCCGAAGGGCGAATATACGGACAATACCATTGAATACTATCTGGAACGGGCTCGCGGCGGATTTGGTCTTATCGTCATGGGCAGCATTATCGTTGATATGGAGGCACAAAAGCCTGATCTGGTCAACGGACCGATTCCGCCCTCTTATGCCCCCACTGTCTGGAGAGAGGCTGCCTGCCGTCTGGTGGAGAGAATTCATGCTTACGGCACGAAGGTCTTTATGCAGATCGGATTTGGCCACGGCAGACAGAAACCGGGGCAAAAGGCTCCCTCTCCCATTCCCAGATATGCAGACCCCAACGAGATTTGCGAACAGATTACGGTGGAAGAAATCCGCACCAAGATTCGTTACATGGTCAAAACTGCAAAGATGGCAAAGGATGCCGGCTTTGACGGCGTGGAGGTCCATGCCATGCATTGGGGTTATCTGCTGGACCAGTTTGCTCTGGCCCTTTGCAACTTCCGCGAAGATGAATATGGCGGGTCGTTGGAGAACCGCCTGAGAGTTCATAAGGAGATTGTCGAGGGCATCAAGGCGGAATGTGGTCAGGATTTTCCCGTTGCAATCCGAATGGGTATGAAGTCCTATATCAAGGGATTCCACAAGCCGTCTCTCTTCGGAGAGGAAGAGGCCGGCCGCACCATCGAGGAGGCTTGCGAGATTGCAAAGCTGCTGGAATCCTATGGCTATGACATGCTGGACTGCAACTCCGGCATTTACGATTCCTTCTATTATGCGGTTGCCCCGGCATATATGGACAAGGGCTATAACATCAAGCTGGCGAAGGAAATCAAGAAACATGTCAGCATCCCGGTCTTTGCGGCTGGCAAAATGAACGATCCGGACCTTTGCGAAGAGGCAATCAAAAACGGCGAGATTGACGGCGTTGCCCTGGGCAGATCCGGTCTTGCCGATGGTGCGTATCCTCAGAAGCTGATGAGAGGCCGTCCCGATAAGATTCATCCCTGCATTGCATGTGGCAACTGTATGGCATCCTCTTTTTCCAAGGTTTCCGCAACCTGTGCGGTGAATCCGGTTGGCATGCGGCCCGGACAGTACCCCCTGACACGGGCGCTTCAGCCGAAGAAGGTCCTCGTTGTTGGCGGCGGCGTCGGCGGCATGGAGGCGGCAAAGACCGCGGCGGTAAGAGGCCACAGCGTTACTGTTGTTGAGCGCTCTGACCGTCTCGGCGGCAGATTGTTTGATGCAGGCGTTCATAAGTTCAAGCAGGATATTCGGAACCTTGCGACATGGTATGAGCAGGAACTCAAGGAGCTGGGCGTCGAGGTAAAGCTGAATACCGAAATGACTCCTGAAGCGATCAAGGCCAGCGGTGCGGATGCCGTGATTTTCTCTGTTGGCGCAGATGCCGTGATGCCTCAGCGGATTCCCGGCATCAATCATCCGAAAGCTGTTGTCTGCACAGACGTTTTGTCCGGTAAGAAGACTGTCGGACAGAAGGTTGCCATCATTGGCGCGGGCTTGGTTGGCGCGGAAATGGCGTATGATATGGCCAAGGAGGAAGGGAAAGAGATTGTCCTGGTGGATGGTCTGGACGATATCCTTTCCAACGACCCCGGCGGCGTCCCCTTCCAAACCCGTTGGATGCTGAACGAGCTGCTGGATCTCTATGGTGTAAAGAAGTACATGGGTCATATGCTGGACAGCATCAATGATCAGGGCTGCGTTCTGAAGGACAAGAACGGCCAACTGATCCAGATTGAGGCAGATGATGTGATCGTGGCAATTGGCTTCCGGGCCAGAAAGTCTATGTATGAAGATTTGTACGGAACCGATATGGAAGTATATGAAATTGTTGCAGGCAACGGCATCGGTAGCATTGCTAGCCAGGTCAATGATGCCTATGAAATTGCAAGACACCTGTAATAAAAACTTCGTTAAGCACGTTGTAAACGCCATCAATAGATAGGAATCTGTCTTATTGATATATTGGGTTCATCGTTCTCCCTCCCACGATGAATCTAAAACTCCCGGTATGGACGGATTTATTTCTTTCTTAGATATAGCTCCTCTTCGAAATCCAAAATTCCGTCCATACCGCATACTTAAATAAATAGGTTTTTTAAGTGGAACAAGACCACCCGGTCTTGTTCTGCTTTTTTGTTCCACCCTGGGGTTCGGGTCGCACCCGCAAACTACTTTACCAAACTAAAGTCTGTCCACCTGTTCCACTTTTTCGGGGGTCTTGTTCCACCCCCAAAAATCTCTGTATCCCTTGATATGAGTGAATTTCTTCTCTTTAATGGAATGACTGGAACAAGAGTTACATTTAAATGTGTAACAACCCAGACAGAAAGGTAGTGTATTGGTACAAACCACAAAAGTGCCTCCGCTCCATTGAGTGCACCAGGAATATTATTGTAAAATAAAATAATAAGGAGGTGGTTGTTTTGAGCTATGGTCGTCGTAAAATCTTTACCGACGAAGCAGAAATCACAGCAGAAAATGTAGTCAGAGAAGTCAATGCGGCGTTTTTAGTTCATACAGACAACCGCAACGAAATCGGTGAGCTCTATCGCTATTACCGCAATAAAACGGCGATTGAGCATAAACAGAAAGAAGTCCGAGAAAACATCAATTACAAAATTGGTGAGGCTCGGTGCCTGGAGATTGCCAATTTTTATAAAGGGTATATCTTCGGTGAACCAATCCAACATAACCAGAGACATTAAGCCGGCAACCGGCGCAAAGAGGCCCTTTGAAAAAACGGCATTTTAGAGGAAACAACGGACTATCGGGACAGATTGACTTTTAATCCCATCGTCCATATAATCATTTTAATAATATAGAGATTGGGCAGTATCTAACATGCAAGATTGTAACGATGGAGGGCTTCCATATGAGTAAGCTCGTTGATTTGACCGGACAAACCTTTGGAAAGCTTACCGTTTTAAATAGGGCGGACGATTATGTTTCGCCATCTGGACGAAAGTTTGCGCAATGGCAGTGCAAGTGTGCATGTGGCAAAGAGATCATTGTAATAGGGGTTAACCTTAAAAATGGAAAAACCAAATCTTGTGGTTGTTCGCGGCCTAGATTAGATACTAATCTCTCATCAATGGACTTAACAGGCCAGCGCTTCTCAAGGTTAACGGTTATAAGTCGTGCAGAGGATAAAGTAGACAAAAAAAGTGGCAGCCGATCTATCTGTTGGAGATGCGTGTGTGATTGTGGAAACGAAACAATAGTCCGTACGCAAAACCTTGTAAAAGGCACGACAAAATCGTGCGGGTGTTTAAGACAGGAAAACATGGAACACACGCGAAAACACTCAAGAAACATCTTCATTGATTTGACTGGGCAAACCTTTGGCAGGCTAACCGTTTTGGCTCGGGCGGAGGATTATATTTCACCATCTGGAAACAAGCTTGTGCAATGGCATTGTAAATGCGAATGTGGCAAAGACACCATTGTAGCAGGAAATGAACTTAGAAGAGAATCAACCCTATCGTGTGGTTGTTTGAAGGCCGAATTGGTTCCTCTCCCTCAATTAACGGACTTAACAGGACAGCGTTTTTCAAGGTTAACGGTTATAAGTCGCGCCGAGGATAAAGTAGATAAAAACAGCGGTCATCGGTTTATCTGCTGGAGATGTGTATGTGA
>JAEIGA010015224.1_pt1 | contig 11711 bp, 11 predicted proteins | sample 9270691 | NCBI WGS metagenome assembly JAEIGA01 (sample SAMN17057246, study PRJNA624740) | gut metagenome | biome: biome; isolation source: fecal sample | host: Bos grunniens | place: China: Xizang | collected 2019
CATCCGCTGAATCTTTCAATGCAAAAATCAAAAGATTTAGAGCAACTTTACATGGTGTTAGAGATTTGAAATTTTTCTTCTTCAGATTGGCTAAAATTTATGCATGAATTTTAGCGCTCCACCTACTTTTCGAATAGCTCCCAGACCGGCTCTTTTCGAATTGCTCCGCTCTTTTTGAATATAGAAGTAATGACAAAAAAAAGAGGACAACTTTTCAGTTATCCTCTTTTCTGGTGATCCGCCTGGGGCTCGAACCCAGGACCCCAACATTAAAAGTGTTGTGCTCTACCTGCTGAGCTAGCGAATCAATCCCTAATTTCCCTTGCGGAAGAGTCTTTAGCAGTGCTCCGTTCCGTTTGGGATTGCAAAGGTAGACATTTATTTTTACAAACCAAATTTTTTTTGACTTTTTGTCGTTTTTTTTGAAAAATGTGAAAAAAAGTCAAAAAAATACTCTTTTTACTATGATTCAAACCATCACTATAGCGGCTGAAAGGGCTTTTTATTAAATTTGCAAGGGTAATAATCATCAATAATGGCCGGAATTTTTATAGAGAGCTTCAGAAAATATGTTTCATCTTTGGGAATAAGATTCCTGGAGAAAGGACTGCTCTATTCCTTTCCCGACAACAACTTTGCAGTTCTGCTCACTCCTGCAGAGCCATCATCCAGCCATTATGAAGATTCAGAAGAGAGATTATTGAGAAAAGAATTGGCAGATGCCGACATCCTATATCTCTACGAAGACCGTTGGTTTCACGACAGGGAGATGATTCAGAAACGGATAATGGCCAGGCTCAACAACTTCAAAAGTATATTTGCCAGAAAATGCAATGTAGCCTGCAACTATAACTGCGGAAATGATTCACTTTTGAGGTCAAACAGCAACAAAGGTGCAGAGATCAGGGAATTTATTGACAAATATCATCCGTATGGTTACGCAAAGTCCAAATTCATGCTTTCACTTGAATATGAAGGCCAGATAGTTGCAGCGGCAGCCTTCTCCGCACCCAGACCAATGCCACGCGGAGCCGAGGAGCTTACCGGCAGTTTCCGCAACTCACTTGACGGGACTGCAAATGGCAATACCATCTTTGATTCATACGAATGGGTAAGATACATTTCACTCCCCGATGTAAGGGTTGTTGGAGGAATGGGCAAATTGCTCGATACCTTCATCAAATCAATGAAGGGACGTATGGAAACCAATGGTTGCGCAGAATTAAGAAAGCCTATAGAAATAATGAGCTACTCAGATGATGAGTGGTCAAGCGGTTCCACATATCTGCGGCTTGGATTTACAGAGGTGGCACACAGGGAATCCGTAACATATTTTGTAGATAAAAAGAGCCATGAACGACTGTCTTACAGGAAGCTGCTTATAAATATAAGAGAGCGTGACATAAATTTGGTCGATAGCAAATTGAATGTAATTGATGAAGAGAGTGTAAGCAGAATGATAGCTGCCGGCTACTACACAATCAAGAACAGGGGAAGCCGTAAATTTTTGCTCCAAACTATTTGACCATAAAATAATTACCAGGAATTAACCCGACAAACGGACCATATGATAAGGAACTATACACTAAAACTTATGAAAAATCTAATTTGGACTATCATTCTTGTTGTTGTTTCGGCAAATCTGCTTGCCAGAACAAATTCTACACATTCTAAAATCTCCGGAGTGCAAGGTGACAATACCTACAAGGAGTTCAACTGCTTTGCTGTAATTGCAGGAAAAGCTGCCACTGCAGACGGCTCTGTATTGCTCGCCCACAATGAAGATGACTCAGGCGAGCAGATGCTCAACATCTATGTGGTACCTGCAAAAGAGAAGAGAGATGCAGATGGAAAAACTGTTCAGAATGCCAAATATCTTTGGTGTGAATTTCCTGGGATGGAGGTAGCCGATGCCTTTTTGAACGAATATGGAGTGGGCATAGTATCAAATAGCTGTCCGTCAAGGGAAGATAGGGTTGATTTTACAGATGGCGGTGTATTGTATGAACTCCGCACCACTGTGGCAAAACAGGCACGTACTTCAAAAGAGGCCGTAACCCTTCTTGGCAAACTTGTTGAAGAACGCGGCTATAGAGGCAGCGGACGCACATACTCCATCGCAGATCCGAATGAAGCATGGATATTTTCGGCAGTGAAGGGACGTCATTGGGTTGCTCAGAGAGTTCCTGATGACTGTGTTATGGCACTTCCGAACAACTATATAATTGGTCATGTAGATTTGTCGGATACAGCAAATTTTGCCGGAAGTCCCGACATTATTGAGTATGCAATTGATCGCGGATGGTACAATCCCAAGACCGACGGCCAATTCTCTTTCAAGAGGGCATATTGCAAACCCTCAACCTATATCTCTGACAGGAATGTACTAAGGCACCAGAGTGCCCTACAATACCTCACAGGCAGGCAGTATGAGTCCGATCCCGACAGTTTTGAACTATTCGTAAAACCTGACCGTAAAATTACACTTGAAGATATGATTGAAATACTTTCAAGCCATGGGGAAAATCTGATTGGAGAAAAAGCTGGGAAAGATGTAATGGAAAAACATCAGGAGTGCATCTGCGTCAACCACACAGTACTCTCAACAATATTCCAGTTGAATGTAAATACTCCAGCCGAGATTGGGCATATCATGTGGGTCGCACCTGGAAAACCTTGCGTTGAACCATTTGTTCCATGGTACACCGGGATGAATAAGGCTCCTGAGGGTTGGGGCAGGTTCAGCACCCCAGGAGAGGCTGAAGTGAAGCACTTTTCCGATTCAAAAGATATGAGGGCAAACTATCCAGAGGCGAAAATATGGGAGATAGTGGATAAATGGGATTGGCTCACAGAAAATTATGGAGAGAGAAGAGACTCTGTTGGGCAACAACGCAAAGAGATGCAAAAGAAAATATTCAGAGAACACCGCAAGAGAATGAAAAAATTGAGAAAATGAGAGGGCTGCAGCTATGTTTTTTTGCAGAATTTGCATTAATTTTACAAAGCTTGTAGGTTAAGGGATAAAAGATAATTTAACAGGTAACAGAAAAGTATATGGCATTTAGAGAAGAAGATATTGAACAATACGTAGAGAAGGCGGTTTCTCTTTTTAAAGAGGGCTACAGTTGTTCACAAAGTATAGCTGGCGCGTATGCCGGTTACTATAATACAGATAAAGAGCTGCTGCTGAAGATTGCAGCCTCATTTGGGGCGGGAATAGGAAGGATGCGCGAGACATGCGGAGCAGCTTGCGGTATGTTCATTCTTGCAGGACTGGAGTGCGGAAGCACAGACCCTAAGGATGCTGCAGGCAAAGGTGCGAACTATAAGGTGGTCCAGGAGCTGGCAGCAGAGTTTAAAAAGGAGAACGGCTCGTTAATTTGTGCAGAACTGCTCGGATTGAGGCCTATGGGAGGAGATGGAGCAGGCGCAAATGAATCTGACGGCTCATCACAGATGAGATCACCTGTTCCGGAGGCCCGTACTGCAGAATACTACAAAAAGCGTCCATGCGCCCAGATGGTTGAGACAGCTGCCAGAATTTATGGCAGATATTTGGCAAATAAGGCATCCGATTTGCAGGGAAAATAGACAGCTCCGGCACAAATGGACTTGTCGGTGAAGAGAAAGAGATATAATGATTATTGGATTTAACTTATAGAACGGAGATATATGAAGAGATTTTTATTGGTGGCTGTATTGTCAATTCTTTCATTTTCAGCAGCCAATGCACAAGGAGGCAACGGTTACAGGAATGCTATTGGCATAAGGGGCGGATATGGAGCTGAGGTCTCATACCAGAGATATATTATTCCAGAGGGCAGAATTGAAGCCACAATGGGAGCCAACAGATATGGTTTCAGTGTAGAGGGAATGTACCAGTGGATGTTTGATTTTCCTGCAAGTACAGCCGGCATCTGGCAATGGTATGCAGGAGCAGGCTTGGGTATGGGCGGATGGACCAATGATGACTTCAAACATGGATTTGCTGTTGGAGTTCTGGCGCAGATAGGCATAGAATATTCATTCAATATTCCGCTTATGCTCTCGTTGGACTACAGACCTGGAATATATTTTGTTCCAAATACAAGTTTTGACTACACAGGACTTGCCTTGGGCGTACGTTACTGCTTCTAAAGGCCGAGTTCAGCAGCCTTCTGCTCCATAAGGGCATAGGCCTGCTCATAATCATTCTCAATTTCCCCGTCAAGAATGGCATTCTTAACAAATTCCTTGATGATGCCGATCTCCTTGCACGGGGCAATTTTATATTTCTCCATTATAAGTTCTCCACTTATAGGATTCTGGAAATTACGTACACGATCCTTCTCCTCAACTTCAATCAGTTTCTGCCTTACAAGTGCAAAGTTATCCTTGTGCTTGCGGACAATTTTGTCATTCTTTGATGTAATATCCGCCTCACAAAGGGTCATAAGGTCATTAATATCGTCTCCTGCATCAAAAAGGAGCCTTCTTACAGCAGAGTCAGTAACCTCATCCTGAACCAGAGCTATAGGTCTAAGGTGAAGCTGCACCATTTTCTGCACATACTTCATCTTTTCGTTAAGCGGCATCTTCAGCTGCTTGAATATTGCAGGCACCATCTTGCCGCCAATAAAATCGTGGCTGTGGAATGTCCACCCCAATCCCGGTTCATACTTTTTGGTCTGCGGTTTGCCTATATCATGCAGAAGAGCAGCCCAACGCAGCCACAGATTATCGGTATGGCAACTTATATTGTCAAGGACCTGAAGAGTATGGCTAAAATTATCTTTATGTCCTTTACCCTCCTGTGTCTCAACACCTTTCAATCTTGAAAGCTGAGGTAGGATAAGCGGAAGGAGTTCAGTTTCATCAAGAAGTCTGAAGCCGATTGACGGTTTGGGCGAGAGCATGATCTTGTGAAGTTCGTCACTGATCCGCTCCCTTGAAAGGATTTCAAGCCTCTGCTTGTTGCCTCTTATTGACTCCAATGACTCCGGCACAATTGTAAACGATAGCTGTGTAGCAAAACGTATGGCCCTTATCATACGCAAGGGATCATCAGAATATGTAGTATCTGGATCGAGAGGTGTACGTATAAGACCTGCCTGAAGATCCTTTACACCATTGAAAGGGTCAACAAGAGAGCCGAAATCTTCCTTCTGCAGACTGAAAGCAAGTGCATTTATTGTAAAATCCCTCCTCTTCTGGTCATCTTCAAGTGTACCGTTCTCCACTATTGGTTTGCGTGAATTGGCCCTATATGACTCTTTTCGGGCACCAACGAACTCAATTTCCAGACCACAATATCTGAACATGGCCGTACCGAAATTCTTGAATACCGAAACCTTGCTCTTAACCCTCTCCGCAACCTTCTGGGCAATTTCTATTCCACTGCCCTCAACAACAACATCAATATCCTTACATGGCCTGCCCAAGAAACAATCACGCACAAACCCGCCTATTACAAAGGCGCGCACCCCATGCTCGGCTGCAACCTCAGATATGATTCCAAATATTTTATTGTCCAAGAATGATACGTTATCCATTGTTATTTCAATTTTTATTCCTGAGTCTTTGCAAACTCGGGAATATCGTCAATATAAAGATATTTCTGCTCCTTTGCGTCAAGGGCCAGTGCAAATGTGGTTATACCGTTGGTAACCGCTACAAATCTGACATTCAACGCCATATTATATCTCGTAACCTGTTCTATCACAGAATTGTCAATCTTTACACCCGAAGCCTTGCACTCAACAACCATAAGCGGAGTGAGCTTGCGGTCAAAACAGACTATATCACACCTGAAAGTTCTTCTGTTGTATGAAATAGTATGCTCACTCATCATAAGGGTCAAAGGATACCCCTTTACATTGTGAAGCCACTGTATGAAATACTGGCGAACCTGCTCCTCGGGAGTAAGAACTACCCTCTTCTTCCTCAACGGGTCAAATATTTTAGCCCTTTCATCTGCCATGAGTAACTTTATCTGCAATAAAACAGATGCAAAGATAAACATTATCCCAACTTGGTAAAAATTTACTATTTTTGCTTTGTCAGATTTTAAGCAATATGGCAAAGCAGAATTCACAAGACACAGTATCTCAGTTCAATAGTATTCTGAGTGATATTAGGGCCCGCAATTTCAGACCTGTATATGTATTTATGGGTGAGGAGCCTTACTATTCCGATGTACTTGTAGATGAACTGCTTGCAACTGTACTTAAACCAGAAGAGCGTGACTTCAACCAGACCATAGTCTATGGTTCAGACACCAATCCGGCAGAGGTGGTCTCTCTTGCCAGACGTTTCCCGATGTTTTCAGATTACCAGCTTGTAATTGTAAGGGAGGCCCAGAATATGGGCAAAGGCGATGCGCTTGAAATATATCTGCAGTCCCCCGCCCCTGAAACGGTACTTGTCCTCTCCTACACTGGCAAAAGCATTGACAAGCGCAGTTCGCTCTACAAAAAACTGAAATCGTGCAAAGATGCCGTTGTAATGGAGTCTGTACTGCTGCAGGAGTGGAAAGTTGGTGAATGGATAGTCAGCCATATAAAATCTCTCGGATACACAATTGGCTACGATGCCGCACAGCTTATGGCCGAACATACAGGCAACAGCCTGAGGAAAATTGTACTTGAAATAGACAAGCTTATAAAGTCCCTTCCCGACAATTCAAAAGAGATTACCTCAAAAGATATAGAGGAGAACATTGGCATAAGCCGGGAGTTTTCTGCATTTGAACTCTGTCGGGCAATATCATACAGAGACAAGGAAAAGGCCTTCAAGATTGCCCACTTCTTTGGGGAGAACTCAAAGAAATACCCGCTTGCCCTCACACTTGGAGCCCTGTTTTTCTATATTTCAAGACTTCTCAAGGCATACGCCTACCTGAAACGCGATGGCGGAACACCCGAAGGCGCAGCCAAAAAGGCAGGAGCCTTTGGAACACAAGAGAAGGAGTATGCAACAGCCATAAGAAACTACAGCTACGTAAAGGTAATGGGAATTGTTGCCCAGATAAAGGATTGTGACTACAAATTCAAGAGCGGCAATGCCGGAACCGCATCAGAAGGTGAACTGCTCATTGAACTCATATCACATATATTCAATTGACAGCCCTACGCCCCTATAGCGGATCAACATCAATTATTACAGAGTTGCCGCACTTAAGGCCAAGAATACTCTGCATAAGTTTCTGTTTGTGCTCCTTAAGTTTTCTATCCCTGGCAAACTTGACATAGAATGCCATAAGCCACTCACCCCTGACCTTATCTACAGGTGGCACAAATGGGCCTGTTACCTCAAGAGCTCCAATTTGCCCAAGCGAATCAGCCACCTTATCGCAAATCAGGTCAAGCCTCTCCTTTGATGAGTGTTTTACAATAATCTTTACCATTCTTACAAATGGAGCAAATGAGAACTCCCTGCGCTGCTCCATGAGATTCATCTGTGCCGTCAGATTAACATTACCGGCCATATTGCCCTGCAAAGCACTTTTTGAATTCATCTCAACGAATGACTTAATGACAGGATGATCTTTACAATTGGTCTGCAACAGCAGCTCTCCGGGCTCCTCTCTCCGGCCAGCCCTTCCCAACAGCTGGCTGAACATCTGCAATGCCCGCTCATCTGCTCTGAAATCCTGCATGGAGAGAAGCGAGTCGGCATCAATTACAGCCACGAGTTTGAGGTTCTTGAAATCAAATCCCTTTGAAATCATCTGTGTTCCTACCAGAACATCAATTTCCCCTGCCGCAAAAGATTTAATTACAGCCTCCTCTGCCCTCTTGCTTGCAGTAACATCGGCATCAAAACGTGCTATACGGGCCCCAGGCAAAAGCTCTTTCAACTCCTCTTCGAGCCGCTCTGTTCCAGCCCCCCTGCATTTCAACGATTCCAGTCCGCATTTGCTGCAAACCGGATTGAACCTTACCGTGTAGTCACAATAATGGCATCTTAATGTAGAATTATATCTGTGGTAGCTGAGATTTACATTGCAATGAGGACATTTTACAGTTTCGCCACATTCTGTACACTCCACAACCGGTGCATAAGAGCGTCTGTTCTTGAAAACAAGAACCTGCTTGCCCTCCTCTACCCTCTTTCTGATTGCATTGATAAGCTTTTGCGAGAAATTACCCCGCATCTGGCCACTCTTCCTTGCCCAGATGGTATCAATTACACCTACAACCGTATCTTGCGCCCCATAATATTTTTCAAGCAGCTCGACCTTTGCAAATCTGCCTATCATGCAGTTGTAAAGAGATTCAAAAGATGGGGTAGCTGACCCCAACAGTACATTGGCGCCATGAATATTTGCAAGCATGACTGCAACATCCCTTGCCTGATACCTTGGCGATGGTTCGGTCTGTTTGTAGCTCGGATCATGCTCCTCATCAACAATAACAAGTCCCAACTTCCCATAAGGAAGAAAGAGTGCAGACCGCGTGCCCAACACCACTACAGCATCATTTCCTGCAACCGGGCCATTCTGATTCTCATAATCCTTCAGGTACTCTCCCGACACTATTTTGTGTATCCTCTTCTTCTCAACAGCACTCTGTTTTGAATGGAAAATGAGCAATCTCTCTCCAAAAAGAGCCTTCAGCCTTGTTTGCAACTGCCTTGTAATTGCAATTTCAGGAGCCATATAGAGCACACTCCTTCCCAACTTAAGCTGCTCACAAGCCAGGTGCATATAAATTTCAGTCTTGCCGCTTCCTGTAACTCCATGCAGAAGCACCGGCCTCTTTTTTCCATTTGCCGCAAACCCAACACCAATACTTTCAAGAACCTCCTGCTGCAGAGAAGAAAGTTCTGGAAGCTTGTAACCGCACTCCCCATTCTGCAAGTTTTCATAAAAGGATGCGGCCGTTTTACGCGATTTTACCTGCTCCTGTCTGATGGCTATGGAGGGATAGGCAGCCTTGTAAACCTCACCAATAGAGCAGAGATAATAATCGGCCACCTCATGCCAGAGTCTGATCTCATTGATTGATACCGGAGGATATGGTTCAACAGCCAATATCTCCTTATATAAAATTTCTCTTCCCGACAAACCTTTTGCACTACCCAGCAAAGCACTCTCAGCGCAACTGAAGAGCTCTTCATGGCTATCAGAAAGAGCATTTGCCGGAGAATCGCCGGGCAATACCGAAGATATGGATTCAACAACTGCGGAATAGACCTTTCCTGCAAAATCAACCTTCACACGACTTCCTGCCACAACATCACCAACAAGATGCTCAGGAACAATATAGGCTGCACCTCCCCTATATTTCAGGGGGAGAATTACAGAAACATATATTGTACTATTATCTGCCATCTTTATGATTCCAATGAAAAGCCGCTACGTTGCCGATATTAATTTTCAAACTGCTCCTGCATAAAGAAGCGGGGAAGATTGCAGCCGATATAGTTGCCTGCTATTGCCCAGAACCAGGCCGGAAGTATCCACCACTCGAATTTGCCAAGCAACAGAGCCAATGCATAATAGAATGCATCTGCCACACAGTGGGGAAGTCCGCATAATATGAATACAGGCACTCCAAACAGCAACGGAAGATAGTGCTGCTTGCGCGCACCATAAACGGCAAGGGTCATGATCATTCCTGTTCCGGCTGATGTCAGCAGAAGTGAAATCCAGGAGGCAGACTGTCGGGAGGCAAGTATTGCCGAAAGGTTTGACATAACAGACTGGTTAAGGCAATATACTGCAATGACAGCTGCAACAAGACAACCAACAGCATTGCCGGCAAGCATGAGCATAAGACGAGGAATCTGCTTGGCAGGCAAAAAGCCCGATTTCCCGGTAAAGAGTTGCGCGCCACACATTACCACACACAGCAATCCAAATCCGAATAGCACGGCACCTGCAACACCGCCCACTCTCAAATATACAAGTCCGCCTGTGCCAATAAGGAGTCCGGCAAAGACCGACATCAAAAGAAAATTTCTCATAAATTATTCTTCTATAAAATTACTTCTGTTATAATCCTATGATAATGCTACAATTCACAACCTGATGACAATCCTATAATAATGCTACAATCCACAACCTGATAGCAATCCTATAATCCTATGATAAAGAAAGTTTTGCCAAATAGTCATAATGGTCTCCCTGCTCCACCAGTTCCGCCTTGAATCCGTTCTGCTCCGCATAGTAAGAGAGCGTCTGAAAATCTATATAGAGCCAGTCAAAGGTCTCACCCTTAATGTTCTTGTACTGCATTCTGTAGTCAAGCTGGCCGTAGTAATCACCTGCAAGATCTATATCAAAACTGCCGTCTTCATCTTCGTAAAGATATTTAAGATCGCTTGAATCCATAAGGATATACCCGTCGGGAGCAAGCAGCTGCTTCATTCTTGAAAAGAACCTTGGCATATTTTCAGTTGTACCAATTATGCCTGAACCGTTCATAAGCATGAGTATGGTATCATAACGGCCTGTAAATGATTCATCAAAAAGATCAGTCTGACGGGCATCCACTCCCCGCTCCTTCATAACGGCAACTGAGAGCGGCGAAATGTCTATGGCAGTCACCTCCTTGCCCATACCCTGAAGTACAACAGAGTGGCATCCGCTGCCTGCCCCAACATCCAATATTCTGCCGTGAGCCAATCCCAAGGCCATTTTTTCGAGATATGGCATCTGCTCATAATCACGGAAAAGATCTGCAACAGGAATCTCATCCTCATCAAACTGTGATGAGAAGACCCTCAACTTTGCAGCTCTACCGTTCCTGAAATAGTCATTGATTGCAGCACCCATCGGATCTTTGAGTGCCTTCATATCTGATTTTTGCATCATTTTCAGATTAAATTCTACTCCATCCTTCTGAATGAAGCTTTTTTGAATACCCTGTTCCTTTCGGTTTCATACTCCTCCTCAACAATAAGCGACAATTGCGTAAGCAGTACAATTGAAGCCTCCTTCTCAACACCCGAATCATTATCAAGAGCAAGAAGCGTAGTTCCGTCGGAAGCCCATCTGAATGTGGAGAGTGTGCCCCACTCACCATTGGCCAGCTGGAGTGTTTCACCATTACCGTTCGCATAGAATACAAGCTGATATGTATCAGCTGTATCATTTATCTCAGTTTCAGAAGTGGTTCCATCGGGAAAAACTACCAATTCATACCCCATAGTCCTGCACCATTTTCCAATCAGGAGCTCAACCGGATCAAGCTCCTCTTCCTGACATGAGACAACTCCCAATGTGCTAAAGAGAGCCAAAAGTGAAAAGAGTAAAATCTTTATCTTATCCATATCCCAACAATTTAGTTTCTACAAAACAATCCTACAATTTTAGCAAAAAGATTATTAAAATACAAGCCGCGTACATAACCCGGAAGCAGAAACTGAGGCTTAATAACCACTATGTATTCTAAATATCCGCATCAACATGCAGCAATACAGATTTACCATTCTGGGTAACCTTTACATTGTCAAACATATTGCGCAGCATCATAAGCATAACAGAGGCGATGTAAAGCTCTCCTCAGAATAAGAATCTTCTGTAATCTCTACATTGCCTGACCTGACATCGACCTTCACCTGCAAACTCAACAATACGTTTGGTTTCTATTTTGCCCGTTTACACCTCTGTATACATACTGTTTACACAGACCTCCAGAAAGCAACCAAAAAACAACAAAAAAAGCAGCCACTTTTTATCGTAACTGCTTGATTTTTGTAGTGCCACCAGAAAACGAGTTTCA
>JAEIGA010015225.1_pt1 | contig 11711 bp, 12 predicted proteins | sample 9270691 | NCBI WGS metagenome assembly JAEIGA01 (sample SAMN17057246, study PRJNA624740) | gut metagenome | biome: biome; isolation source: fecal sample | host: Bos grunniens | place: China: Xizang | collected 2019
AAAAGTTATCAAATTTACACTTGATCCTAGAGAAATAGATAGGGCAATTAAGGAATTACGGGAATACCGAGAAGAACTCAACCATAAATTAGAGGAATTTATAACCCTTCTTCTACAGGATGGCATTGAAGTGGCTAGAACACAGTTAATGTCAACGGTTGGTGATAGTGTTGAGGGAATCATCGGATTTGGCGTTGATAATAATGGAGACATTATGTCGGCAACAATCAGCCTTGATGGAAAAGATGCTCTATTTATCGAGTTTGGTGCAGGAATCGCATATAATACAGGCCGCCAACATCCATTAGCGGATGAACTCGGTTATGGTATTGGAACATATCCAAGTAAGACTCCACCAAACAAAGCCATGAATCCGGGATATTGGATTTACCGTGAGCCACCGAGAAGTGAAAATGTAGTGGTGTCTATTGGTACACAAGCTAGTATGCCTATATTTACGGCCGCTGAAACTATGAGAAACAACCTCATTAAGAGGGCATCAGAGGTATTTAGGAGTTAGTTATGGATTTATTACAGATTGAAAGCATTGTGACAACACAGCTTACGGTAAGAGTGCCAAAGCTGACCAGAAACAAATATCCGAATATGTCCTTTACGAACGAGGTATCGGATAACACACCTAGTTTTCCAAATGTCTATATTCACGAAATAGGTGATAGCGAGGTTGGTAACAGCATTCCTAATCAGACAATACACGCAATAAGAAGCACGATTCAGGTCGATGTTTCTGCTAACACAAGCAAAGCCGATGCAAGAGCCGTTTCTAAGGCTTGCGTTGAAGCTTTAAAAGGACTTAGGTATTCGGTCACATCTCTGCCGATATACCAAAAGGATAATAATATTCACAGATTTGTTCTTCGTGCTAGGCGAGTAATCGCTAACGGAGACACATTTTAAAAGGAGCATCCGAAAGGGTGCTTTTTTAATGCTAAAAATAATAAGGAGGAAAAGAAAATGGCAGTAGCTATTGATCTTAGCACAGCGGGCATCAGAGTTGGTTATGCTTTTGAAGCATCTTCTGGAACACGCCCAACTTCAGGCTATACAAATCTTCCAAATCCGAAGAGTATTCCTGACATGAACCCTACTCCTAATGCTCTTGATATTACTTCTCTCAATGATACTGAGTGGAAGAGATACATGGAAGGTCTTAAGGATATGGGTGGTTCTCTTGAGATTACTTTTGGAATGTCTCAGGCATTCTTTGATCTTTGGGAGACAATCTGTGATACAGACGATGCTAACAAGGCTACATCCAAGAGAACTTGGTTTGTATTCTACGTTCCAGGACTTACAAAGAGTTTCTTTGTTCCTGTTGATCCTGCAAGAGTAGGAATGCCTGCGGCAGAAGTTGATTCAGTATTTGATGTAACAGTAAATGTACTTCCAATCGGCGCACCTGTATGGGAGACAGCGGTTAATCCTACAGATGCCGCTTCAGCATAAATGGCGTAAGTACGTCATTCACACAACGAACGGAATAACAAAAACGGGCAGATGGCTTACATAGATTGGGCTGTCTGCCCTTATTTTTTTAGATTTTTTTAACGGAGGGCAAACAAATGGGAAAATTCACAGTAAACGGAAAGGCTTATTTTGCAAAGGATTTAGATTTTGAGTTTCTTGTGGTGCTTGATAAAAACGGAATAAGCACAGACAAGATTGCGGGACTTGCGGCAGTTAACTGTTTTCTTGCATATTGCGGAAATATTACAGAGGAACAGGCATCAAAGGAAATTTCAGCACATATGATAGCCGGAGGAACACTTGATTCAATTGTAGACGTATATAGCAAGTGTTTACAGGAATCAGATTTTTTTCGAGCAATTCTGGGGAGAGTCGAGAGCGAACAGACGGAAGAGACAGAGGACAATGGCGAGACTCAGAAAGCACCGAGAAAGAGAAGCAAGGCAGTTTCAGAGTAAGGCTATTTGAACAATGGTTTCCTATCGCCTATCAGTACGGCATGACCGAGGAACAATTTTGGCATTCTAATCCCCGAATTATAAAGATTTGGGAGAAGGCTTATAAACAAAAAATGAATGCGACAAATGATCTTATTCATGCATGGATAGGTAATTATGGCATAAGTGCTTTAATGGTAGCGATAGACCATAGTTTTAATGGCAGAAAAGCAAATTCTAAATACACAGAAAAGCCATTCCGAATATTTGAATTGACCGATGAGGAAAGGGAAATTGAAGCCATGAAAGCTAGGCAGGCATTTGTTGCATGGGCAGGCATGGCTGAAAAGAAATACGCAAAGAAAGGAGGATAAAAATGGCTGAACAAACAATTGATAAACTCCAAGTTGAAGTTGAAGCAACAGCCAAAGGGACGAGTGCTGTCTTTAGGCAGTTAGAGTCTCAGTTGTCAACGCTTCAAAGAGCTTTATCAGCCATTGATACTTCTAAACTAGATGCGGTTCAGAAGTCGGTTAATAAATCGAAAGTCGGAATTGACACATCAGGAATATCTAAAGCTGAAAAACAAGTTGCAAGTGGTGTAGCCAAAATTCAGCAGTCACTTGCAGGACTTAGTGCGTATGCTAATGCGGCTATGGGTGGCGATAAATCATCCATGACCTCATTTGATAGGCGTGTAACTTCAATTCAAAGTTCTATTGACGTATTGCAAGAGAAAATGAAAGGTCTTAAGGGAACTGAGGTTCCTACAGAGGCATTCCAGAAACTTGAACGTCAAATTGATAATGCTAGTGCAAAGATCAAGGAATGGGAATCTGAACAGGCCAAAATGAAGGCCACAGGTTTTGATCCATCTAAGACATCTAGCGCACAATGGGATTTACTTGAACAGCGAATTGCCGAGGCAAAAGCAAAGATTACTGAGTTACAAGAGCAGGAAAAACAGTTAGCTTTATCAGGCGAAGCTATATCAATGCCTTTTGAAAAGTATTCTACGTTGTTAGATGAAATTCAAGGTAAGTTACTTGAAATGTCAAATAACGTGCATCAGGCAGGCGATGTTGAGGTTACGCCTAAAGTAGACAATTCAGAAATCGAACAAACTGCAAAAGAAGCAGCTAAAGCCAGACAGGAACTTAGGGAGATGTTTGGCAGAGGCGTTGCAAAGGCTTTTGATGGCCTTAAATCAGCTTTAAAGAAAATAGGTAGTGCATTAACGGGTATCGGGGCAAAAGCCCGTGAAGCAGGCGATAAGGGCTTTATGAAGCTCCTTAGGTACGGCTTCGGTATCAGGTCTATATATGTACTCTTTAGGAGACTCAGAAAAGCAGTTACAGAATCTTTCGGAGAGTTGCAGAAAAGTGGTGCATTCTTTGAAACGACAAGAGCAAATGTTGAAGCCTTGAAGACTTCTCTTTTGACACTTAAGTTTCAGTTTGGTGCGGCATTTGAACCGATATTTAATGCCGTTGCTCCTGCGATAAAGGCATTTATTGACAATCTTGTAAGTGCTATGAATGCATTGTCGGCATTTATGGCTAGGTTAACAGGTAAGTCAACATACTCAAAAGTTAAATGGGTAAATACGGCAACAGGTGAAGCCGCTAAGAATGCCAAAGAACTGAATAAGCAGTTACAGAAGTTTGATGAACTGAACAACCTTACCACTAATCAAGGCGGTAGCGGATCAGGTTCAAAAGACGAAACAAAAGCTGTTTATGAAGAGGCAAGCGTTGATAGTGCATTAGGCGATTTCGGTAAGAAGTTAGCTGATTTAATGCGTGCCGGAGAATGGAACGCCGTAGGCTCAACAATTTCAGAAAAGCTGTCTGAACAGCTTGAGAGTATTGATTGGGAGAGCATAAAGGGCAAGGCAGGCAAGTTTGGACATAATTTAGCCGAGTTTCTTAATGGACTTATTGATCCTAGATTGTTTGGTGACATAGGCCACACAATAGGTGAAGCAATCAATACAGGGCTTACATTCTTTAATGAATGGGGCAAAGGAATGAATTGGGAGAACTTAGGAAGTTCCCTTGCATCAGGATTTAATGAATGGCTTAAAGCAGGAAATCTGCCGTTGCTTGGTGAAACCTTACACACATGGATTGCAGGCGGTCTGGATGCATTAAATAAGTTCTTGGAAGAAGCTGACTTTGAAGAGTTAGGTAGACAGCTTGCTCAGTTTATCGGCAATCTTAATATTCCAGACTTAGCTAAGAAACTCCTGACATTAGCAAAGAATATTATTAAAGCACTTGCGACTGCAATTGGTACTGCCTTTAAAGAAGGAGATACAACAACAAAAATTGTTATAGCCATTGCAACAGGCTTATGTGCGTTATCGTTTGTCGGAAAACTCGCAGGATTAGCTGAAAAAATAGGCAAGGCACTCGGATTAGTTAACGCTTCAAGGTGGGGGCTTGGTGGTGCGGCAGATACCGTAGCCGGAGGAATCGGCTCGGAGCTTGCTAAAAAGACTATATCAGTCGGAACAGTATTAAAAGTTGCACTTCTTGCAGGCGTGGCGTTTACTCTCGGCAAAATCATTTGGAAAATGGCAAATGGAGAGTTTAACAGCCTCCAAGACCTGATAGACAGTCTGCCTGGAAGTAAAGTTGAAGCTATTAAAGTTGATACAGACTTTCAAGGCAAACTTGATAAAGCAGGAAAAAGCGTTGAAGATCTTAGAAATAAGTTTGGTGGCCTGAATAAAGAAATACAGGATACGAACAATAAACAAGGTGATTTCTTTAATAACACATCTAAGCAATCAGCATCGGCAGGAAAGAACCTTGAGAAGAATTATTCGGGTTCACTTAATTCAGTTAAAGGCAGTTTCCAAACCGCATATAGAGAGTCAACATCTACTTGGAGCAAACTTGAAACTGACGGTAAGAACTACTCTAATAAGTTTTCTTCTTCGTTTAATCAAATGCCGGGTTTGGTTTCAAATCAGTTTGCTAGTGGATATGCTCAAAGCACAATGAAATGGGGCGGCCTTGAAGCGTGGGCAAATAAAACTCTTGGAGTTATGCCAACATCAGCAAAAAATAAACTCGGTCAAGTTCCTAGAGAATTTGATTCAAATTTTGGTTCAGCAACAAGAATAGCTGAGTCAAAAATGAATGACTTTAGTAATTGGTTTAACAGACTGAAGTTTGATAAGTCAGCAACTATCAAAGCGGATCAGAGTTCATTTGCTAATGTTAAACAGTTATACAATTCATTGGTCAGCACTTTGAAAAACAAGACAGTAACCATATCAGTTAAAGCGGATGGTTTTAGCTCAATAGGAAGGGAAATCACAAGTCTTGCAAATAAACTCAGTAGCCTGAGATATGCTTCGTCACAGCAGAATCTTGGCGTAAGAAAATTTGCTACAGGTGGTATTGTTCAGGGAGCAACAAGGGCAATCGTTGGTGAAGCCGGACCTGAAGCAGTATTGCCGTTAACCGATGGAACATTAGGCACATTGTCAAAGATGATTGTCGGAGAGATGGCAAGACCAAGCGGAGTAAGCATTGATTCAAGCATCAACGGTGTTTATTCAAGTGGCGGTAATTCATCTGTATCGGAGCAGAATGCATTACTGAGAGAAGAAGTGCAGTTGCTTAGACAGATAGCCGGAAAAGAACTGACGATTAGTAGTAGCGAAGTATTCAAGGCTACACAGGCAGAATCAAATAACTATTACAACAGAACGGGCAATAGCCCGTTTTTATTTTAACCAAAGGAGGGATAGCTGATGGCTTTTCAAGGATATTTAATCAAGGTTGGAAACTATACTATCCCTCTTCAATTTATAAAATTGGAGAGTTACAAGTCGGCCCCAGACCAGAGGCAGGACTTGGATAGTTACCGAGATGCAGACGGATATTTGCATCGAAACGTGTTACCACACACGGCAACAAAGATAGAGTTTGAAACTCCGTATATGTATATGCGAGACTTTCAGGCTTTGCTTCAGGGCATTAGGAGCAATTTCCTTAGTAATCTAGCTAGGGATTGTAACTTGACCTATTACGATGAAGAAACGGATTCATATAAGACAGGTCATTTCTATATGCCTGGAACGATGGAATATCAGATGTATAACAAGCAGATTTACGCACCGTCAAGGTTTGCGTTTATAGAGTATTAAAGGAGGGTAAAACGAATGGCAGAGCAAACAGGAAAATTTCTAACAGAATTACCCGAACTGACAACGCCGATAGAAGATGACTTAATGTACATCGTTGATGATGATACATCGAAGAGAATCACGCTGAAGAATCTGAAGTCGGTAGTTGGTGGAGAAGATGTAACAGGAACAGCAAGTGGGGCGGTTGCGACATTCATAGATGGTGGCGATGATAAACCTTTAAAAGAGTGCGAAGTCAGCATCGAAGCCACGCAGAGCGGAAGTGGAACACCAAGCCCGAGCAACGTAAGACCGATAGTCGGACGGAGTGAAGTCAATGTAAGCGTGAGCGGGAAAAACTTATGGAATGAGGATTACACAGGAATAAGCGCAAACATAACATACAAGGCTATTTATGTAGGAGATGGAACGTTTACTTGCTCCACTACTTGCCCAATGTCGGGACAGGCTAAAAATGTATTTTTCCTTAGTGGAAATGTATCATCGGGGGCGGCATCAGCAACAAACGGAGTGTCAAACGGTTTACCTATTACAACGCAGAGCACAAATGGCTATGTAACTATTGCGTATAGAAACGATTTCGGATTAAACCCTGCCAATTATGAAACTCAAATCGAGATAGGCTCAAATGCGACAGAGTACGTCCCATTCGTTGCACACAATATAACCACCATCCCCCTCGGACGCACCGTCTACGGAGGAACGCTTGACGTTACAAGGGGAATTTTGACGGATGAGGTCGGCGATTTAATATCTTTTACTTCAGATAACGCAAGTGTATGGAGTGGAGTTGCTACAAGCACACAAGGGGTAACAAGATTTTATACAACACCGAGTTATGTGGGAAGAACATTGCTCGGATCAGATTCTTATAAAATCTCACAGAATTACAACACCGAAACGGATATTATAACAACATCGGTTGACGGACGAATTATAATAACGCCGACATTCGGACAGGGTAAGACGTTGGAGGAGTTCAAGGCATTACTTGCAACATATCCGTTTAATATCAAAATGACACTCGCCACACCTCAGACATACACCCTCACACCCGAAGAGGCAAGCACCATTTTAGGATATAACAACATATCCGCTGATTCGGGCGAAATTAGCGTGGTGTATGTTAGAGATTTGAATATCACGATTAACGACTTGATTAACAGGGTGACAGCTTTGGAAAACGAGTAAAGGAGGTTTCAACATGACATTACAGGAATACAACGATTTATACAAACAGCCTTTGCTTAAGAGTATGACCATCACGACTAGCGGTGGCATTACGATCACAAACGCTAATATCGTTTCCGAAACTATGTCACTTGAGAAATCCTTATGTAGCGAAACTAATCTGCGGTATGGACGATGCGAGGCCGCTTGCTTCAAGGTTCGTATCGCAGATTTAAACCACGACTTTACGGGTGAGTGGCTTAATGTAGTTCAAGATGTTATGACCGACAGCGAAGGCTATTTGCTCACTCAGAACGGCTTATATTTGCTTACTGAGGATGGATATAAGATAAAACTCAAGGACGAAGAAATAGACGAAGCTAGGGCTGTTTACGGACGTTTCAAGGTTTATTCGGATAAGCCTAGCAACGACAGACGTTGGCGTGACCTTACTTGCTACGATGTAATGTACGATATTCTCAATGCGGATGTGTTTGAGTGGTACAACAACCTTACATTTCCGATGACTCTTAAGAATCTCAGAGATAGTTTCTTTAATTATCTGGGCATCACTCAGGTAACAACGACTCTTATTAATGACAGCTTTGTTACGCCGGGTGGATTCTCGGTCGGCGGTTCGTTGAGTGGCAAGACAGTTATTGAATCCATATGCGAACTAAACGGAGTATTCGGACAGATTACAGGTGATGGAAAGTTTGAATACATATCTTTAGCAAGTCCAGAAACCTTAACCCTTGATTATTATGTCGATGGTACGGGTTCATATGAGGATTATGTCACAGATGCAGTTACGGGAATCAACGCCAAAGGAACGACTAACGATGTTGGCACTATTGTCGGAACTGATACAAACCTTTACATCATAGCCAACAATCCTTTGATTTATGGTACAGAAGGGACAACAGCCCTAACAACAGCTTTAAACACTTTATTAAGGCACATAACCGCTATACAGTTCAGACCATTCAAGGCTACGACATACGGAAACCCTATGTTGCCATTAGGCACTCAGATAACCCTTAACACCAAGAATCAGATAATTGTTTCTTATGTGGTTAGGAAAGAACTGAACGGCATTCAGAGCCTTAAAGATACGATTTCAGCAACAAGTGACAAGCATCAACCGACTGCGGTTAATAGTCCTGTGACAGAAATCAAAAGGTCACAAGGCAAGATTCACGAACTAGAGATTAATGTTGACGGTTTAACTAGCCGTGTATCAGCTACAGAAACGAACCTGAGTAACAACTATTCAACTACTAATCAGATGAATAGTGCTATTCAGCAGAGCGCAACAGCTATTACAACACAGGTAAGTAACAATTACGTTACTCAAGCCGCTTACAATGCTGAAATTCAGAACCTTCAAGATCAGATTGATGGACGTATTGAGTATTTCGATGGAAATGTAGTTCCTACGCTTAATAATCCTCCGGCTAGTACATGGACTACGACAGCCGAAAAAGATTCCCATGTAGGCGATTTGTACAGATACCACTATACGGATCAAGGCGTTGAAAAAACGGATTATTACAGATTTGACAAGGATACGACAACAAACCCACCAACTTACTCATGGGTTACGCTTGGTGAATCAGAAGCCGATGAAGCATTAAGACAAGCAGAGTTGGCAAATCAGAAAGCCGATGCCGCACAAGCACAGTTGGATGATTTACAGGAAGATATTGAGGACAACTATAGCACTACCACTCAGATGAATAGTGCTATAAATCAGAAAGCAAGTGAAATTACCCAGACGGTAAGTACAACTTACGAAACCAAGAGTGATGCTACAAGCAAGTTTAATACGGCAGATGCAAATGCACAGGGTTATGCTAACGATGCTTTATCGGCGGCGAACACTAATGCACAAGGATATGCAAATACGGCATTAACAACGGCTAGGTCGGAAATCTCTCAGCTTTCTAACAAGGTTGCTGTCAAGGTTAATTCTTCGGGCAGACTTGTTACGGCTGAACTTGGTGTCGATCCTGCTTCATCAACTTCATATGTAAAAGTCAAGGCCGATGACCTTGATATTATAGCTAATGGAAATCTTCAGTTGACCGCTAAAACGCTTGGCATTGACTCAACCTACTTTAAGGTTAGCAATACGGGTGTAATCACGGCTACAAGCGGTACAATCGGAGGATTTACTATAAGTGAAACCGCTATACAGGCAGAAACAGGTGGAAGTACACATGGTTTAGTTATACAGGCTTTAAAAACAACAAACTATGATGCTATTGCATATGCAATTAGAGTAAGGAATAGTTCATCAGATGCTTGGACGTACCCGTTTATTGTTAGATGGAGTGGTCATACAACCATGACCAACGCAAATGTTACGGGTACAATAACTACAAATAATATTACTGCAACAGGTGGCACTGTTGGCGGCTGGACTCTTACAAGCGGAAAGATATACGGAGGAGATTCTAACACAGGCGTTTCTGTAATGCAGAAACCTTCTTCTAGCATTACTTGGGTATTTGCAAGTGGTGGAACAACACATGATGCATATGCAAACTGCCCATTCAAGGTTTCTAAGAATGGCTCTGTTTTTGCAAAATGGCTAAACATTACTCCAAACTCAACAACGCATACTGCAAATTCGGGGTTTTTTGGTTATAACGAGGATTCCTCACCATATACAGGACTTGCATTATATGACAGTAATGGAAGTGAAGCGGTTGCTATGACTAGCACAGGAGTTGTAAAGGGAAAAACATTATCTATCACAGGAACAAAGAATAGGATAGTTGAAACTGAAGATTATGGAAATAGGCTTTTATATTGTTATGAAACGCCTACGCCTATGTTTGGTGACATTGGTGAAGGAAAAATAGCTGAAGATGGCAAATGTTATATTTGGATTGATTCAGTATTCAGACAAACAATAGCTGAAAGTTCATATCAGGTTTTTATCCAAAAATATAACGATGGAGAATGTTTTATATCCGAACGGAAAGCTGATTATTTTGTAGTCGAGGGTACACCTGGATTAAAGTTTGGATGGGAAATAAAAGCTAAACAGAAATCTTATGATATGAGAAGGCTTGACCAAGAAATAAAAATTGTAGGAACGCCTGATTATGGGGCATATGCATTAGATCATCTTAATGAACTTAGTGAAGAAAGAGAGGTAGCATAATGAAAACAGCAACAAGTGTAACAGTATGGAATGATGCAGTAGGCAAGAGAATGTCAATCACTTACTCAGAGATTGACGAGACAACAGGAAAGGTTATTTCAGACAATAACCGTGAGGATAAGGTTATTACAGATAAGGCTGAAAAAGACCTCGTAGAAAGCCTGTTAGAACTTGCACAGAGCAAAATAGAGGACTAATCGGGAGGTAACGAAGGCATGGATAAACCGATAGTTTTAATGGTTAAGGACTTTAAGGAAAAGACTTCTGCGACATTGAATGAATATATCAATATTCTTCCGGCTGATTCCCTTGCGGATTTTTATGAGAGCTTAACGATTCAGTTAAGACAGTTAGCCGTAAAGCAGATTGAAGAAGCACAGAAGGCTTATAGCGAGAAAACTGAATAACAACTAATGATAGGCACTCCGAAGAGTGCCTTTTCTATTTACGGAGGTAACAAACATGGATGACAAGGAAAAAAATGACGAAATCAAAATCGAGGATTTAACAGAGGAAATGTTAGAGGAACTTTCAAACGGAAAGGGGGATGATGACGATGAGTAATAGCCCATTAGTAACATACACAAAGCTCAGTCCTAACAAGACTGTTATGAGCAACAAGAAGAATACTCACATTGTTATTCATCACATGGCAGGAATCCTGACCGTAGAGCAATGTGGAAATGTCTTTGCTTCATCATCAAGGCAGGCATCAGCAAATTATGGCGTGGATGGCAAAGGCCATGTAGGTCTTTACGTTGATGAATCTAATCGTGCCTGGACTACAGGAAGTCGTGAGATTGATTCAAAAGCGGTTACAATAGAGGTGGCCAACGATCAGACAGGCGGCAATTGGCACGTTTCTGACACGGCACTTAGAAAGACTATTGAGTTATGCGCCGACATATGCAAGAGAAATGGCATTGCAAAGCTGAATTATACAGGAAACAAGTCTGGAAATCTTCATATGCACCAATGGTATCAGAACACAAGTTGTCCCGGACCGTACCTTGCAAGCAAGTTTGCATATATAGCTGATGAGGTAAACAAGATTCTTAACGGAAATACGCCTAGTCCATCAACGGGAACCCTTTATAGGGTACAGGTTGGAGCATATAGTAAGCGTGAAAATGCTGAGAATATGCAGAAGAGACTTAAGGCAGATGGTTATGATGCTATTATAGTTGAGGTAAAAAGGTGAGGTAGAGTATGAAGTTAAACGAGTTGGGACTTCCTAAGTCGGAGATACTTCGGATCGCTGACGAATGGATTTGGA
>JAEIGA010015226.1_pt1 | contig 11711 bp, 8 predicted proteins | sample 9270691 | NCBI WGS metagenome assembly JAEIGA01 (sample SAMN17057246, study PRJNA624740) | gut metagenome | biome: biome; isolation source: fecal sample | host: Bos grunniens | place: China: Xizang | collected 2019
CCGTCCGAGATTCTGAAGAAAATCAAGGATATCCAAAGCCAAGGATTCAAGCTCTCGGCCGAAGATATTTATAGTGTGAACCAATCGTCACTGAAAGATGCGGTGGTACGCTTTGGCGGAGGATGTACAGGTGAACTGATTTCTCCTGAAGGGTTGTTGATAACCAACCATCATTGCGGTTATGGACAGATTCAGTCGCATAGTTCCGTAGAACATGATTACTTGACCGATGGCTTCTGGGCTATGTCGAAGGCGGAAGAATTGCCGAATCCGGGATTGTCCGTTTCGTTCTTGGAATATATGGAAGATGTAACCGATGAAGTGATGAAAGGTTACAAGCCCAAGATGACCGAAGAAAAAAGAATGGAATTGATTGAAAAGAATTCAGCCAAAATCCGTGAAAAGGCTATCAAGGGAAAGAAGGGATTGGTGGCTCATGTAAAGCCCATCTATTATGGAAACCAGTATTTCCTTTTTGTCTATAAAGTTTATACGGATGTGAGACTGGTAGGTGCTCCTCCTAGCTCCATCGGTAAGTTTGGTGGAGATACCGACAACTGGATGTGGCCTCGCCATACGGGAGACTTCTCCGTGTTCCGTGTATATGCAGGTCAAGACAACGAACCGGCAGACTATAGTCCGGAAAATGTGCCTCTCCGTCCGAAGAAATTCTTCAAGATTAATGCCAAGGGTATCAAGGAGGGTGACTTTACCATGGTGTATGGTTTCCCGGGAACAACCAATGAATATCTCTTTTCGGAAGCGGTGAAGTACAGAGCGTTGATTTCGAATCCTCATAAGATTGCCTTGCGCACGCTTCGTCTGAACATTCAGAAAGAAGAGATGGGTAAGGATAAGGCTGTAAGAATCAAGTATGCATCGAAGAATGCAGGTGTAGCCAACGCTTGGAAGAAATGGCAAGGTGAAGCCAAGGGAATCCTGAAGATGTCTGCCATCGAGAACAAGCGTGCCTTTGAAGCTGAGTTCGACAAGTGGGCGGAAGGTAATGCCGAATATGAAAACTTGGTGGAACGCTTCAAGGAATTGTATGCTTCGATTGAAGAACTTTCGTTGGTGCAGGATTATCAGACCGAAGCTTTGAATGCGGTGGAAGCCATTGCTTTTGCCGGTAGAGGCCAGCATGATGCGGAAAAGTTCTACAAGGACTATTACATGCCGATTGACAAAGCTTCCTTCATTGCGCTTTATCAAGCATACAATAAGAACATTGCCAGCAAGTATCAGTCACCGTATTTCAAGACCAAGTTGGAAGAATATGGCTCGATAGAAGCTTGGGCGAATGCCTTGTTTGTTGGTAATGAACCTAACTTGGAAATGGCTGCTGAGATTTACAAGGAAACGAACGCATATTTCATGGCAAATATCAAGCCGACTTTGGATGAAGTCAACAAGGAAATCACTTTGCTCTATCGTGCTTACATGAAGGGAATGATGGAGTATAACGAAGCTACTCAAGGTGGCAAGGTATTCTATCCGGATGCCAACTCTACGTTGCGTGTCACTTATGGTAAGGTGAAGGGATACAAGCCTGCGGATGCTGTATATTACACTCCGGTGTCTTCGTTGGATGGTGTCATTGAAAAGGACAATCCCGAAATTTACGACTATAACATCCCTCAGCGTTTGAGAGACCTTTATGCAGAAAAGGATTATGGTCCGTGGGAAGAGAACGGTTCCGTTCCTGTGGCATTCATTGCTACCAACCATACCAGTGGTGGTAACTCTGGTTCACCGGTGCTTGATGCGGATGGCAACTTGATTGGTGTGAACTTCGACCGTGTGTGGGAAGGTACGATGAGCGATGTGGTTTACGATCCGGAAATTTGTCGTAACATAGCTCTCGACATCCGTTTTGCCTTGTTCGTGATGGACAGACTGGCGGGTGCAGGTCATCTGTTGGAAGAGATGGAAATCTTGAAATGATAGATATAAGAAAAGAACCGGCAAATGGCAAATTGCATTTGTCGGTTCTTTGTTTTTAGAATGACTTGTCGGTTGTCGATTATTCTACGATTGTCATTTCATCAATCAAGTGACCGCAATCACCCAACTTGTCGATGATGAAGAGTACGTAACGGATATCTACGGCGATACAACGCTGGAGGTTGTTGTCGAAGTTGATGTCACCACTCAATGATTCCCAGTTGCCGTCGAAAGCGCAACCAATCAATTCTCCCTTGCCATTGATGACCGGTGAACCCGAGTTACCGCCGGTAATGTCGTTGGTAGTCAAGAAGCAAGTCGGCATTTCACCATTGGCCATGGCATAACGGCCGAAGTCCTTGGCTGCATAGAGTTCCTTCAGCTTGGCTGGAACTTCAAATTCCGGATTAGTCGGGTCTTCTTTTTCCATTACACCCTTCAAAGTAGTATAGTACTTGTAGTGTACACCATCCTTCGGGTCGTATGGCTTGATGTTGCCGTATGTAAAGCGGATAGTAAAGTTGGCATCCGGTGCCTTTGGTTTCGGAGCATACATTTCGCAAAGTCCGCGAACATAAGTCTTGTGAAGGAGGTCGATTCCTTCCATAGCAGCTTCGGCTTGTTCATAGATTCTGTCGCCCAATTCATACTTGGCTTCGATGAATTGCTTCAAGAGGTCGTTTTCGATGGCCTTTACAGTAGGCTTGTTGATGAACTTGTTGAAGTTGGCTTCGTTGGCGAAGAGGCTCTTGTCGTACAAGGCATCTACGTAGGCATTATAGTCGCCCTTGAACTGACCGTTGATGGTAGCATAGAAAGCCGGCAAGTTTTCGGCTTCTACCATTTCTGCATACAATGGGAGCAATGCCTTGGCCACCTTGCGGTCCACTTCGTGGTTGTAGTCCTTGTTGTGGATATGTCCGAAGGCCAGCTTCAAGCGGTCGCTGAACTTCTTGATGTTTGCCTTGTCCTTCTTCTGAAGGGCTACCTTCAAGCTGTCGAGATTATTCGACGGGAGTGAAAGTTCGATACCGTTTCTCAAAATTTCGTTGAAGCAAGTCACCTGATAGAGGATAGGATTGCTCTTTTCAATCATTTCATCGATTTGGGCTACTACCTTGGCATATTCGGCATTGCCTGTTTCCTTTGCGAACTTGGCGAAGCGTGCTTCTTGTTCTGCCTTTGTTTCCAATACCTTGTTGTCGATGATAGCCTTGTTCATACCGATGGAGTTCTTCCAATAGTTGCTGCTGCTGGCATACTTGCTGGCATATTGGATGCGAACCTTGTCGCTAGCTGCCATTTCCGCCTTCAATACATCTTGGCGGACACCACGGATGCGGATACGAGGCTCATTGGTAGAATACATGCGTTGCTTGATTTCGCTTTGGGTCAAGTAGCGGTTGGTGCTTCCCGGGAAACCCATAATCATGGCATAATCGCCTTCTTCGATACCCTTCAACGAGATGGCAAGGTGCTTCTTGGCCTTCAAGGGCACGTTGTCGGCACTGTATTCTGCCGGTTCGCCATTGGCATCGGCATAGATACGGAATACGGAAAAGTCGCAAGTATGGCGAGGCCACATCCAGTTGTCTGTTTCACCACCGAACTTACCGATGGAGCTAGGAGGAGCTGCAACCATACGGACATCTTTGTAAGTCTTCAGATAGATGACATAGAACTTGTTTCCTTCGTAGAATGGAAGTGCCTGTGCGCTGATACCTGGTTTTCCCTTCAAGTCGCTGGCTTTGTATTCTTCGCTAGCCAATTTGCGCAAGAATGGTTGGCCGAATGATTCTTCTTCCTTGATTTCACCTGCCTTGATTTTCGCGTTCACTTTGTCGGTCACGTCATCAATGCGTTCTACAAAGCGGAAGGCGAGTCCCGGAGTAGGCAATTCTTCCTGACGATTCTTTGCCCAGAATCCGTTCTTCAGATAATCGTGTTCCACGGAGCTATGTTGTTGGATGGCTCCGTATCCACAATGGTGGTTGGTCAGAATCAAACCGTCGGGTGAGATGATTTCACCGGTACATCCGCCTCCGAAGATACCTACGGCATCCTTCAGCGAGATTTTGTTCGGGCTATACACATCGTCGGCTTCCAAAAGCAAGCCTTGAGCTTTCAAGCGGTCGATGAGATGCTTTTCCTGCATCATCTGGAGCAACCACATGCCTTCGTCGGCTTTCGACGGAAGGACAATCGCACAGAAAAGTGCGAGCATTAAGATTTTTAATGTTTTCATGTCTTTATTGTTCAATAATAGATTACGGATGCAAAAATAGGAAAAAAACAATAATTATGGGCTATTGGTTGCGTCCGAAGTTATAAACATCTTCTATTTAGTTTTAAATAATGATAAAATTTTACTTCAGAATGACGGAATAATGAATATACGTTGTATTTTTGTTGCCGAAATCATAAGACGTATCAGATGAATATAGTAAAGACCCTATTTTCAGTCATGTTTGTTTTAGTCTTCGCTTCTTGTGCCAGCGAGTACAAGATAGAAGGCAACTCCTCCGTAACCCGATTGGATGGGAAGATGTTTTTTGTGAAGGTTCCTCGGAATGGACAGATGGTCAGTGTCGATTCGGCTGAGGTCGTTCATGGACTTTTTAGCATGCAAGGTGAGATAGATTCTGCTGTCATCGCTTCTCTCTATATGGACGAACAGAGCATCATGCCGCTTGTCGTGGAGAAGGGGGACATTCAGATTCAGATTGAAACCGCCCGTATCAATGTCAGTGGCACACCGCTGAACGATGAGCTTTATCGTTTTGTGGCCGAGAAGGAAGCGTTGGACGACAGAGCTTACGAGGTGGAGCGGATGGAAAGCCGGATGATTATGGAAGGGAAGTCGATGGAGGAAGTGGAGTATGCCATCCGGAAAGAAAGGGAATTGCTTTCGAAAGAGATGGATAGTTTGGTCAAGGGCTTTATCCAGAAGAACTATAACAATGTCTTGGGTCCTGGGGTATTTGTGATGCTATGTAGTAATTTCCCCTATCCGGTCTTGACACCGTTGATAGAAGAAATTGTAGCCGATGCGCCGGAATCTTTCAAGAACGATGCCTTGGTCAAGGAATATATGGAAGCTGCCCAAAAGAATATGGAAGGACTGAATGCTTCTTATAAATAAGGAATAATCGTTAGGAAAGAAACGTCAGCACGTTCTTGTTGAAACGTGCTGACGTTTCTTTGTTTGAGACAAAAGTAGCTTCATGTGTTTGTTTAATGGTTTAGTATAGGGCATATTGAAGGTAATTTCCCGATGAATTAACTGTCAACTGCTTCTTATATTTCTTCGTCACAGTTGTGAAGAAGCTTCTTCACTATATATGACGAAGAATATTCACATATAGTGACGAAGAAACATCACATCTGTGCAGAAGTGAATACATCTAGAATGGAAGTACAATGAAAGCAAGGCTTTCCCTTAAAGTTCCGAAGACTTTTTCTCAGTGGTATTTTCTTGAAGGGCTTGTAAAGGAAACCGCTTGCAGCATCATGTTCTTTTGAATGGAGAATCACAATGGTGCAATCGTAGCAAGTGAATATGCCTACGACAATCATGGAAAATAGCAACAAGAATATTTCCACGATTGCGTATAATTGTTTAAATAAAAGTTACTTATCATTTTGTCATCCAGAGCGTAGCGAAGAATCTTGTAAATACCTACTTGATGCACTCGAGATTTTTCACTTCGCTCTGAATGACATTACTTTTTGATAGCGATTTTGCATTATAGTACCATACTGCATAGAGAAATCCTAATGCTTATTCGCATTCCCCCATCTTGAAATTGAGGAAGAGCAATCCGGCTTCGTTTGTATGCTTCAGCTTTTCTACGATGTTCAGCGTCTGTGCTTCTTCTTCCACTTGCTCACGCACGAATCCCCAAAGGAAATCTTGAGTGGCATTGTCTTTCTCGTCCGATGCAATTCTTACCAACAGGTCGATAAGCTTCGATACGTGACATTCGTGTTTGTAGGCATCTTCGAATGCTTCACGGGTACTTCCCCAATTTTGAGGAACCACATCCACCTTGTCTATTTTGGGGATGGCTTGACGACTTATCATATACTCGGCAATTCGGTTGGCATGGCAAGTTTCCTCTTGGGCTTGTCTTTTCATCCAATGTGCAAAGCCTTCATATCCCTCACGGAGGAGGAAGAAGGACATGGACAAGTAAAGATTGGCCGACCAAAGTTCGGCCGTAATCTGTTCGTTTAGTGCTTTTTGTAATTTTTCTGTCATCATAATTTATACAATTTAGGGTGTCATATACGAATATATAACACCCTAAGTATAAGTTTGTTCAAACGACGTTGCCTTATTGGTCAGGATTTTCCATCTTGCCTTGATACTTTTCCGGAAGAGCACTCATGATGATTCGGTACGATTCCTCCATCATGCGGGTTACGTTTTCTTCGCCTTTGCATGCAGGATAGATAGGATCGTGAATGGTCATGGTGAGTGGATGCCATGATGGCCATTTGGCTGTACGGGAGAGTACATCGAAAGGACCGTTCAACGTGATGGGAACGATAGGGAGCTGCAATTGGTCGGCCAATTGGAAAGCACCACGCTTGAATTCGCCCATATGACCGGTGTAGCTTCGTGAACCTTCGGCAAAGATGACGAGTGACATACCACCTTTCAATACCTTGCGGGCATGCATAATGGTGGCAAGAATCTTTCTTGGTCCTGACTTGTCCACAAAAATATGTCCGGCCGATTCGGCAGCCTTACCGATGAGGGGAAGTTTGCGGAGGCCTACTTTCATCAGCCACTTGAAGTGGTGACCGAGGAATCCGTATATCAGGAAGATGTCGAAGGCGCCTTGATGGTTGGCTACAAATACGTAGGAAGTGTCCTTCTTCACGTTCGGATTTCGCTTGACCTTGACTGGCAAGAGCAGTGCATAACAGAAGATGTACGACCAAACTTTCCCTGGCCAATAGCTCCAGAAGTGGGCGTTGCCGAGGCTGCAACCGATGATGATGGTGGTACACACGAGGATTGTCGATACCAGAAGAATGGGTAACGCAATGAATACTTGGTAGATGAAGTAGATAAGTTTTATCATATACAATAAGATTTATGGCACAAAAATAGTAAAAAATATGGATTTATGAATGAAAGAGTGGAAAAATCTTACTCTTTATGCAAGGTTAATACTGTAATCTCCGGCCAAGCTCCCAGACGCATGGGGTAGAGCAGATGTCCCAAGCCGATGTTCACGTACAGCATTTGTCCATTTTCTTCATACAAGCCGCTGTGTTCGGGATAGGCGAAGGCGGCAGGAGATAGACCGAAAAGGCTTGTCTGCATGTTGTGGGTATGTCCGGCGAGCATCAGTTGGATGTCCGTCTTCGGAAGTACTTCGCGTCGCCAATGGCTTGGGTCATGACTCAGGAGAATCTTGAACATACCTTCCGTTCCTGTTGAGGCTTCATTCAAGCGGGCATGGTCGGGGAAGGGGGGACGTCCACTGTTCTCCACACCGATAAGGGCGATGCTGTCTTCTTGTTGGTAAAGCTTTACATGACGGTTGTTCAGCAATTCCCATCCCATCTGTGCTTGCTTGGCTTTGAGGCTGTCCAATTCGGCTTCTTGTTGGTCTGGATGCTCCCATTTGATATAGGTAGAGTAATCGTGGTTTCCCAACACCGAATATACACCATGTTTGGCTTTCAGACGGGAGAATATGGGAATGAAAGCATCCAGCTCTGAGGCAAGGTTATTCACCAAGTCTCCCGTGAAGACAATGAGGGCGGGTTGCAAGGAGTTGATGAGATTTACGGCCCGTTGCATAGGTAATGTATCCGTTCCCCAACTTCCGGTATGGATGTCGGCTATCTGCACGATGCGGTATCCGTCGAATGCTTGAGGAATGTCTTTCGACTTGATATTGACTTTCTTTATCTCGAAATGTTGTTTCCCTTCCGTCGCACCGAATAGGATGATGGCACCCGAGAAGAGTGCGATGGCCAATGCGATGTAGCTCTCGTGGAACTCATGGCGTATTTTCCCGGCCAAAGTTCTGAATGTGAGTGCGCAGAGTGCAAAGAGGGCTTTCGGTACGTTGATGCAGAGAAAGACGATGAGCAACAGGCTGAGTCGGTTCATGGCTTCGGGACGTGGTTCGTAGCCGATGAAGGTGATGAGCATGCCGATGAACAGCAGGGTGCTAGGAAGCCAATAGAGTCGTTTCCACACTTGTTTCTTCAAACGGAGGATGTAGGTGCGGTAGATGTACCAGTCGGGCAAGGCCATCAGTACGGTGAAGAACAGGAAGAGCTCCAATAGGTGTCTCATGATTGTTTGTTTAAAGGTTTGCTGCTAAGAATTTACGCATTTCATCCATAGGCATTCCTCTTCGGGAAGCATAGTCTTTCAGTTGCTCCTCGTCAATGCGTCCCACACTGAAATACCGGCAGGCAGGATGTGCCATCATCAATCCGCTGACGGAGGCATGAGGTATCATCATCCCGTTTTCGGTGAGGCAGATGCCGATTTGTTTCATGTCGAGCAGTTCGTCGAGGATGAAGTTTACCGATTGGTCGGGCAGTGAGGGATAACCAACGGCTGGACGGATGCCTTGAAATTCTTCGTTGTGCAGTTGCTTCATGTTCAGGTTTTCATCGGGGGCATATCCCCAATGCACCTTACGCACTTGCTCGTGTAGCTTCTCGGCAGTAGCTTCGGCCAGTCGGTCGGCCAAGGTTTGTATCAGCATCTTCCGATAGGCATCGTCGGGGTAGAGGGTTTCCACGGTTGCATCTACAGAGGTGGCAAAGATGCCTACCTTGTCCTTGATGTTTTGCGAGCGCGGACGGATGAAATCGGCAAGGCAAAAATAGAAATCGCCTTCACGTTTCGTTTGTTGGCGAAGGCAAGGGAAACGGGTGTCTTCCAGCCATAAGTCATTCTCTTCGCTTTGGGCATCCATCAGACGGAAGATGGCGTGAGTGTAATAGCCTTCTGCATCCAGTTTCACGAGCATCCGGTTGGCTTCCTTGAAGAGCTGCATCGCTTCGGCAGCTTTGGCTCGCTCGTCTTCGGGAAATCGGGCGATCCATAGCGCACGACAAGCATCGCATCCATGAATGTCGGCTATGGTGGCATAGCGGGGTTGGAATCCCCACGCATGGAAGAAGTACACCCAATTGATGTACTCGCTAACTTCATGGATGCGGTAATGTATCGTCATCGGTCGAATCTCAATGCTTGTCCACGATGGTGGGTGTCCACTTGATTGTCTGCATAGACCATGTGTCCGTTCACGAATGTCTTTTCTACTTTCGAGCGGAAGGTCTGTCCTTCCATCGGGCTCCATCCGCATTTGCTCAACAAACAGTCATTCTCTACCTTCCAGGTGTGTGAAGGATTGAGCAATACCAAGTCGGCTTTGTATCCCTTGCGGATGAATCCTCGTTTCTCTATTTGGTAGAGTTCGGCAGGTGCGTGGCACATCTTCTGCACCAGTTGTTCGATGCTGAGCGAGCCTTCGTGTACCAGTTCCATCACGGCGATGAGCGAGAACTGCAAGGTCGGCATACCCGATACGGCTTTCAATGCACCTCCTTGTTTTTCACTCAATAGGTGAGGGGCATGGTCGGTACCGATTACGTCGATGAGGTTATCGGTCAATGCATGGCGGAGGGCATTACGGTCAGTCTTCGACTTGATGGCGGGATTGCACTTGATGCGTGCACCGAAGTGTTCATAATCCTCGTCGCAGAAGAAAAGGTGTGATACACATGCTTCGGCAGTGATGTTCTTTTCGGAGATAGGCTTGTTTTCGAGCAAGGTCAGTTCCTTGGCGGTACTGATGTGCATGATGTGCAGACGGGCACCAGTCTCCTTGGCAAGCTGTACAGCCAGGGCAGACGACTGGTAGCAAGCCTCTTCGTTGCGGATAGCTGGATGATACTTCACATCTGGATCTTCACCATATTTTTCCTTATAGATAGCCGTATTGGCACTGATGATGTGCTGGTCTTCGCAATGGGTAGCGATGAGCATGCCGGCATTGGCAAAGATGTTCTTCAACGTGTCCATCTGGTCAACGAGCATATTGCCGGTACTTGATCCCATGAAGAGCTTAATGCCACATACCTTTTGCTTGTCTAGTTTGACCAAGTCACCGGCATTGTTGTTTGTGGCACCGAAGTAGAAGGAGTAGTTCGCAATGCTCTTGGTAGCTGCATCGCTGAACTTGGCTTCGAGGGCTTCGAGGGTCGTTGTCTGCGGGTTGGTGTTCGGCATGTCCATGTAGCTGGTCACGCCACCGGCTGCTGCTGCCATACTTTCGGAACTCATGTCGGCCTTGTGTGTCAATCCCGGGTCACGGAAGTGCACGTGGTCATCAATGACACCTGGAATGAGGTACATACCCTGTGCGTCGATGGTTTCATCACATGGTGCAGAGGGTGTTTCTCCTGCTTTCAGTACCTCTGCTATCACTTCATTTTCAATCACGATGCCGCCTTCGAAGGTCTGTCCTTCGTTCACGATGCGTGCGTTATGGATGTATGTTCTTTTCATTTCGGTTATTTCTTTTGTGGATATTTTCTAAACCAACTGTTCCATTTCAGTTGCATCACTCCGAAGAATGCTTCACCGAAGATGCTGCTGTTCATTTTCGAGGTACCTAATTCACGATTGACGAAGATGACGGGTACTTCGGCTATTTTGAATCCGCATTGGTAGGCGGTGAACTTCATTTCTATCTGAAAAGCATAGCCTTTAAACTTGATTTTATCCAATTCGATGGTTTCGAGCACCTGGCGACGATAGCACTTGAATCCGGCGGTGGTATCGTGGATAGGCAATCCGGTGATGATACGGACGTACTTTGATGCAAAGTATGACATCAGTACGCGACTCATGGGCCAGTTTACTACATTCACACCGCTCACGTAGCGCGAACCGATGGCTACGTCGTAACCTTGATTGGCACATTTTTCGTATAGACGAGGCAGGTCGGCTGGCGCATGACTGAAGTCGGCATCCATTTCAAACACGTAATCGTACTGATGTTCGATGGCCCACTTGAATCCTGCAATATAGGCTGTACCTAGACCTAGCTTCCCCTTGCGTTCCACCATGAAGAGGCGGTCGGGGAATTCCTGTTGCATACGGCGCACGATGTCTGCCGTTCCGTCAGGCGAGTTGTCCTCGATGATGAGTATATGGAAGTACTTTTCCAGGGCGAATACCGCACGGATAATGTTCTCGATATTCTCCTTCTCGTTGTAAGTCGGTATGATAATTATACTGTCTGATTTCATGGTATTGGTTGAGTTATGAGTTCTAAATTTTTAGTTATTCATCATTGTACCTGTGGTGATAAGCTTGATGGTATTGTTCAACAAGTATTCACGTGTATCTCCCAAAGGATACCAAGGAATGATGTTGAATTCATTCAGGTTATATGTAGGAGTAAATCCCTTGCTGTAATCGCTTTCGCCATCGGCGTTTGATACATATGCTACTACGGGCCATAGAGTCAGGCCATGTGTCTCATTATGGAAGGACTGTACGGCTACGTTCTTTCCCACAGTTTTTGTGCCTATCAGCACTACGTTGTCAACTCCCATATAGGGAATGAGACCATTGATGACAGCTTCGGAGGCAGATGCTGTGAGGTCTCCAGTCAGGATATAGACTTTATTGAGATCCAGGTTGGCATCGGCGTATTGGGTGTCGAAAGCATAGTTCACCGTTTGTGGAGTGGTTTTGTCATTGTATGTCA
>JAEIGA010015227.1_pt1 | contig 11711 bp, 9 predicted proteins | sample 9270691 | NCBI WGS metagenome assembly JAEIGA01 (sample SAMN17057246, study PRJNA624740) | gut metagenome | biome: biome; isolation source: fecal sample | host: Bos grunniens | place: China: Xizang | collected 2019
GGGTACTGCCAATACCATTATCATCAGCGATGGTAAGGTTTTGGTGGATGAGCCCAGCGTGGTAGCCTTGGACCGTCGTACGGAGAAGATGATTGCCGTGGGCGGTAAGGCCAAGATGATGTACGAGAAGACCAACCCCGACATCCGTACTATCCGTCCTTTGCGCGATGGTGTGATTGCAGACTTCAATGCCTGCGAGCAGATGATGCGTGGTCTTATCAAGAAGATACACACAGGAACTCACCTGTTCACCCCCTCATTGAAGATGGTGATTGGTGTGCCCAGTGGTTCTACCGAAGTAGAGTTGCGTGCCGTACGCGATAGTGCAGAGCATGCAGGTGGACGCGAGGTGTATCTCATATACGAACCCATGGCAGCAGCCATTGGTATCGGTTTGGATGTCTTGGCTCCCGAGGGCAATATGATCGTGGACATCGGTGGCGGTAGCACAGAGATCGCCGTAATCAGTTTGGGCGGTATCGTAGCCGACAAGAGTCTGCGTGTTGCCGGTGACGAACTCACAGCCGACATTCAGGAGTATATGTCTCGTCAGCACAACGTGAAGGTCAGTGAACGTATGGCCGAGCGTATCAAGATAAACGTAGGTGCTGCTCTTACCGATCTTGGTGATGAGGCTCCCGAGGATTACATCGTTCATGGTCCCAACAGAATCACTGCTCTGCCCATGGAGGTGCCCGTATGTTATCAGGAGATAGCACGATGTCTTGAAAAGACCGTAGCCAAGATTGAGACCGCCATTCTGCAGGCTCTGGAGGAGACTCCCCCAGAATTGTATGCAGATATCGTACACAACGGTATCTATCTGGCCGGTGGTGGCGCATTGCTGAAGGGTTTGGCACGCCGACTGACAGACAAGATAAATATTCCCTTCCACGTAGCCGAGGATCCTCTGCATTGCGTGGCCAAGGGTACAGGTATTGCACTGAAGCACATACAGGAATTCTCTTTCCTGATGTAATATGTAATCAAGGCCTCATCCGTTCATCCGGATGAGGCTTCCGTCACCATGCAGGGCATCATAGATTGGATACGAAAATACACGCATTGGTTGGTACTCCTATTTCTTGAGGGTATCAGCCTTGCTTTGTTGGTGTCGTTCAACGGCTATCAGGGCAGTGTGTGGTTTACCGGTGCCAACCGTTTGGTGGGACAGGTTCAGGAGTGGCAACAGGGGTGTCTTGCGTATTTCCATCTTGGCGAACTGAATACCGAACTTACAGCCAGAAACCTACAGTTGGAACGTGAACTGGAGGTACTTCGCAATGAGCTTGATGAACTGAAGCACGACAGTTCCTATACGGAACGCTCTTTGGCTGCCAAGTTGCGTGAATTGCCTGTTTTGTCGGCGCATGTAGTGGGAAATAGCATTACCATGCGCGACAATTACATTACAATAGACAAGGGCTCCATGGATGGTGTCAGACCTAAGATGGGTGTGGTATGCGGAACTGGCATAGTGGGTATTGTATCGCAGGTAACCGACCATTATGCCGTTGTCATGTCTGTCCTCAATAGCAAGTCCAGCATCTCATGCCGTCTTCGCGGAAGCAGTTATTTTGGTTATCTGCATTGGCATGGAGGTAATGTTTTGTCCGCTACCCTCGACGATGTGCCGCGTCATGCCAATTTCAAGGTGGGCGATGCTGTAGAGACAAGTGGTTTCAGCAATGTATTTCCTCCTGGTATATTCGTTGGCAGGATAATACAGATTCGTGACAGTAGGGACGGACTCAGCTATCAGCTGACAGTACAACTCTCGTCAGACCTTGCCAATATACGTGATGTGGCTGTAATACTAAACGATCATGATTCAGACCTTGTTCCATAGACTGGGAATCATGTTCCTGGTTATACTGTTGCAGGTTTTTGTGTTCAATCACATAAACCTATGGGGCTATGCTGTGCCATTGCTGGGTGTAATGGTGCTGTTTCACGTGCCTCTGAATGCCAGTCGTATAGGCAACATGTTCCTGGCGTTCTTTACCGGTCTTGTTCTTGACGCTTTCAGCAATTCTCCTGGCGTGGCAGCTGGAGCCATGACCTTAACCGCCTTTGTCCAGTACCCACTCTTGCATGCTATGGCGCCCAAAGATGCTGTAGAGGATGCACTCCCCAGTGTAAGTATGCTGGGCAGATATACATACATCTCGTACATAGCCATACTGATGGCAGTACACCATATGGCGTATTTCACATTTGAGGCATTCACATTCTTTAATGCCATGGACATGTTTTTACGTTTCTTAGGCAGTTATGCCTTGTCCATGTTGTTGGCCTTATTCATTGAAATGCTCCTTTCGGCCAAGGAAAAATAACAGAAAGGCATGGAGAAGAAGAAGTACGAACTTGACAAGCGCAAGTATGTGCTGGGAGGCATAGCTTGTGTAATAATATTCGCATATATTCTGCGACTCTTCACTTTGCAGCTGCTAAGCGAGGATTTCAAAAAGAATGCCGATAGCAACGCTTTTCTGAAGCATATCCTTTTCCCTGCCCGTGGTGCCATAACCGACCGCAATGGCAAACTGCTGGTGTACAACCAGCCTGCTTATGACATAATGGTTGTGATGAAGGAGCAGATTGGCGTAGATACCCTGGATTTGTGCAACACCCTTGGTATCACTCCCGAGTGGTACAAACGCCGTATGGATGAAATCCGCGACCCCAGGCGCAATCCCGGTTACAGCCGTTATACCCAACAACTGTTCATGAGCCAGTTGTCGGCCGAGGAGTTCAGTACCTTCCGCGAAAAACTTTTCTGCTATCCTGGTTTCTACATACAGAAGCGAAGCATACGCCAGTATACCTATCCTTATGCAGCACACGTTCTTGGAGATGTTGGCGAGGTAGGTCCCAAGGATATTGAACGCGACGACTATTACAGGAGCGGTGACTATATCGGAAAACTTGGCATAGAGCGTCAGTACGAGGAACAGTTGCGTGGCGAAAAGGGAGTTGAAATCCTCCTTCGCGATTCCCGCGGACGTATCAAGGGACGTTATCAGGATGGCAAGTTCGACGAACCTCCCATTCCTGGCAAGAATCTCACCTTGTCCATCGATGTGGAACTGCAGGCACTCGGAGAGCGTCTCATGACAGGCAAGAAGGGAGGCATAGTGGCCATAGAACCCTCCACGGGTGAGATACTCTGTATGGTCAGCAGCCCCACCTACGATCCTCGAATGATGGTAGGACGTCAGCGCGGCGCCAACAATAATCTTCTTTCCCGCGATCCGCACAAGCCTTTGCTGAATCGTGCTATAATGGGTCAGTACCCGCCCGGTTCCACATTCAAGACCGCACAGGCTCTCACGTTCCTGCAGGAAGGCATAGTTACCCCGCAAACCCTCTTCCCATGTAGTATGGGCTTCCGTTTCAAGGGACTCACCGTGGGATGTCATGCTCATGCCGCCCCCATTCCTCTGGTGCCTTCTTTGGCCACTTCGTGCAACAGTTACTATTGTTGGGGTCTCTTCCAGATGTTCTCCAATCGCAAGAAGTATTCTACCGTACAGGATGCCATGACGCGTTGGAAGGACTATATGGTTTCCATGGGCTTCGGTTATGCCCTTGGTGTGGACCTGCCAGGCGAGAAACGTGGTATGATACCCAATGCACCATATTACGACAAGGCATACCGTGGGTCATGGAACGGTCTTACTGTCATTTCCATCTCCATAGGCCAGGGCGAGGTGAATGCCACTCCCTTGCAGATTGCCAACCTTGGAGCCACCATAGCCAATCGTGGCTGGTTCATTACCCCTCATGTGGTAAAGGATATTCAGGACGAGGAACTGGATTCGTTGTACACAACACGTCGCTATACCATGTCCGATCCCTCCAATTATGAGTACGTGGTTGAGGGTATGCGTCAGGCTGTTCTTGCCGGTACATGTCACGGAGCCAATTCTCCGCTATATGAGGTGTGTGGCAAGACGGGAACAGCACAGAACCCACACGGTCAGGACCATTCTGCCTTTATGGGTTTTGCGCCTATGAACAATCCTCGGATAGCCATTTGTGTGTATGTAGAGAATGGTATATGGGGTGCCACTTTCGGTGTGCCGATTGGAGCCTTGATGATGGAACAATATTTGACAGGTGGTTTGTCGCCAGAGAGTGAAGAGAAAGCAAAGACGTTCGAGGAACGACATCTAATATCCGTAAACAATGCCTTCAGTAAGCAAGAGAGATAAGGAACAGAGCATCATCCGCAATTTGGATTGGTTCACGTTGTTCATCTTCGTGGTCCTCGTGGCTATGGGATGGATGAGCGTATGTGGAGCCAGTTATGATTTTGATCAGGGAGGCCAGTTGCTGGACTTCTCTTCCCGCAGTGGTATGCAGATGGTGTGGATTCTTACATCCCTTATCCTTGGTAGTGTCATCCTGTGTGTGGACGACCGTCTTGTGGAAAGCCTTTCCTATATTATATATATAGCTTTCATAGCCCTGTTGTTCGTGACACCGATGTTGGCTCACGATATCAAGGGTAGTATGTCATGGATCAAGATTGGTTCTTTCAGCATCCAGCCTGCCGAATTTGCCAAGTTCGCTACAGCTCTGTGTCTTGCCAAAGTGATTAGTTCCTTCAGCTTTGACCTTTCCCGCTGGCGCGATCTTATCATCAGTTCCATTCTCGTTGTCCTGCCCATGGGACTCATCATCATGCAGAAGGAGACGGGTTCAGCCCTTGTCTACCTTGCCTTCTTCCTGATGTTCTATCGCGAAGGTATGATAGGCAGTATCCTCTTTGCAGGAGCAGCAGCAGTCTTTTATTTTGTGGTTGGTGTGCGCTATGCCGATGTCCCCATGTGGGAGATTGCTCAGATTAGTATGGGCGAGTTTCTTGTTTTGGCCGGTATACATTTGTTCTCGGCAGGAATGATGTGGGTGTACACCTCGCTTAGGAAGCCGTTTCTGCAGACCTTGATATTCGGAACTGCAGCCTATGTGCTCGCCATACTGTATGCCAAATATCTCATTCCGTTCAACGCCTGTTGGGTGCAATGGATAGTGCTTGCCGCCATGGTGGGTTACCTTTTTTATCTTTCCGTGCGTGAACAGTTGTGGTCCTATGCGCTGATAGCCTTGTTTGCCATAGGCAGTACGGGTTTCTTCTACTCGGTTAATTATGTTCTCAGCGATGTTCTCCAACCTCACCAGCAGACTCGTATCCGTGTCCTTCTGGGACTGGAGGACGACCCCAAGGGTGCAGGCTATAATGTTATTCAGGCCAAGATTGCCATAGGCTCTGGTGGTTTGCATGGTAAGGGTTTCCTGAACGGCACTCAGACCAAGCTGAAGTATGTACCGGAGCAGGACACCGACTTTATCTTCTGCACCGTTGGCGAGGAACAGGGCTTCGTGGGCAGTGCTTTGGTGCTGTTGCTTTTCCTGGTCTTTATCCTCAGACTGATGCACCTTGCAGAGCGACAACCTCTGCGATTTGGTAGGGTATTCGGTTATTGTGTGCTGTCCATATTCCTGTTTCACGTCTTCATCAACGTGGGCATGGTTCTTGGCCTCACCCCCGTTATCGGTATCCCGTTGCCCTTCTTTAGCTACGGAGGTTCTTCCCTATGGGGTTTTACCATCCTGCTTTTCGTATTTCTTAGGATAGATGCATCCCGCAATCGCATGCAGCACTGATGTTATCATAGTTTTGTGCTAATAATAAAAATGAGGATCATCATCGGATGGTCCTCATTTTTATTCCTATGTCTGTGATGTGCGGTAATATTTCGCGCGACATAACGTGGTATAGCTTCATACGTCCTTGCTGTCCTTCCTTCAGCGCAAATGTGGTGTCGCTATGGCTGTAGGTCCTTATGGTCACTCCCTTACCCTCCGGAAATGCAGTGTCGCTCCCCGTCTCTATACAGATAGTATCCTTATGTGTCATTAGCGGAGTTTGAAACAAGACTTCCCTTACAACCCATATCTTTTGGTATGGAAATGGGCGTGTAGTGCGTATTTCCGTATCTACTGCATAGTGCCCCTCAACGTTAGCCGGCGGAAGTTCAAAGGCAATAGTATCGTTCCTGCTCCATCCCTCCTTGCTGATGTGGTGGTATTGGTGCTGGATGGTGTCGCCTATACAACTACTGAGCAGGAGCGTTATTATTGCTGTTGTTAGTGTCCTTTGCAGCGTTGCCTTGATTGTCATTGCGCTTGTTCTTTTTCTTTTTCTTCTTTTTCTTGCTTGCCAGTTGCGCATCAAAGCGTCCCAGATCTTCCTGTGTGGCAAGGTCTATGGGGCGTGCTTTCTCCTTGTTGGTATCCTTGTCCAGGGCAACAGGGTTCTCGCCCCTCTTGTTCTGTGCTATGATGTCCATGGCACGCTCGGCCGTGATGGTGGTTATGTTGGCGGCAAGATGCTTGTCCGAAGAGTAGGATACCAAGCCAGCCAATATGTCGGCTTTGAAGAAGAACCACTCGCCTTCCTGTGTGTTGAGTACGATGTCCCTGTGTGGCAGTTTTCTGCCAGCCTCCATGTATTGGTCCACTTCGTAGTTCATGCAGCACTTCAACTTGGCGCACTGTCCTGCCAGTTTCTGAGGATTGAGCGACAGGTTCTGGAAACGTGCAGCCGCAGTACCCACACTGGTAAAACTCTTTATCCAGGTGGAGCAGCACAGCTCTCTTCCGCAAGGACCGAAGCCGCCTATGCGTCCAGCTTCCTGGCGGGCACCAATCTGCTTCATCTCTATTCTCACGTGGAATACATCTGCCAGTACCTTGATGAGTTGGCGGAAGTCCACACGTCCGTCGGCTATGTAGTAGAAGATGGCCTTGTTGCCGTCGCCTTGATACTCCACGTCACCGATTTTCATCTCCAGCCCCAGATCCTTGGCAATCTGTCGGGATTCTATCATGGTCTGGTGCTCGCGTGCTTTGGCCTGCTCGTATTTTTCCATATCGCCCTCCTTGGCCAGACGATACACGCGCTTTATCTCCTCTTCGCTTTTCAGGTTGGCCTTCTTTACCTGCAAGGCAGCCAGGGTGCCAGTTAGCGTTACTATGCCTATATCATGACCGGGATTGCCCTCCACGGCCACTATGTCGCCTTTTGTCAGTTCCAGACCGTTGGAGTTGTGAAAATAGCCCTTGCGGGTATTTTTGAACTGCACCTCCACCAAGTCTGTCAACTCTGTGTTGTTGGGGATGTCGGCCATGTAGTCACACACGTTCAGCTGTGTGTAGTGGTTGGTGTGCCAACCCTTACTGCATAAGCCGCGTCCTCCGCCCGATATATATTTTTGTTCCATTATTGTATTAGTAGTACTATCATTTTTAATGCAAAATCAAAGAAGACCATCCTAGGGTTCACGTTCTGTTCTATGTCGCGTTGGCACAGGGACAGTTCTTCCATGATGGATATTACGTTCTTCTCGTTTACGAAGCGTGCGAAGTTGGTGCTAAAGGCAGCTTCCTCGGTAGTTTCGTAAATCAGTTCCTGACGTTTGAAGTTATACATGAAGTTCTCCCTCACGAGACGCTGGCAGTACTCCAGGAACCTCTTCTGGCCCTCGCGTCCCATATCGCTCACTTGTTCGCTCCATGCACGCATGTCCTTAATGCGCCTCATGTAACTCAGACGCATCAATTGTACGAACAGTTCAAAGAACATCTTCTCCTCGTTCTCCGTGTCCATGCGCTTCAATGCGGCAGTATAGCTGCCCTGAGCCACGCGGGCCATTTCCGCAGCTTTCTCTATCGGCAGGTTGTGCTCCCTGGCCAGTGCCTGTGCTATCTCGTTTTCAGAGAGTGGGGGAATATTGAGCCTTTGTGTTCGGCTCTGTATTGTGCCAAGGACCTTTTCCGGATCCTCGCTTACCAGCAGGAAGTATGTTTCTGTTGGAGGCTCCTCAATCAGTTTCAGCAGTTTGTTGGCCGCCTGTACCATCATCCTTTCCGGCAACCAAACCACCACTACGCGACGTCCGCCACGGCTGGCTTTCAATTGCAGTTTCTGTTGCAGTGCATCGCTTTCGTTCACGTAGTGTACAATCTGCTGATTCTCTGCCTTGATGGCATAGAGCCAGTCTTCCACGTCAAAGTACAGTTTCTCTGCAAGCAATTCTCTCCATTGAGGCAGGAAATCGTCCGATATTGGATGGTCCGTACTTTTTTTCTTGTACACTGGCAGGGAGAAGTGCAGGTCGGGATGTGCCCACTCCCTGAGCATGGCCTCGTCGCTGCTGTCCTTGCAAATAAGCATCTTTGCAAAGGCCAGAGCCAATGGTAGTTTGCCGTTTCCCTTTGGGCCACAGAACATCAGGGCATGCGGTATTCTGTTGCTGCCCAACATCTCAGTCAGTCTGGCCTTTATTTCAGTCTGGCCTATGATATTGTCGAAGTTCAATATATTCTCTTTGCTATTTCACAAATGCTGTCAACGGCACTCACGGTATAGAAGTGCAGATTTGGTGCTCCCTTGGCCAGGAGTTCGCGGCATTGCTTCACTGCCCATTCAATGCCCACCTGTTTTATCTCTTCATCAGTACGGCACTTTATCGCTTCCTTGTACAGAGGGTCGGGCAGGTCGCAATGGAATATCTTTGGCACGATGCTCAGTTGGTTCAGCTTTGCCAATGGTTTGATGCCAGGTATGATGGGTATGTTGATGCCCTCTTGTCTGGCACGTTCCACGAAGGCAAAGTACTTCTCGTTGTCGTAGAACAATTGTGTTACCGCATATTCGGCGCCCAATTCCACCTTCTTCTTCAGTACGGCCATGTCGCTTTCCATGTTGGCAGCCTCTTCGTGCTTTTCGGGATAGCATGCCACGCCATAGCGGAAGTGCTCGCCCGGGCATTTTATTTCAGTTCCGTCAAAGAACAGGCCGTCGTTGAACCTGTTTATCTGCTCTATCAGTTCTGTGGCATGCAATGGTCCGTCACCTGTTGGTTGGAACATATGGTCTTCCTTGGCCTTGTCTCCTCTCAGCACAAGCAGATCGCTGATGCCCAGAAACTGCAGGTCCAGCAACATGTATTCCAAATCTTCTCTGGTGTGTCCGCTACATACGATGTGTGGTACCACAGGTATGCCGTACCTCTGTTGTATGGCGGCTGCTATTGCTATAGTGCCTGGGCGTCTTCTCACCCTCTGTCTCTGCATCAGGCCTCCTCCAAGGTCTTTGTACACAAACTCGCTTCTGTGAGTGGTTATGTTTATGTATCTTGGCTCAAAGACTTTCAGGCGGTCTATTGTGTTGAACAATTGTGCTGTTCCATTGCCTTTCAGAGGTGGTAGCACTTCAAAGGAAAACGGTCTGCTGCTATTGTCGTGTATAAGGTCGATTACCTTCATGCTTTGTGTCGCTCTTTATGCGTTCTTGCGTTTAATGCGTGTAAAGGTACACAAAATATGGTACAGCACAAAGACATTATCATAAAAATACTAATAAATAGTGGGTATGATTGTAAGAAATACAGAACACAAACCACGGCATCTAAAGAAAAATGTGTATATTTGTATGGAAAAAATAACATTAACCTAATAAAAAACAATACTGATGACACTGATTAAATCCATTTCCGGTATTCGTGGTACCATCGGAGGTAAGGCCGGTGACACCCTGAACCCCCTTGACATTGTCAAGTTTGTTAGCGCTTATGCAACAGTAATCCGCAAGACTTCTCCCGTTGGTTCCAACAAGATTGTTGTCGGTCGTGATGCACGTATCTCTGGTGAGATGGTCAAGAACGTAGTGTGTGGTACCCTCATGGGTATGGGCTTTGACGTTGTCAACATCGGTCTGGCCAGCACTCCCACCACCGAGGTAGCTGTTACTATGGAAGGTGCAGACGGTGGTATCATTCTAACCGCCAGCCACAATCCCCGTATGTGGAATGCTTTGAAGCTTCTGAACGAGAAGGGCGAGTTCTTCAACAAGGAGCAGGGCGAAGAGGTTCTTCGCATTGCCGAGGCCGAGGATTTCGAGTATGCCGACGTGGATCACCTGGGTAAGTACACCGAGGACGATTCTTACGACCAGAAGCATATCGACATGGTTTTGAATCTTGATCTCGTGGACGTTGAGGCAGTACGCAATGCACACTTCAAGGTGGCTTTTGATGCAGTAAACAGTGTAGGTGGTATCATCCTGCCCAAGTTGCTCGAGCAGCTCGGTGTGGAGAAGGTTACCGGCCTGTTCACAGAGCCTACCGGTGACTTCCAGCACAATCCCGAACCTCTGGAGAAGAACCTTGTTGAAATCAAGGAGCTCATGCAGAAGGGCGAGCACGATATCGCATTCGTAGTTGACCCCGACGTGGACCGTCTGGCTCTCTTCTGCGAGGACGGCACTATGTATGGCGAGGAGTACACTCTCGTTACCGTTGCCGACTACATCCTGCAGCACACTCCCGGTAATACCGTCAGCAATCTCAGTTCAACCCGTGCTCTGCGCGATGTTACCAACAAGTACGCTGGTTGCCAGTACAGTGCAGCTGCCGTAGGCGAGGTAAACGTTGTTACCAAGATGCGTGAGGTGAATGCCGTTATCGGCGGTGAGGGTAATGGCGGTGTCATTTATCCTGCTGCACACAGCGGTCGCGACGCTCTCGTAGGTATCGCTCTCATCCTGACCTATCTGGCCAAGAAGGGTATGAAGACCAGCGAGCTCCGTGCTACATATCCTCCCTATCAGATTGCAAAGAACCGTATCGACCTTACCGCAGGTACCGATGTGGATTCTATTCTGGAGAAGGTTAAGGAACTTTACAAGGACCAGGAGGTTAACGACATCGATGGTGTGAAGATCGACTTCCCCGACAAGTGGGTTCACCTGCGCAAGTCCAACACAGAGCCTATCATCCGTGTTTATTCCGAGGCAAGCACCATGGAGGCTGCCGACCAGTTGGGTAAGGATATCATGGATGTAGTTTACTCAATGGTACAATAATATTCAACAGACAACGGGCAAGTCCCGTGGCTAACGGCCCGGGACATCCCGGGCTGTTTTTATAGAACGTTTAATACACACAATTATGTTAACACAGATTATCAACGCACGCATCCTTACTCCCCAGGGTTGGTTAAAGGATGGTAGCGTCATCCTTAGAGATAACAAGATTCTTGAGGTTACTAATTGCGACTTGGCCATTATCGGTGCCAATGTCATTGATGCCAAGGGCATGTATGTAGTTCCCGGTGGTATCGAGATGCACATCCACGGTGGTGGTGGTCGCGACTTCCAGGAAGGTGAGGAAGAGGCATTCCGCGTAGCTTGCGCAGCTCATGCCAAGTATGGTACCACCAGTATCTATCCTACACTCAGCTCCAGCACCATTCCCATGATCGAGAAGGCTGTTGCTACTTGCGACAAGCTGATGGCAGAGCCCAATAGCCCCATTCTCGGTCTGCACCTCGAGGGTCATTACCTGAACCCCAACAAGGCAGGTGCTCAGGTGCCCGAGTGCATCAAGAATCCCGATCCTAACGAGTACATCCCCATCGTTGAGAACAGCCGTTGTCTGGCTCGTTGGGATGCTGCTCCCGAGATGCCCGGTGCTCTCCAGTTCGGTAAGTATTGCGCAGAGAAGGGTATTCTTCCTTCAATAGCACACACTGCTGCCGAATACAAGGACGTTAAGGCGGCATTCGAGGCAGGCTTCACTCACGTTACCCACTTCTACAATGCTATGCCTGGTTTCCACAACAAGGGCGAGTATAAGTAC